>Ga0307425_1000854_pt1 | contig 18971 bp, 19 predicted proteins | sample SalMarWE160330MG_FD_202152 | JGI IMG/M metagenome (GOLD analysis project Ga0307425, IMG submission 202152) | Salt marsh sediment microbial communities from the Plum Island Ecosystem LTER, Massachusetts, United States - WE1603-30 | ecosystem: Environmental > Aquatic > Marine > Intertidal zone >...
AACCAGAACATCAGGATGCAGATCCTTAATTTCGCGAAGCGCATTCATCCCATCCATACCCGGCAATCCGATGTCAAGCAGAACCAGGTCAGGGAGATTTGCCTCTAGGGTGTTAATTGCAGTCTCGGCTGTAGAGAATACGCTTACTTTATATTGTGCCTCAAGGGCCATTGCTACCCCTTCCCTTATGGTCTCTTCATCATCGACGATATAAATAGAATATTGAATCATGAGTCGTCTATTCCTTTCTTTATGGGCAATGCAATTCTGAATTCAGCTCCGCCCCATCTACTTTCTGAGATATCCATAGAACCACCGTGATCTGTGATAATTCTGTTGGTGATACTTAGACCGATTCCTGTACCGCTGCTCTTGGTGGAATAAAAAGGATCAACTAGTTGATCTTTCATGGATAGAGGCACCCCCGGACCAGAATCGGAAACCCCCATGAGAATACAATCCTTTCCTATAGATGAGGTTATCTCTATTTTTTTTCCTTTCCTCATACTTTGCATGGCTTCAGTGGCATTGTTAATCAGATTTAAAATTGCCTGTTCGATCAAGTTTGGATCGACTTGACACAATGGCAAATCCGAAGCCAGAGCTTTTTCTATCTCAATCCCTCGTTTACGCAAACTAACCTCGGAAAGATTAAGAGCCTCCTTAATCGGTTTATTTATGTCTGTTAAAACAAATTTTGGTTCACTAGGCTTGGAAAAATCCATGACCCTCCTGATCACAGCCTCAATCTTAATTGAGGCTGATTGGATCTTTTCTAAAATCCCCTTAACTTTTTCCAAACTTTCCCTTTTATCATAGATCTTCTCAAGAGTGTTTAAGTAGATATTAATGCCGGAAAGCGGATTTCTTATTTCATGGGCAATGCCGGCAGCCACACGCCCCAAAGAAGACATCTTGTCTTGAATTCTCAAAAGCCTCTCCAACTCCTTAGACCGAGAAACATCCATAATATGGGCCAGCATCGCTTCTTCTCCTTGATAGTCTATGATTTTTGCACGACATTGGACCCATTTCATGGTACGTGTTTTTTTGGTATTATCCTGGAGATAGAACCTAAAATCTGTATCCTGTGCCTGAACTTTTCCTGAAATGACGGTCTGGTGGAATTGTTTTAATTTTTCGACATCATCTGGATGGATGTTTTTACGATCTGCAAATAAAGGTTCCCGTGGTAGAGGACCATAAAGTCTCTCCTGTTCGGGATTTTGATAGACAATTTGATTATTCTTAATAATACATATTCCAATAAGTGAATTTTCAACCAGATTACGGAAGCGCTGTTCGCTTTTCAGCAGCGCCCTTTCTGTTCGCTTGTGATCGGTGATATCCCGCGCGATAGTGGATATACCGACGATCTCACGTTGCTTGTTCTTAATAGAGGAAATTGTTAAAGAAACGTCAATAATAGTGCCGTCTTTCCTTTGGCGAGTAGTTTCGTAGTAATCAATCGGTTCACCTCTCTTGACCTTTTTCAGGATTTCAAGCCCCTCGTCGGACTGATCCGGTGGAACCAAAATTGAGATAGGCTTACCTCTGACTTCCGTTTCCGCATAGCCGTATATTTTTTCTGCACCCTTGTTCCAACTGACAATAATCCCATCTATGGTTTTTGCAATTATTGCATCGTCCGAGGATTCCACAATTAAGGCTAAACGAGATAGCTCCTCATTTATTTTCTCTAATTCGAAAGTTCGTTTCTCTAAAGTTTTGATAATCGAGCTGCTAATGTGAAGGAACAATGACACTCCCAACAAAACAACCAGAACTGCTAGAACTCCAACTATTGCGCCAGCTCTCAAAAACGGCATCCGAACCTCAGACAAGTCAATTTTTGCCACTATACCCAAGTTCAAGTGTGCCACGGGTTCATATGCTGCAACCACAGTCATCCCACGATAATCAAGACCAACCACTGTGCCGGATTTTCCCGATAGCGCCAAACGCATCGGTTCGGCAAGATTTGAATCGAAACGCATTTGCTTTGGTTTTTCGAAACTGGAATGCCTGTGCCTCAATAAAAAAACAATATTATCTCCATCACGTCGGGCGAGCGCAAACTCTCCTGTCTTTCCAAATCCCACATAATGTTTATGTGCATCTATGATCTGAGTCAGCGTCGCATCTGCCGGATATAGGTAGTGATGGTGATATTTCTCTTGATGGAGAATGTCAAACTTGGCAATGGCTTCTATCAGACGCGCTTGACTCTGAGCGCTTGTCACCAGTCGCTCTTTTTGCTGTTCAAATGATGTTTCGTACAAGAGATAAACGGCAATTCCGCTTACAACAACACAAACGGTTATCATTATCAGAATCAAAACATACATCATTTTGCGTTCTCTCATAGTTTATCTCCTGAGCATTATTAATGAAAATACTCGATTTTTTCTGCCTTTTATAATGAACCAGAATAACGGGAAAATTACATGTTCAATCAGCTCAAAGGCAATAAAACAAATTATACAATATTATCACGCCGTATTTTTTTAAAACCGGATCTTTATGTATGGCCAATGCAAAATGATATGCGCTGTGAACATAATAATAAATATTATTGCAATCCATTCATGAATCGCAATAGAAAAATAATAATCTAAAGAAAAGGTGGCTACATTTTAGAAGGATGTTTCAATAACTATGATGGGTCTTCTTTAACGGAAGTATTGAATTTGAGACTATACTTTTCGATCTTGGAATGTAAGGTGGGCTTGGAAAGACCAAGGAGCTTTGCTGCTTGTGATCAATTCCCGCCGTTAAGGTTGGGCGCTTCGCTGATAATGATGCTGGCAAAGTGGTCCAAGCAGAAATCAAAGCGTTTTTATTGGATTGCGAAGCAAGTGCCGGACTGACCCATTGGTACATAGCCCGTTCATCTTTTTCTAAATCTATCGAATGGCGAGCATTATTTCCACGGATCGTCTGATGTAGTCGAATCTTTATTCTCATAATTGAAAGGTTAGATCTTGGGCAATGCAATTTAACAAATAACAACTTAACTCATCAAGTATTTAACAAAGAGAGCTTTATAGACTGTCGCCCATCATAAGATCCATCGTCATTTTTTCCTTTACCCTATTAGTGAAACCTTATACAACCCAAAACATGAGTCGACGACGCACAGAGTAATTGAATCACATATAAGAAATATTTAGTTATGGTGACATGATGATTAAAATTGATATCCCGGGAAATAAAATATTGCAGCTTGAACACCTTGTCCTGGATTACAACGGCACCATCGCATTTGACGGTGCTTTGATCAACGGTGTCAAGGAGTGTCTGGCCGAACTGTCACAAATGTTAACCCTCCATGTGATTACCGCCGATACATTCGGCAGCGTGAAAAAAGCGCTGGAGGATATCGATTGCAGACTGGCCGTCATACCTTTGGACCATCAGGATGTAGCCAAGTTGGAATATGTCAAAAACCTTGGATGTGAACAAACCGTGAGCATGGGCAACGGCAAAAACGATTGCTTGATGCTTAAAGCATCGGCCCTGGGTGTGGCTGTTATTCAAGGAGAAGGGGCTGCTTTTGAAACCCTGGCTTCTGCGGATGTCGTGTGTACGGATATTTTATCCGCCCTGTCACTATTGAGCAATCCATTGAGACTCATTGCCACGTTAAGATCCTAAATAGTGTCCATCCATAAATGGCCCTTTTTCCGCCGAGCGGCGTTCTCCGCGGCTTTTCGGCTGCGACGTACGTTGAGTACGCTTTCCTGTCCCGCTGTGCGGGGGCCGAAAAACCTTGTGCGGCCTTGTTCGACGAAAAAATTACTCATTTCTGAATTGGACACACACTGATACTTCCATGATTCGTGGATGAGTACTAATTAGTGCCTATCAATAAATAAGACTTATTTATCACGAAAAGGTACCAAATTATAAGCTGTACAAGTTCCGAGATATAGAATTGGAGTAAATCGATGGGCGATTTTACAATTCGAAAACTTCTTTCCGGCGGGCTGATCACCAACTATTTTTGTACATCTCGGTGCAGGCACTGCCTGTATAATTGCAGTCCGAACTGGGAAAAAGCGTACATCGATCCTGATACCGCAGAAAAATGTTTTATCCGGATTTTGGAACTGGGTTGCCCGTCCGTGCACATCGGCGGTGGTGAACCCATGCTTCGGCCGGAAAAGCTGGAAAATATTTTAAAGGTTGCAAATAAGGTCGGAATGGGAATCGATTATGTGGAGACCAATTCTTCCTGGTTTAAAGATACCGAATCCGCAGTTAACGTTCTGGAACGTTTGATATCAAACGGGCTGGGCACCCTTTTGATTTCCATCAGTCCTTTTCACAATGAATTTATTCCCTTTTCAAAAGTCAAAGGCGTCATCGATACCGGTAGAAAGGTAGGCATCGGATTGTTTCCCTGGATCAACGATTTCTACAAAGATCTTTCGGCCTTTGAACCCAACAACACCCATACCTTTGAAGAATTTTCCAACACATTCGGAAAGGATTATCTGGTCAACACCCTCGGTCGCTACTGGGTACATATGGGTGGGCGGGCCCTGGAAACTTTCAGAACCAAGTTCCCTGGAAGTTCTGCACAAAAAATTCTGACCCAGAATCCTGAAAATTGTAGGAATCAGCTTTCCGACACCACCCATTTCCATGTAGATCTTTTCGGCAACTACATCCCCGGACTTTGTTCGGGAATCGGCGTTGCATTAGAAGATTTAGGGAAACCGTTTTCCAAAGAAAAATATCCGGTTCTAACCATTCTGGCAGAATCTGGAATCAGGGGATTTTATGAAATGGCCCTTACAAAATATGCTTTCAGACCGAAAAGAGATATCTATCTGAACAAATGTGATCTGTGTACGGATATCCGAAGGTTCCTGATAAGCAAAGATAAAAAGGCTTTCCAGGAGCTTGCTCCTTCAAATTTTTATACTGAAATACCAAGCAGTTAAAGATCGGTGATTTTAAAGCTTCTGTAGTGGAATATCCCACTTTTTCATATACCTCCACACCACAGTTCGATTCAACCCGAGTCGACGGGCCGCTTCAGCTTTATTCCAACCACTTTCGTTTAAAACCTCAATCAGCTTCTCTCGGACAAGTTTGCCAGACAACACAGCCCTGCTTTTCGATGGGAAATTTTTTAAATAGGAAGCCGGACGATATCCGGTCTGACGAACTTCCACAGGCAAATCAAAGACATCAATCTGATCACCGTTACTCAGCACAAATGCATGTTCGATGGCATTTTCCAACTCTCGAACATTGCCGGGCCAATCATAGTCCATGATAACGCGCATAGCATTTTGAGTGATACTTTGGATTTTCATTCCCGTCTTTTGGTTATAACGATGAATAAAGTGATTGGCCAACAGAGGGATATCTTCTTTACGATGTCGAAGCGGCGGAAGATAAATGGGAAATACCTTCAGGCGGTAATACAAATCATCCCGAAACAACCCTTGGCCAACACGTTTATACAGGTCTTGGTGCGTGGCCGTGATAAGCCGGATATCGATTTTTCGTCTCCTGGATTCTCCGACCCGCTCGATCTCCAGCTCCTGTAGAACGCGCAGTAGCTTTACCTGAATAAAGGGGCTGATCTCACCGATTTCATCTAAAAAAATTGTGCCGCCGTCGGCCTCCTCAAAACGTCCCATCCGATCACGATGGGCTCCGGTAAATGCTCCCTTTACATGTCCAAACAGTTCACTTTCCAACAAAGATTCTGAAAGGGCAGAGCAATTAACCGTCACCAACGGTTTATTGGCACGTTCGCTGTGATAGTGAATCGCACCGGCAACCAGTTCTTTGCCGGTGCCACTTTCACCTTGAATGAGGATGGCTGCTTCACTGGCGGCCGACGCTTTAATGGCCGCAAACACTTCCTGCATGGCATGACTTTTTCCAATGATATTATGAAATTGATGAATTTCATTCAAACGACGCATGGCCTCTTCAGCCCTGATCCGGGCTTCATTAAGTTCGGTGAGATCGGTTACGGTTTCCACCCCACCGATGGTAACACCATCTTCATCTTGCACGACTCTGGCGTTTTTAATTACAGGAACATTACGGCCGCTCTTATGGCGCAAGAAACATTCTGTTACCTCAGTGCGTCCGTGTTTGAATATGCCGCATTCGTCGGTGTTGGTCGGGCAGATTTTTCCAAAACAGCGGTTAAAATTCAAAAAAGCGCAGGGCTGACCCAAAACTTCCTCAGCCCCGTAGCCACTGATGTGCTCCATGGCCGGATTCCAGGAGGAAATTCGCCCCACTTTATCCAGTGTAAAGACGCCTTCAGCCATGGAATCAAAGACCTGATTTAAAAAACGAGAATCCCAAACTGCATGTGTTTTAATTCCCATGTCGACATCCACGTTTAACCATAAAACCAATTGGGATCAAAAGGCATTATCCGAACGTTACATTTATGATAAATAACGTTCTTTTCTTTGTCAATGGTGCTTTTAAACCAGGGTATGGGTTCAAATGGTTCCTTTTTTTCTTTCCCATCTCTCTGGTTTGTTCCCTTCCAGCCATGCTCATGGTCAGGCATTGAAGCATAATATGCTATTTTATTTTGTTCTATCAATAGGTTATATTATATTCGAACTATATTTAATTTTGGCATAGATATTGCCAGACTAAATTTATAACTCACGTTTCGCGTCCTTAATTTTTATCAACGCCAATAAAGTGCAGCAGGCCGAAAAAAAATTTTAAAATTTAAAAGGAGGTGAGAAAATTCATAACATCTTAATTTTTTAGAAGTATCCAAACAAGAAAAATCCATGGAAAAGGAGGAAACAATGCCGAGTTTTGTCATTGATGAAAAATGCGATGGTTGCAAGGGAGGGGACAAAACTGCATGCATGTACATCTGCCCCAACGATCTTATGGTGCTGGATGTCGATCGGATGAAAGCCTATAATTCTGAGCCGGATATGTGCTGGGAGTGTTTTAACTGTGTGAAAATCTGTCCAACCCAGGCAGTTGAGGTGCGGGGTTATGCTGATTTCACCCCGCTCGGCGCCAGCGTTATGCCCATGCGGGGGTCCGAAGACATCATGTGGACCGTCAAGTTCAGAGGCGGTACGATCAAGCGGTTTAAATTCCCCATCCGGACCACACCGGAAGGAGAGGCGAAGCCTGATGGCGGTTTCGGTGTTGGACCGGGGACTTTGAATGATCAACTACTGTTTACGGAACCGGCATCTTTGAAAGCCGATAAACTCTGGACACTCGGAGACTAAAGGAGGTGATGAAGAATGCAAGAATTCAAGACCGTCGAAGTCGAAACTGATCTTTTGATTATCGGTGCGGGGATGGCCGGCGCCGGCGCATGCGTAGAAGGGGGACACTGGGCCAAAGAAAATAATGTAAAGCTCACTGTAGTCGACAAGGCAGCCATGGAGCGAAGCGGCGCTGTGGGAATGGGCCTTTCAGCCATCAATCAATACCAGGGTGAAAATACCCCTGTCGATTATCTCAGCTATGTCCGCCAGGACCTCATGGGGCTTTGCCGGGACGATCTGGTGATGGATATCTCCAGGCACGTCAACGGATCGGTCCACATGATCGAGAGATTCGGACTTCCCATCTGGCTGGATGCAGACGGAAACTATGTTCATGAAGGCCGGTGGCAGCTGATGATCAATGGTGAATCCTACAAGGCCATTGTCGCTGAAGCCGGCAAAACCGCTGTCGGCATGGACAATGTTATCGAACGTGTGTTTGTACTTCGTCTTCTGCTTGACAAGAATGACAAAAATAAAGTGGCCGGTGCCATCGGGTTCAGTGTGAGAGACCCTGAAATCTACGTGTTTAAATTTAAGGCTTGCATTGTCAGCTCCGGCGGGGCCGTTCACGTCTTCAGACCGCGGTCTACCGGAGAAGGTCTGGGCAGGGCCTGGTATCCGCCATGGAATGCTGGATCCAGTTCTTACCTGACCACCACGGCCGGCGCCGAGATGACATCCCAGGAAGTTGTCTTTATTCCGGCCAGATTCAAGGACGGCTATGGCCCGGTCGGGGCATGGTTCTTGCTGTTTAAAGCGTCGGCAACTTCAGCCACCGGTTTCAATTACATGGCCGAAGGTCTGGCTGAAGGGGGTGAGCTGCATAACTGGCCGCCCTATGGAGAAGTTAAGCCGATCCCCACCTGTCTCAGGAATCATCTGATGATGATTGAATGTTACAGGAAAGGTGACGGCCCCATATTTATCCATACGGACAAGGCCATCGCCAAAATTGCCGAACAGGCCCCGGATGAAAAAGCGTATAAAAAGGAACTGAAAAAACTCGAGGCCGAGGCATGGGAGGACTTTCTCGACATGACCATCAGCCAGGCGATTCTTTGGGCTGCAAAGGATGTATTCCCAGAGGAAGGACCTTCCGAGATCATGCCGTCCGAACCTTACTTTATCGGTTCCCACTCCGGAGCTTCCGGAGCATGGGTGAGCGGTCCCGAAGATATTCAGATCGATGAATCCAAGAATGAGTATTTCTGGGGTTACAACCGCATGACCACGGTAAAAGGGTTGTTTGCGGCCGGTGACGGCGTTGGCGTTTCAAGCCACAAATTCTCTTCGGGTTCCTTTACCGAAGGGCGGATTGCGGCCAAAGCAGCGGTTAAGTTCTGTGTGGAGAACCCTGAAATGCCTGAATTTGATCGGGCAGAAGTGGATAAATTCAAGGAACTGATTGTACGTCCACTCAAGCACTATGAAGCGCATAAAAATTACACCACTCTGGGTACGACCACGAAAAAGTATGATCTCCCGGTAGAAGAGGTCAATCCGAATTATATTACACCCAAAATGGCCATATTCCGTCTGAATAAGATAATGGATGAATATGTGGCCGGCTGGGGGGCTCAGTATAACTGCAGTGCCATTACGCTGAATATTGCCTTGGATCTGCTGAAACTTCTCAAGGAGGATCTCTCCAAACTCGCTGCTCGAAATCTTCATGAACTGATGCGGTGCTGGGAGAACGTCCATCGAACACAGATCGCCGAGGCCCATACCCGACATAAACTGTTCCGTGAGGAAACCCGATGGCCCGGGTATTACTACCGATCGGATTTCTCGAAAATGGATGAGGATAAATGGGGAAAAGTATTCGTAAACTCTGTATACGATGCTGAAAAGGATGAGTTCACCATGCTCACAAGACCCATCATACATCTTGTGGATATCAAAGAGGTGGTGGGGATGTAAGTTCATTGTTCGTTACCCTCAGGTGCCGCGTTGCGGCACCTGAGGCTTTGCCTGTTTACCGGTGAATGTTTGATATTTTCACCACATGTAAAGGAACATTCCAAAATGACAAACCCGGATAAAGACGAAAAAAAGGTTGAGCGGGTAACCGAAATTTATGTTGCGGTCTTTCCCGTGCGGTTCAACGACGATCAAATGGCAGAGGTCATATTGGCCGGCTTTAAAAAAGATCCCGATTGGCCGAACATGTCACAGGTCCGGGCAACGGTCGAAACCCATATGAATGCGGTACCGGATTTAGTTGCGCTATGCGATGAGATTTTAAATGAACAGGAGGAAATAGAATCTTATCGATTATTAAAATTCGATAAAGACGGCATCCATATCCTCAGCCCTGATGACTTTCGATATTCCGGTGACTTCCGGACTTTTGAGCAACGATTCACGAGTACGGAGTGGGGCTTGTGTTGATAGGAAACCGTTCCTGAAAAGATGACTGCGTAATGCCATGCAGACATCCTCCACCGGCAGCCGTATGGGCTTGATCACCCCGTGCGGCTGTCGATTATTGTAACCTCAAATTCTTATATGTCAAACATTGAATCGGAGGACAGACAATAATGGTGATGAAGGACAAGGGGAAACATAAGGACTGGTTCGGCCGGGGATATAAAAAAGGCTGTGAATTCGCCAGATATGAAGCGGATTATGATGAGCTGGCTGCCGTATATCGGGCCGGAGGAATTCCAATCAACTGGGATATATTTCGTGCTGAAATTTTAAATGAATACTTGGCGGATACAGGTTTCGATTTTCAGGCCTATGCTGCCGGTTTTGCACAGGCATGCACTGAATTTTTCGAAAAAATATAGTCTTTGTCGAAAAATCGTCTTGAAAAGAAAGCGATTGTTTTATGGGTGCTTCAAATAACTTGAAATTTGATACCATGTCCGAAGCAGAGCTTGAACCTGTTTTGGAACTCCTTCAGGGAGGTGATCCCGATGTGATCGCTCTAAAGGCGGGCATCACCAAAGAACAACTTTTCAAGATTCGGGATGATCTGCTTGCTCAAGCCGAACGTGAAAGGGCTAAAGCGGTTGATGTGCCGTCAAACAACGTCGGCAGGAATGCTCCCTGCCCTTGCGGCTCCGGGAAAAAATACAAGCATTGCTGCTTGAGTAAACATGAGACGGCCGAGCAGGCGAAAGATATGACACAAGCAAATAATCTCAAGAAAAAGGAAAGAGCGCAAAAGAAGCTTGTCAAGCAAATCGAAAAGGCCTTCGGTTTGCTGAGTTCAGAGAAATATAACCAAGCGATTCACCTATCATTAAAGTTGATCAAGGTGTATCCGAATGAAGACAGACTTCATGATATCGTATCAACCAGTCATCTGTATGCCGGTGAGTGTGAAAAGGCGATCGAGATTTGTAAATGCAGGCTGGAAGTCGCAGAATCGGAAAAAGCTTACTTTATTGAACACGGACGTTATCGGGATGCAGAAATAGACAAGCCTGCATTATCTTATTACTATCCCCCGATGACCTGGCTGCAAAAATATTGGATTGCCATGAAGACAAAAGATTATCAGGCCCTGTATCCTGTAACGGAAAACACGAAACGGGTCGCTCTTGTAAAAAAGCTTCAAACAGCAGATGATCAAAATCAGTTTCCAGAAAAGCACTCACAGGGCCTTGAACTTCGAAAGAATGCATTAAAGAAAACCCTGGACAATCTTAAGGCAGCAGGACCGGAGATGATACCGTATCTCTTACCGCTGGCCTGTAAATATTCCTGGGCGGGTCTTTTTGTGCCTGAAATTCTTTCCGCTTATAAAACTGATATGGCAACCCGTATCCTAATTGATATTTCCATGTTCGGCTTTGCCTACGCCTCGGGAGCCAGCCTCCATTATCTTGAGAATCTTGGGGAAGCGGCCATTCCCCATATTAAAAAGGCGTTTTTCAGGGATAAAGCGTTTGATCCCATAAAAACCGGCATTGTATCGGTGCTCGGAAATATTCGAGTTCCTGCCTCTTATGAATTGCTTTTACGCCTTCTTAAGCATGAGAGTTCTCACATCGTCAATTGGGCGGGAGATGCCCTGGGCAAATTTAATAATGTCAAGGCCCTTCCCGCCATGGTTGCTGCAAATAAAAGAATTGGGGGCGAAAAAATGATTGACGCGGCAATTCAAAAATTAAAAGACCTTTAGGGTTTGGTATAAAAGGAAAGGGTTGAGGTGAGCCGGATAGATGAATAAAATGTTATTTTGGAATCGCCTTGTGAATGCCTGTGTGACAGGAAGTTATCAGCTTTGACCGATAAGTTTGACTTTGAATGCTGAAAACTGGGACGATTTCCTGATGTATCTTTTAACCAGGTCTAGGGTGGTTTCATTGTCACAGACGATTTGGCGACAATGACACTGTCTGTTGCATCTGTCACAAAAATAATCTTCATTAAGGGGATTGCCACAGGCGCAATGAGGTTCCATGACCAGCGAACCATTTTTCAGAATCGCCGCGTAGTGATCGCGGGGAGAGTCATCCCTTTCTAAAATTGTGGCCATGATCGATCCTTTCTTTTATGATATGCTGTTAACGCCTATCCATATATACGCCCTATACGCTAACAATTTCAAGTGGATTTTTTCAGGATTTCATAATATTAAAGGACTTGATAATTCTAAAATATACTGTAAACAAAGCAATCTATTGAGGAATGATCTTTTTGTCTTATATCTGAAATAATGGCACCCATTAAAGAAAGCGGAATAAAAAAATGCCGATCAAAAAAACACCGCTGTGCCCCCACTGCGGACAAGAAATGAAGAAATGGCGGGTTCCCATCGCCTCTACCTGGCCCAATGAATTCTTTTTCGTTTGTTTTAATGATGACTGTTCCTATTTTGTTCAAGGTTGGGAACAGATGTGGGAACAACAGGCAACCCGGGCATCGTATCGCTGCCGTTTAGATCCTGACTCCGGTAAATATTTGCCCCTACCGGTATGGTCTTATGACGCCCTGAAAGATGATATTATTGAATAGACGAGTCACCAGACCCTTATATGTATTAAATCGGCAACTTTTTGTTGATGTTGAAACATTCAATTTCAAATAATTAATGTCCGATTGAAGAATACCTGAAAATTGGATATTGAGAATTCGACATTGGATATTAACTGCTTTGCAGATTTGGTTCCGGTCTGAATTTTTCCGGAGCTTGTCTCAGTTAGGCATGGATATAACGACTAGGATATGTCAGCTAATCGAAAGGTCTTTTCTCCAAAGAGAGAAAATTTGAGCCACTGACAAGCAAAGGCCATTAACTCGTTTTCGTCGGTTTTGATGCGGCTTAAAACATCTTGCGTGATGTCAAACCTATCCAGAAACGAAGTTTCAAATACAAAGCGTCTGAAGTCATCCAGGTTGTAGAAGGCCATATAATACATCTGCAATTGCCGGTCACTCAATCTTTTGATGATTTTTGCATGTCTGCCTGCCGTGATATCCATAAAAAAGTCGTTCATGGTATTGTACTCATCCAGGTCCTGATTCGTAAGCCACTCTTGGACCGTCCACTTCTGCTTTTCATTTAATCCGAGGCAATGAGATTCTTTCACCATGAAATAATACTCTCCAGTCCGGTAACCATCATAAATCTTCGATGCGGCCCGCCCCAGGGGATAGAGGCGGCAGGCACCGGGTCTATCCTCATAGATGACACAGCCTTCCGGGCTCACAAAAGGACACCGGCGCGTTTCATCCTTATTCATCTTGAGCTTGACCACCGGTATCCCGAATTTTTCATCGACATAACTTGTGGCGTAACGCTCTAAGAAAACCTCGGATGAAAGGTTGAGCCTGTTCTTGAGGCGAAGCACATCATACGGTGTGAGGAACAAGTTAAGATTGGCGCAACACCTTGTGAAACAGGGTAAGTCTTTGTGGCAGGCAAACCTAAATATCCGGTCATTTATGGGATGCATCAATGCCTGATCTATCATTTTATTTTTAGCTCTTGTTTTTTAGCCTCTATGACATCCGTCTTCACTTTAAGCGCATGCTGTCCAAGCAAACCGTATTCAAGCCATCTTATGGCAAAATGATAGAGTTCTACGTCATCCTCTTTTATTTTTTCCACCACCTCCGGCTCCACCTCGAAGCGATCCAAAAATGTACTCTCCATTACAAAACGTCTAAAACGATCCGAGTCAAAACAGGCCATGTAAAACATCTCTTGGATCTTTTTATTCGTAATCTTATTTTTCATGAGGGATTCGTTGGTGGTAATTGTTTTAAACGGCGCTTCCATCTCCTGATAAATGGCAATGCCCTGTTCTTCAATCCACTCTGATAGCGTTAAAACCCTGTCCGCTTCAAGACCGAGACAAAAGGGAACATCCAGAACAGAATAATATTCTTTTCCCGCTTTTTCGGTTATTTTGGTGCTTTCCGGTTGCAGGGGATATATGCGGCAGGACCAGGGACGATGCGGATAGATCGTGCACCCCCGGCTGGTAACGAAAGGGCAGCTTTTCTCAGCATCATTACGCATTTTTAGTACAACGACAGGAAGACCTGTGTCGCCGATCATCGTCATTGTATAGTCAGCCAAAAAATCTTCTGACAATATATTAAGGCCGTTTTTCATACGAAGGATATCATAGGGCGTCAAAAAAATGGTGATATTGCGACAACATCGGGTAAAACAATCAAGGTTCTGATGGCACTCAAATTGAAAATAATTTTCAGGTGTTAGTACAGTTAGACTTCGCATTTTTTTTGGATTGTTTTTTTTCGGCATGTCTTTTACCTCGATGTTTTCGCCTCAATACCGTGGCGTATGATCTTGCGTCGGAGGGTATTTTTGTCGACCCCAAGTTCCTTGGCTGTTACCATCTTTTTCCAATTATTTCTCTGGAGGGCTTGTAAGATAGACTTCTTTTCAATTTCCCTAAGCGTTTTTCCTGTTGTGGTTATGGTAGAATTAATTTTTGGTAAAAGTTTTTCAGGCAAGTGCTGTAAACGAATCAGTTCTTCTTTGCAGATGACAAAAGCGTGTTCAACGGCATTTTCAAGCTCGCGTATGTTTCCGGGCCAGTCATAGAGCATCATCGCAGCCATTGCCTCCTGAGTAAGGCCCAGAATTTTATTCTCCTTTTCACAATTGAATCGCTCGATAAAATGCTCCACTAAAAGAGGAATGTCCTCTTTTCGATCCGCAAGCTTGGGCAGGGTCAATTTTATGACATTAATTCGAAAATACAGATCCTCCCTGAATTTGTCTTCTTCAACCAATTTGTCCAGTTTGCGATGAGTTGCTGCAACAACCCTGGCATTGGTCCTTGCAGGTTTTACGGATCCCAAAGGTTCATAAGACTTTTCTTCAAGAACCCGCAAAAGGCGAATCTGCGTCGCATAAGAAATATCCCCGATTTCATCTAAAAAAATAGTGCCGTTCTGGGCGCGTGCAAAACGTCCAGGTTTGTCCTTTTTTGCATCGGTAAATGCACCGGCCTTGTATCCAAAAAGCTCTGACTCGATCAGGGTGTTGGGCAGAGACCCACAATTGACCGGAACAAAAGGCCCGTGCTTTTGGGAACTGTTATGGTGAAGCGCTCTGGCAAGCAATTCTTTTCCGGTTCCGGTAGCCCCTTCTATTAAGACGGTGACATCGCTCTCAGCAATTTGTTGAAGGACTGAAAATAATTGGAGCATCTTTTGATTTTTGCTCACCATATTTCCAAAAAAGTAATCTTTACGGAGTGCTTTCCGTAACTGATGAACAACACTTAAATCCCTGAAAGTCTCAACACCGCCAATTATACGGCCTTTGTTATCCTTTAATATCGAGGCATTGACACTAATGGGAATGCGTTTATCATCTGAACGAATGATGTAGATCGGCATATTTACAATCGGAATATTGGTATTTAAAACTTTGCGGAGAATACAATCTTTTTTACTACACACATTGGCACTAAAGACTTCTGAGCACAGCCGTCCAATGGCTTTGTGCTTTGGGATCCCGGTAATTTTTTCTGCCGCCCGATTAAACGACGTGATACACCAGTCCAAATTAACCGTAAAGACGCCTTCCCCAATGCTGTCAAATATGATATGACAACTTTCCTCTATTGAATGCCGAATGGGATTCATTTAAGTCTCGAAAACTTCATAAATAAAATTGAAAATAATCTATTGTTCATTCAATAATCATTCCAATTATCTTAGTAATGTTGTTCATACCCACCTGATTATACGCTAACACTTTGTAAATGCTGATATTATTTTTTAAATTCATTGTGAAGATAAGCAAAAATAAATTTGCAGACAAATTGAGACATTGTTTTTGCGTTACTTTATATTTGGGTTGAGCGGTTCAACGTTCAGGGATTCGGGTTGATAGGCCCGAACAGGCTCAATCCAAAAGAGATAGGTCTAAATGAATTGCGATAAACTTCAAAAACAAGCACTTATCGATTACCTTGAGGACTGTTAATGGGTTTCCGGGATGTATGTTTACAATCTTTAATCGTCTTTGTTCCGTCGAAAAATTCATCCTTATTCCAGCCATACGCATTTATCCATAGAAAACCGTTTGAAACCACAGGGCATGACAAGAACGTTACAGAACGCTGCAGATATAATATGAAACGTTCTTTCTTTGTCAACGGTGCTTTTTATTATGAACAAACGGTTTTAAACCAATATCGATGATTATAAACTTTACCTGTGTTTCCTTTAGGTTAAATATTATTAACCTCCTTTGAACAGGTGAATATTCCATATGGCATGATTGTTGAACCCTAAAAATATCAGAACAAGTAACAACCTCGCTTTTAACGGTATTGCCAAAATATTTTAAGTATTCAATGCCAGAACTATTCATTTTAACTTTAACCCAAAGGAGGCAATCATGAAAGCAATCAATTGTTGTAAGGCCATGGAATCGGAACTGACTGCATGGAAGGCCATCATCTACGACATCGTACGTAAGATGGATAAACTTCCAGGGGGTTCAAAAGAAAAATTTCTTCCGCATATCGAAGACCTGCATATCATGGTGGAAGAACTCGATCAACGGATCGAGGATATTCGGGAAAATTGTACCCCGGAGACAGGTATCAGTGATATCAGAACAGAAAAGGAAGGATTCGATTACAAACTGTCCAAGCTCCGCGTAAGTGCAGAAGACGCCATGAAGATTCTCGGTGCCGGAGACTTTGGAGGTTAACCATTCGCAGGGTGATTGCACCTACTGGGTCTCATCAAGGGTTGCTGTCAGCTTTCAAACGGCAGCTGCCTTTGTGAGATCCATAGATTCTCATCACTCCGGCCATCCAAACAATAAAATATTAGTGACATAAAGGGAAAAAACAATGTCTGTAGATGTATTGGAAATTAGGGACAGCAGTTTTGAAGCAGAGGTCATCCAGTCTGACAAACCGGTCATCGTCGATTTTTGGGCGCCATGGTGCGCTCCCTGTAAGGTAATATCCCCCATCGTTGAAGAGCTGGCCAGATCTTTTCGCGACAAAGTAAAATTTACGAAATGCAATGTCGATGAAAACCCGATTACTCCCCGAAAATACAGTATACAAGCCATTCCTAACCTTATTTTTTTTAAAAAAGGTAGTATTGCCGATCAAATCGTGGGTGTAGAGTCCAAATCAAGACTGGAAAAAGCGATTAAGGATCTCCTTCAAGGAGAATAAAAAGGTCCTTTTATCCCTGTAAAGTAAATACGCAGTCGGTTTCAAAGGTTGAAAATGCTGACCATAACAGCACGGAGGTTAAAAGATGAATGATGTATCATTTGCGAATATCGCCGTTGTATCCTGCGGAACGTTAAGCATGGAGCTGAACTATTTAAAAAAAGAAGGTTTTCTGGATACCCCTCATTTGTTTTTTACAACACCGGGGCTCCATGAAGACGTCCAAGAATTGGAACGTCAGCTTGTTCAACGAATTCACATGGCCCGAAAAAAAGCCGACAAGGTCCTTGTGATGTATGGCGGTAAATTCTGCTATATAAACGCTGACGAACCCACGCGTACCATGCAGAAAATCATTGCGGAGCAGGGCCCGAAGGTGTCCAGGATTCAGGCCACTCATTGCATGGACATGATTGCCGGTGAAGCACAACGAGAAGCAATTGCACAAGAAATTGCCGGAGGTGAAAAGGTTTGGTGGATGGTGCCGGGTTGGATCAAATTTCGCCATAAGGTATTTAAAGGTTGGGACAAGGGCCTGGCCAACGAAAATTTTCCCCGCCACACGGGCGGGGCGATCGTTTTGGATGGCATCGGCTATGTAGACGAATATATGGCTGAACATCCGGAAGAATTCCTTGAATATTCGGACTGGATGGGAATTCCAATACAACCATATCCGGTTTCACTAGACCGGCTTAAATCCCTGATTGTGGAACAGGTACAACAACTCCATAGCGCTTAACCACGACAAGATCGAAGTTTATAGCGATAACGGAAAGGAGGAAAATATGGCGATTGAGGTTTTTATCAGACGAAAATTTGTAAAAGAAAAAGCGGAGGAACTGGCGCCGCTCATTGTAAAATTACGGTCCTTGGCCACCATGCAACCCGGTTATATTTCCGGTGAGACATTAAAGTGTATCGATCCGCCCGGTGAAATCGACTATCTGGTCATCAGCACATGGCAATCTGTTGAGCACTGGAAAAAATGGCTGCACAGCAAAGAAAGATCCACCATACAGGAAAAAATAGATGCCGTGACCGCAGAAAAAACCGAATACAGAATCTATGAACCGCTGGTGGGCGGCATTATGCCTAAAATGAATTAAAGAAGAAACTTGGCAGAAAAGTATGGATTTCAGATAAAATCACATCATGTTTATAACACTTTTTCATGATATCTCAAACGTGAACTTACGATCTACACTCTTTTTGAATTTATTTATGGGATAGCATAGAAACTTAGTTTTCATGGTGTCCCAAAACAATGTGAAATAAGGGGGTGACAGATGTTTGAGAAAATACTTCTTGCCACAACAGCTTCACCTAACTGTGACAATGCAACCAAAGTGGCGTTTGATATTCAGCTCAAGTGGGGGACGAAATTAATCATTCTTCACGTCTTTGGCGTGCATAGGAGTAATTATACTCCTTTTGACAAAAAAAGCAGAACCATCAAAAAAAAAGTGATGGATGAGGAATATGCGGCATTGGTAATTGAAGAGATGAAAAACTTATATGCTGAGGAGCTGGAGCATACCGAAAACGTTGTCCTTGAAGCCAAGGTCGGGCGACCTGATAAGGAAATATTGAAGAAGGCGCATGAAGAGGATGTTGACCTTATTATCATGGGTGCTCACGCGCGCGAGGAGGGCGTTGGCCCTTTGCGATTCAGGAGTGTGGTAGGAAACACAATGCAAAGGGTCGCGAAATCTGTTCGCTGCCCAGTTATTATTATTAGCAGGCCATGCACTACCAGCCTGAAGTTATTTTCAAATATTGTATTTGGAACCGATTTTTCCAAAGCATCTGATTCGGCCTTTCCCTTTGCGTACAAATTGGCAAAAGAAGTTGGTGCCAAGCTTCACTTTTTTCATGCTTTGAATATTTACTACGGCGAAGCCGGCCAGGTTCGTCAGCAGGCAGAAATTGAAGAAATGATAAAGGATGCCCGAGAGAAGATCGAGAAAAAATATATTTCTCAATTGGATGGTTTTGATAATTATGGAATCGAAGTTTGGGA
>Ga0307425_1000855_pt1 | contig 18968 bp, 24 predicted proteins | sample SalMarWE160330MG_FD_202152 | JGI IMG/M metagenome (GOLD analysis project Ga0307425, IMG submission 202152) | Salt marsh sediment microbial communities from the Plum Island Ecosystem LTER, Massachusetts, United States - WE1603-30 | ecosystem: Environmental > Aquatic > Marine > Intertidal zone >...
AAATTCCATCCACTCGAGCGTGCGGGAAATATTCTTGATTTCAGGCCTTTCCGATTTAAGAGCTTGAGCAAGAGCTGCCGGAGTTTGAGGGAACGACTGGAGGTCTCCGTCCGGAAGGAGGTTTTCCCCATAAACCTGGTACAAATTTTCGGCGTTTTCATGAAAGCGGTCATAACTGATCTCGAAATCGATCCACAAAGAAATAAGGATAAAACAGGCCAATCCAACAGCCAGCCCAGCGATGTTTATGAACGAGTAACCTTTATATTTATTGATGCTCCTTAAAACCAGTTTGAGGTAATTTTTGAGCATGGCAAATCTCCAATAAATCGCAAATTTGACGAATGGCAAAAGGGATCGGATCAGATGTCCCCAATACCAGAGATCAGCAGACCGAGCCCCACGTGTTTCGAGGTAATACTCATATTCTTCGTGGAGGTTCTCCAGGATGGCGAATCGATCATCAGCCCATGCCAGTCTCCGGATGATCCATTCCGGCAATCGGGGAGGTTTTGGCTCTTGATTTTTTCCAGCACTCATAATTTTTCGAGGGATAATTCGTTGATATCTTTCCACAAACGTTTGTGAAGTTCGATGGCGTCTTTGAGGGCCCGACCCCCCATAGGCCTGAGCTTAAAATAAGACTTGCTCCGGCCTCCCTTTTTGGGGAGGGGCTCCCCTTTGATCTTCTGGATGTAGCCCTTGCGTTCCATCTGTCTCAAGAGGCCGTAGAGTGTGCCGTAGGTGTAGCCCTTTCCTGTGTCTTGACGGATTTGTTTCCGGATAGACACACCGTAGGCCTTATCCTCAAGACGCCAGATAGCCAGGAGCACCATCTCTTCGGCTTTGCTTATCTCATTCATCTTTTTCCCCTCTCTATTAATTTGTGTTTTACAAATATATAGACGAAAATTTGACCAAAAGGTTTATCGGACATTGCAAGTCGGACAAACCAGTGCATCATTGAAATTTCCTTAAGGGTACTCTATCATGGAGAAAGTAAGCAGAAAGCTCTCTGCAAAGATCCTAGGATTCCTCCTGTTTAAATTGAACAAATAAAAAAATTGTTATGAAAGTTCTAGTAACCGGTTCATCAGGGCAGCTTGGTGCTGTTATTTCTTCTATGCTTTCTAAGGCACATCCCGTTATCCGAGTTGATTCCCTTCCTGGAAAATATACAACACATGTCGCGATTATTCGATCAGATCAACGACTCGAATTCGTCTCTTGACATCATCTTATATGTACATTATCGTGTACATATGAAAAGTAAAACCTATACTGAAGCCAGAGAAAGGCTATCTGATATTATCGAAAAAGTGTGCGAGGATCATGATCCCATTATTATCACAAAGCGCAGGGATAAGGCTGTTGTCATGATGTCGTTGGAAGATTATGAGTCCTTAAAAGAAACTTCATATCTTCTGCGCAGCCCGCGCAACGCGCCGCGGTTGTTGGAATCGATAAAGGAACTAGAGGAGGGTAAAGGCGTCCAAAAGGAAATTTTCGAGTGAAAATCGTTTGTTCTTCCCAATCCTGGGAAGAATATCTCTACTGGCAAAAAAGTGACAAAAACATTCTGAAAAGAATCAATAACCTCATAAAAGACATCACAAGGACTCCGTATAAGGGAAAGGGAAAACCAGAGCCACTCAAGAACGCTATAGCTGGTTATTGGTCCAGACGTTTAGACGACGAACACCGCCTCGTCTACAAAGTAAAAGAAGATACTCTTTTCATAGCCCAGCTTCGGTATCATTACTAGGAAAAGCGTTTAAGCGTTTCGAATTTAGATTTTCTTCAGAGATGTTGCAGGCGAATAAAATCCTTTTTCTATCATTTTGGCCAGGATGAGATTGCCTTTTTTCAGATCGATTATTCTATGGTTTAAAGCTTTCTTGAGGATGCCGAGTGTCCCGGTGAGTTTTACATCCAATAGTCCGGCTTCTCTCCTAGCCGCCCTATCATCACTTGCGAAGACCAATCCTCTGGATTTCGCCACAGAAATGCTCGAGGCTTCACCGAGACCGAGGGAGACAGAAAGCGTTTCATAAAGGGACTTCTCTCTTTGTGAGCTTAGAACAGTTTCCTTAAGCCAACCGTCCTTTATTGCTTCCCGCACTTTAACCAGATCTTTATGTCCCTGTTGAATCCCTCTCAGAATCTCTGCTGAGACAAAATTTGTGATGTATGCAGATCTGCTGTAAAGGCTCTCTAGAACAAAAAGAGAATCGGAGAGCGCAAAATTGGAGATACAACAACAGTCGAATATGATCTCAGGCATTCTCTGAGTCTTGGGCTAAGTCTTTATGATTTTGGGACTGAACGGCAATTCCATGCTCTTTCAGGTAATTTCTGGTGCTGACGGGATCGAGCCCCAACACCTCGGCAACTTTCCCCAGACTGATGAAGCCCTCGCTGTATGCACTGATAGCAACCTGCCTTCGTTGCTCGAGCCTATCCTTTTTCTTATAAACAACATCGAGAGCTTCTCTCACCAATCCCCCGAGTGTCCGGCCTTCCCTTTTAGCATAGCGCTTCAACTTTTTATGCTGATCGTCACTGAGCATGATATTCGTTCTTTTCATAGCTCTCTCCATATGTGTAGCTATATGTGTATATATTAAATTTTTTATTGCCAGCGTGTCAATAACAATTCGTCAGCGAATGCTAATTGGCTAATTGTTTATTGGCTAATTGATTGTGGCTAATTGTGCTTTGGCTAGCGCAAGTAATTCAATATAAAGGAGATAAGTCAATTTAGCAGGTCAATTTTGCCCTTAGAAGCACTTTTTCTGGGGATAAAAGTAATGTCTAAGGATTATTACATCTTATTAGCTTGCATTATCCCTTAAATCTAATTTTTTGTATGGAAAAAGGAGTGTCTAAGCGGAATAATCACCGGTTTATTTTAATTAATTCCTTTATTATCAGTAAGTAGTGTCAGCCAAAGCACATATTACATATTCAAAGCATATCATGATATTATCATATTACAGCTTCAGCAGGGTGCGGCCGAGAAGAGCGCTGATATAAGACACAACGCCACCCAAGACAGTGCCCCAGATAAGGTCGACGACAGTGACAACCAGGGGCCAGTCCTTAAGAGTGGCCAGGTTAGTGAGATCATATGTGGCGTAACTGATGAGGCCGAGAAGGGCGCCGTAAAACAGGGCATGGAGCGGCACACCCCCCGCCAGAGCCGGACGGACGACAAAGACCAGCAATCCCACAATAAACAGCAGGTAGAAGAGTATGGCCGCGGCCCAGTTCACCTTGGGAGTCATAAATGCCCCGAGATAGCGGCGGTAAAATCCCTTGGCCACCACACCCAGCCAGACCATATCTATCACAAAAAAAACAACCAGGGTAATGAGGTAAAGAAGGATCATCTCCTTGAATGTCATACTTCCCTCCTTAAATGCCGCTATTATAACATGAGCCTCCGGATTGTCTACCACTTATCTGCTTCATTATTCTTGGCTTAATATAGGAGCATCGAATCTGACTTTCCGCCCCGTGTCATATCAAATGTGGCGTAACAGTACACAAATCTACCTAACTTCCTCAACCACATTTTATTGCACTTAATTTCAGGAACTTTGTCAAAGGATCGAAATCCTGGTCATCATACAAAAGAGATATGTTGTGGTGAATGCAGAATGTTCCGATAATGACGTCGAAGGTTTTGCGAACAAACACTCCCTTCTTTCTAAGAAAGCGATAATTCTCTGCACTCTTAATAGCCAACATCTGACCCAGCATCTCCACAAATTGAAAATTCAATAATAATTCTTTAGCTTGGTGAAAGGCACGGTCGCTTTTGAAATCCTGAAGGACTTCCACCAGGATGAGATCTCCGACAATGATGATCTCCCTCCCAAGCGCAGAATCAAGCCAATCGGTTTGAGGATTAATTTTCCCATTGAAGTAGTCAATCCGAACAGAAGAATCAACAAGGATCATTTGTCTGTTCACATTTTGTCCAAATCGCCTCTCCATTTCAGTTTTCCCCGGAAATTTTTCACTTTTCCCTGTCGGCTGAATTTAACAAGGAGTCTCAAACCGGCTTCAATGGCAGCTTTCTTTGTGCGAAATCCGGAAAGCTCAAGAGCATCTTTCATGAGTTGATCGTCGATCACAACATTGGTCCTCATTTCAGTCTCCTATGTGTATAAATCAATTAAATTATAGACATAAAACCGAATGGAGATTAGAGATATTTTTGTATTTCACAGTAAGAAACGAACAAGCAAGTCGGAATATCTCATAGTTGTTTTAAAAGTTATGGTCAAATGGCGTGAAATCTTAACATCTAACGGCAATCTTGGAGACAATGAAGGGAGTCTGTCAGCGGCTGAACATTATGAAGTTCTTAGGTGCCAGAAAAAACGAACCGCAATCCTTTTGAGAAAGCAAAAGGAAACAAAGACCTGTGATTCTCTCCTTCAACCAGAGAAAATCGAAACCTCAGATGAGGATATCTTCTTTTTGATATCGCATTGTCCAAATTGACCGAACCCTCTCTCATTCTCTGACTTTCATCCTCACCCACAGATAAAAAAACAGAGGCATGCATATCCTTATTCTTCGAGGCAAATGCTTCTTCATATTCAAATGCGACGCCGTTCGAAAACCACAGAGATGGGCTGACAATTATATAACGATCGAACAGATAAGGATGACGGAACAGAACATAACAGCAATAGAATCCGGTGATCGAATGACCTACGATAGTCCTATCCTCTGGAATTGTCCTGAAGTTCTGATCTATGAAAGGAATCAATTCCTTCTCTATGACTTGAGTGAATTGTTCTGCGCCTCCTGAGTTGCGTCCGTGAATTCTTGATTCAGGAGTAGAATCTCTGAATCTCTTTTCATAAAACTCGTCATAGTCTGTGTCGTAGGCGATGCCGACAAGCAGAATTTTGGAAATATCCCCGTTTTTTATAAGCCTTCTGGCAATATAAGCCACACAGCCAAAATTGTACTCAGCGTCAAGCACATAGACAACCGGATACCTTATATTTTCCTTATCATAATCTTTAGGAAAAAATATGTTTATCTTGTATTCCTCGCCAACGTGTTTTGATTTGAGAGTTCTTAGCTCTGTATCCTTTATCTCCACCCTTGGAAATGCAGGAATCTCTTTCGGGATTTCTTGCTGAATTTTTGGAAGCGAGAAACACAGGAGGCTTACAATCCATCCAGATAAGATCCATATGGACATTCTCTTGTTCATCAAAGGCCTCTCTATTTAAATATATTGTGTACTATATCATTAGATTCCCAGAGACATAGATGTTTGAGCACTTCTCAAGCTGGCCACAGCATCGACGGCCCTGTCGATTTCCTCCACGGTATTGTATATATGGGGGCAGAGCCTGATCCCACCCGAATCTCCACCAAATACAGCGCAGCCTATGTTGTGTTCATGATAGAGAATATCCAAAGTTTTATTCAGATCTACACCTGCAACATCGAAAACGACCACCCCCCCACTGAGCTCTGGCGAAAGAGGCGTACGAAACGTTATGCCCGGGATTCTCTCTTTGAGCCTCGTCTTTAAAGCGGTAGCCAGGAAGCGAATCCTGGCTTCAATCCGGTCTTTCCCGATTTTGTTATGGAATTCAACGGTTGTGCCCATAGCGGCGATCCTTGAATCGTCTCTCTGACCGAGGGTTTCGAACTTTTGGGCGCCCTTATCAATCACTCCCGGGTAGCCTACTCCGACAATGGTCGGCCACAAGCCGGCGATCCTTTCTTTTCGCACGTAAAATATTCCCGCTTCTTTGGGCCCGCAGAACCATTTGTGTGCGCTTCCTGTGTAGAAATCGCATCCGATGGCAGAAAGGTTTACGGCATGAGATCCGAATGTCTGGGCGCCGTCGATGTGAGAAAAAACGCCACGCTCCCGGGCCATAGCGCACATCTTTTCAGCCGGAAGAGCGATCCCTGAAATGTTCGAAACATGGGAGAAACACATCAATCTCGTCCGCTCTGTCACGGCATCGAAAAACGGCCTCATGAGTTCCTCATCGCTCTCGAACACCTCGGGTGTCTTCACCCGTCTGACTTTGAATCCATACCTCTCGGCTCGAACGTCCCAGGCTATGTTTGCCGTCGGATGGTTCTCATCCCAGATGATCACCTCATCGCACGGTTTAAATGTCAGGCCGTTTATGACCATGTTGTTCCCTTCGCTTGTATTTCTGACGATGGCTATTTCCTCAGGGCTCGCTCCTACATACCCGGCCAAAGCCCTCCGAGTGCCTTCGCGCAGATCTGCGAACTTTTTACGGTTATGGGAAGAGGGATCGGCATCTATATCCCGCGTGAGCTCGAACACCCTCTGTTGAACAGGGTATGGAGAGGGACAGAGGTTCGCCGCATTGAGCATGATCAAACCCTTCTTGATCGCAAAATTTTCTTTGGCCAGCTTCCAAAACCCCTCCCCGCCGACATCCCCTGCCGAAAGCCCGATCGCTGTGCTTTTCAAAGATTTGTAAGAGCCTCTATTCTCGCTGAAAACTCCGGATGGAAGGACCGTAACTGCCACCGCCCCTCCGAGAATCGTTTTCATGAACTGCCGGCGCCGCAGGCCTCTTACATCCTCTGGAAAATTTCTGATTTTCTGTTTCTGATTATTATTTGCGCTCATCCAATTCCTCCTTTCGGTCAACTTATTCTAACATATCAGGAAGTGAAAATTGTGGAGTTATCTCAACATGGATTAAACAAAGTTCTACAATCCTCTCTCCCCCACTTTTTGCCACAGAGCCAGGGAGCCTCCTTATTTCCGTGATAAGCACATCAGATGGAAAAAAGAGCGAGTCACTGTCCTTATGAGTCGTATGGTGGTGGGTGGGGGGTCTTCGACGAATAGGAACTGTGACGAGCCTCTGCAATCATCATTTGACTTAGGAGCATCACGGAAATAAGGATTCTTCCAAGAGCCAGTAATCCGTTGACCGCCTAGATTTGCTCGTGGTATATTCGTTTATTCACACGGGTCAACAGCCGTAAATCGAAGCGAATTTATCGCGCGACCCGATATTGAATTCCTTGCATCAACTTATTATCATGATAAACGCTTCGGTCTGGAGGATTCAGTCATGAACAACAAAAAGGTGATCATTATAGGTGCCGGAATCTCTGGCTTATGTGCGGGCAGTTATCTTCAGATGAACGGTTATGACACGGAGATCTTTGAAATGCACAATATCCCCGGCGGAGTATGCACGGCCTGGAAAAGAAAAGGTTATACTTTTGACTTCTGCATTCACTGGCTTGTCGGTTCTTCACCTTCGGATAATTTTTATCATCTATGGAACGAACTCATAGATATGGAGAAATTGGATTTCGTGAGTCATGAAATATTTTTCCAAATCGAGGATAAAGAAGGACGTACACTCCGTATATTTACTGATGTGGATCAATTGGAAGAAGAAATGAAGAATGTCGCACCGGAAGACAAAGATATCATCGAAGATTTCGTCGGTGGGATAAGGAAATTTCTTCCTTTTAAAATGCCGCTAGATAAAGCCCCCGAAGTGATGAATCCTTTTGATGGCCTGAAAATGCTGTTTAAAATGTTCCCCTATTTTAGGGCTTTTAAGAAATGGGAAAAAATATCTGCCGAAGAGCTCGCCGGCAGATGCAAAAATCCGTTGCTCAGTCGGGCCATCCTGGAAATGTTTGTACCCGAAAGTTCTGTATTTTTTCTCCTTATGACACTTATAAGTATGCATAAAAAGTCGGCCGGATATCCAATAGGCGGCTCGCTGAATTTCGCCGCATTGATTGAAAAGAAATATATCAACCTTGGGGGGAGAGTCAATTATAACTCCAAGGTAGAGAGGATCATCGAAGAAGACGACTGCGCCAGAGGGATAAAACTGGAGAACGGTGATACACACATGGCAGACATCATCATTTCTGCAGCTGACGGATACAACACAATTTTCAATATGCTGAACGGAAAATATGTCAATGAAAAACTCCGTGAGTATTACAGCGGACAGAGCGAAAAACTGAAGGTTTTCCCCTCACTTGTATTTGTTTCGCTGGGAGTTGCCAGAAAGTTTGAAAACGAACCTCACTCTCTGATCTTTCAACTCAAGAAACCCATTACAGTGGATAAGAGCATAAATTATGAATATCTTCCTGTCAGGATTTTCAACTTTGATCCAACACTTGCCCCTGAAGGAAAAACTTGTCTAACCGTGATGTTCGTTACTTATAACTATGAGTTCTGGGTGGAGCTCAGAAAAAACGATAGAGAGAAATACAGACAGGAAAAGGAAAGGATTGCAAAGGAGGTTATCGAAGCTCTGGAGGAGCGGTTTGGGAATGTTAAATCAAAAATTGAGGTTACCGATGTTTCTACCCCTGCATCTATAATAAGATATACCGATAACTGGAAGGGCAGTTTTGAGGGCTGGCAGCCTAGAGGGGGGACCATGATGCTTAGAATAGATAAAACTCTGCCCGGCTTGAAGAATTTCTACATGATCGGACAATGGGTCGAACCGGGAGGGGGGCTTCCTCCAGCAATAATGTCCGGAAGGAATGTGGCTCAGATTATCTGTAAAAAAGACACGAAGAAATTCATGGCTGCATCGTAAATTTCTTCCCAATGCTTTTCACGGGATTGACTGGGTCGTTTCCAGTGTGTTAGGTTTACCTTAAGATATCACCGCATGGAGATGAATCAGATTCATTCAAAATTCGAGCGATAAATGCATATATGGTTTTTTATAGCCCTGGGGATCTGGATTGTCACAAGTCTAGCTCATCTCTATGTGGGACTGGAATTTCAAAAGTCCGGACGGATAGAAAATAAAAAAATTTCTGTTCTTCTTACATTTGTGATGTTTTTTATGTGGGCATCATGGTTTTTTATGGCCTTTTCAGACCCGGTGAGAAGTCCTTTTGCCCCCTGGCTAAAATATCTGGGTTTGGCAGCGTTAGCGACCGGTCTATTGCTTTTTGTCTTAGGTGAGATCACCAAAGGAGGGGTTACAGATAAAGGGGATCTGGTCACAGAAGGCGTTTATTCCAAGATCAGGCATCCCATGTATCTCGGACAAATCCTCATGGCCGTCGGCATTGCCCTTTTTACCCAAGGATTTGTAACATTGTGCCTCTCGATTATCTGGATAGCCCAGATCCTATTCTGGAAAGTTTTAGAAGAGAGAGAACTCCTCGTAAAGTATCCTGAATACAAGGACTACAAAAAGAGAACCTGGTTTTAATTCGAAAATAAATGCCGCGAAATTGATGATGCAGCAGATTATTTAAATCCATTCCAATTTGACCAATCCCTTTTCTGCTTCTTGGGCAGCCTCATAAGTGTGCATGGCATAAACGATTGCTAAAATCAATTTGTGGCATTAATATTTTATTGACACCAACTCCAATTTGTTCTATATTATAATACAATCGTTTTATAAATTAATACATTTTTTATTAAATACTTAGCGGGAGGCTATCATGTTCCTTTCAAAAACACGAGAGAATATCCTAAAATTATTTTTCAATAATCCAACACAAGAATTCCATCTCAGAGAAATATCACGTCAGGCAAACGTCGTCCCCCAGAATGTCAACAAATACGCAAAAGACTTTGTCGAGGAGAAATTATTGATCCGAAGAGAAGTGGGCAATATGACTCTATATCGAATAAATCCAAAAAGCGCTGTTCTGTTTAAAATATTCGAAATTTTTGAGGTTCACAGAAAACTCCATTACTTCGCAAAAAATAAAAAAATTTCCCGTCTTCTGAATGAGTATATTTCAAATCTCGTTCGTCTATCTCATAGAGAAATCCAAATGGTTATTTTGTTCGGATCAGTCGCCCGAGGTGAATGGTCTCGAGGAAGCGATATCGACATCTTGTTATGCGCAGCAACAAAAAGCAACAAATATATTAAGATACAGGAAGAATCTGAAAAAAAGGTGGCGCCTTTACTGGAAATTTCCCCACTCCTTGTGACCTTTGACAAAATCTTCGATGCATTCAGGAACAATCTGGAATTCTACGATGAGCTTTGGAGAGACAGAATTATTCTCTATAACGAATATCTGTTTTGGGAAATTGTTAAAGCCTCAAAATTTTAATATGACTCAAAGGCTCAATAAGATCCTCAAAGAATGTTTCAGATCAAGAAGAGGGAAAAGAGCTGATATTCGCAGAATTCCAGTAAACAAAAAAGCCGCTGACAATCATCTTGATAAGGCCCGTAATAATCTGAATGCAATGAGGCTCATGTTCAACAATGAATTCTACGATTGGACAGTAATCTGTGGATATTATGCAATGTACCATGCTGTTCTTGCTTCTCTCTTTATCATTGGCCTCAGAGCTCTTTCACATCAATGCGCAATTTCAGCTTTTCAGGAATTCTTCATCTTTAAAGGAATAGTCAAAAAGGAATATATGACCTATCTAAATAAAGCTAGACTATTAGAGAAGAAATATTCTGATACACTGAGGAAAGCAAGGGAAAACAGGGTATTCATACAGTATGGTGTTAAAACCATTACAAACGAAGATGTTGGTTGGATTCTAGAGGATGCAGAGGATTTTGTACTGAGAATAGAGGAATTATTAGCTGATTAAATTGGTCATATCACCATAATGCCTTTGCTTAATAAATTGCCTTGAAATTAAACTCTTTTTAGCAGTCTTTGCAGTATCACTGGAGATTATCACTCCAGAATTTAGTTTCAATAAAATAGTTTGATCCAGCATTTGCTAAAATTTTTCACAGGGGGCCGTTGTCTATTGATATGTTCTCCAGGATGTTGGGTCGCTACATGGATCAAAATTCAGGTATCAGACTGAACATTGATAAATACATTAAAATGCATTATAATTAATGTTAATTAATGCAAATAACAACTTCCTATGAGATTGATCCGCCTGGAGGTTAAAATGAGAGAAACACGAACTCTAAGTTTACGACTTCCCCTAGAAGAATACATCGCTTTCGATGCCGTTTGCAGAGAAAAAGGCTACAGCAAAACCGGAAAGATCCGTGAGTTTATCCGCAACATGGACAAAGAAGAGATCGAAAGCGTGAAAATCAGCGCAAATGAATGGGCAGAGATCGAAAAGGGAATAATGGAAATTCAAAAAGGGGAATACGTGACTTTCGAGGAGCTCAAGCGTGACCTCAAAAACCAAAAAGTGGCGGATAACAAAAATCGCAAATAGCGCACGGAAAAACATACTCGATCTAGAACAAAAATTACAAGAAGAAGTGCTCCATCAATTGGGAATGCTTGAGATAAACCCTAACGTATGTGATATCAAGAAAATAGCCGGGAAGAAAAATATCTACAGAGGAAGAATCGGAAACTGCAGGTTATATTTTCGCCTGATAACATCTACAAAATCCATATCCCGACCCCACGCCATTTGATGAAGATGAAGCATCCCATACCGAAGACGATCCATACGATAAGAGATACAAGCCCGGAGGCTGGGTGATGCCACACAACAGGAAGGAAAAATATGTTTCACAAATGCCTTATTCGTATCTCAGGCTGTCGACCGGATTGGCACGGGCTGCTCTCACCGCTTGAAAGCTCACCGTGATCATCGTGATCATAAGCGCTGCTGCCGCGGATAACAGAAAAAGAGGTAATCCGAGACTGGTCCGGAAGGGGTAATTGTCGAGCCAGCTCCGCAGAGCGATGTATGCGACGGGCCAGGCAATGATGTTGGCCAAAAGAACCCACAGCAAGAACTGCTTCGTCAAAAGCAGGACAACCCGCGGGACAGAGGCTCCGAGGGCTTTGCGGATTCCTATCTCTTTGGTTTTCTGCTCGGCCACGAAGGCAGACAGTCCCAGCAGGCCGAGACAGGATATGACGATGGCGATCAGGACGAAATAGCGAAATAATTTCCCGGCCAGGATCTCTGAACCGTAATAAAGATCGAAGCGCTCGTCGAGATAATGGTATTCGAAGGGGAATCCCGGTGCGAACTTCTTCCAGGCCGCTTCGACCCCGCTGATGGCTCCCCTGCGGTTGTCGGGCCTAATCTTGACCAGAACCAAGCTGTAATATTCCGGATCGACCAGGAGAACCACCGGTTCGATGCCGTAGTTCAAGGGCATGGAGTGGAAGTTTTTGACCACTCCGACGATCGTGCCCGTGGAATCTTCAAGAGAGAAGGGTTTCCCGATCGGATCCTCCAAACCCATGACCTCGACAGCCCTTTCATTGAGAATGAAATTGGAGTCATCCGCTGGGAACTCTCTCGAAAATTTTCGCCCTTGAACGATTTTCATGTCCAGAAGATCCAGAGTGTCGTAATCGACAGGAATAAAGCCAAAGGCAACACTCTCGCCGGCCTCCATTCCTTCCCACCGAAGCCCTCTGACGATGGCAGACATCTCTCCCGGAGGCTGAAAGCTCCGGGCTACTTCGGCCACATCAGGATTCTGGAGCAGCTCGTGCCTGAAGGCCTCATAATTCTTCTGGAGGCCGCCGGTCATCCTCATAAAGAGGACGTTATCCTTGTCGAAACCCAAATCTATCGCCCGGAAGTATCGAAGCTGCTGCTCGATGCCGCCCATGCCGATGAGCAACATGATCGACAGAGAGACCTGGACGACCACCAGAGTCTTTCGAAAGGACGCTTTCCCTTTGGGTCGGTCGAGGCCATCTCGCAAGGCCTGCACCGGCTTGAAAGAGGACAACACGATCGCCGGGTAAACGCCTGAAGCTAAACCTGTGAAACCGGCGATCAGGAGAAGCCCCACCATGAAGCCAGGCTCGAAATCGGCCAATACAAGGGTCTTACCCGTGAGGTCATGAAAAACGCCTTCGAGCATCTGGATAAGTAAGAGAGCGAGGCCGAGCGCGATCAGGGTGAAGAGAAGCGATTCTGCAAAGAACTGCCAGGCGATCTGCATTCTCCGTGCGCCGACCACTTTCCTCAAACCGACCTCTTTGGCCCGTTTCTCGGAGCGGGCTGTGGAGAGGTTGATGTAATTGATGCAGGCGATGACCAGGATAAAGACCGCGACTATAGAAAAGGCACGGACAAATTTCATGCCTTCTTCGCTCCCGTCTTCAAAATACAAGTGGATGTCACCGAGTGGCTGCAGGGCTAAGGAAATTTGTTCTTTGGGGAGCTGCTCCTGTATAAGCTTCGATAGTTTTTTCTCCACCTCCGCAGGGACGGAGCCGCCCTGGAGACAAACGAACGTCATGGCGTAGTGGCTTCCCCAATCCTCCAGCAATTCCGGATCGATCATTCTTGAGGTCGGAACGAAAAGATCGAACGGGAGGTCGGAGTTCGGCGGGATATCCTCGACCACTCCCTTGACGACAAAGTCTTTGTCATGGTCAAGGGTCAGAGTTTTGCCGACAGGGTCTTCCGTGCCGAAATACTTGGCGGCAGTGCTTTCTGTCAGGACGATCGAATCCGGTTCCGCTAAAGCAGCAACCGGATCGCCTTTGACGAAGGGAAAGCTAAAAATTCTGAAAAAAGACGGATCCACCACACATACGCGACGTTCGTAAAAAACATTGTCCTCGTTGTCCCCGAAACTGACGAGGGCTCTGATCCGCTGGAACCGGGTCGCATCGATGACCTCGGCGAAGTTTTCCCGGACTGCAGGAGCCAAAGGGAAGGGAGTCGACGAGTTATACTGCGTTTCACTGCCGATTTGATACTTTTTGTTGACCCTGAACAGCTGATCGGCTTTTTCATGAAAGCGGTTGTACCCCAGTTCATCCTGTACCCAGAAAAAAATCAAAAACGAGCAGGTCATTCCGAGAGCGAGACCGACGGTGTTGATCAACGAATAGGCTTTCTGCTTCCTCATCTTACGGGAGGCGATCTTCATGTGGCTCCAGGCAAACACTGGCAGGAGCCGAGCCGGATGCCAGGCGGGACGGTCCAACCTCAGACGCCGGACTTTTGCATACTCGGCCTCGAGTGCTTCAGCCGATGCCGGATCTTCAATAGCCTTCCGGAAAGCAGCCGCTTCATCAAAGCCCTCTTTCACGAGTCTGGCTCTCTCTTCCCGGACATGAGATTCGAGCTCGGCTACATCGGCCTCCTCCATATTCTCGCTTCGGAAAAGAGTTTTTTTCCACTCACCAATGGCCTTTTCCAAGTCGAACATATTTATTTCTCCTGAACAAAAGCAAATCGTTCTCAGTCCAATGACGGCAGGGGCTTCCACAATTGGGCAAGAGCGTCTGTAACCGACCGCCACTGGCGGCGCTCGGAATCGAGTTCCAGGCATCCCTTTTCGGTGATCTTGTAATAACGGCGAAGTCTGCCTCCATCCGACATTTTCCACCGGGAGATGAGGAATCCCTCCTTTTCCATACGGTGAAGGACCGGATAGAGCATCTTGTCCGACCATTCGAGGCTTCCCCCGGAAATATCTTTGACCTTCTGAATGATCTGATAGCCATAGTCCTCGCCCCCCAACAGAATCGAAAGGATAATGGGTTTCGTGGATGCGGCCACAAGCGCTTTATCTATCATCATTTACTCCATAACACAGGATATCCTACACCACAGGGTATGCAAGGATCATGCCATTCCAGCCTGAAGACAGGCGGCCTTGTTTTTCCCTTGAAAAGGATGTCCTTTAGAGAAGATCCCTGTCCGTTTTCAGACATTCCCTGTCCAAAATCGAACATAAATTTATGGAAGAAGTTCTCGGAAAAGTCATCATCCATTTAAACGTTATGCAGCAGCTCGGCATGGAGCTTATACCAAAGGAGGCGAAGCAATAAGCTTACAATTCATCTAAATTTGTCATTCACCATTGATTGCAATTCATTCCAAGTGCTTTGTACGGGGATTTAAATTCTGATCGCTATAGATAAGAGATATCTTGCGATGAATATAGAATGCTCCGGTCTAGAAAAGACTGGAATTATAAATGAAGAGAAAAAAGAATTGCTTCTCGAGCCTCTTTTAATCTTTCCGGTGACAGGATAGTAATAAGGGAGCCAATTTTCTTCTTTGAGACAGTCTGGATATGGTCGAAGTTTATAACACAGTCTGTGGGCATCCCGTCAGATTTAGACAAAAAAATTTCGCTGGGAATATCTCTGATTGTCGAAGTGATTGGTGCTACCGTAACCTCGCCCAGATATTCCAATATTGAATCACGTGTCAGGATCAGGACAGGCCTGTTTTTATCCGGCGCTTTGAATCGGTACCACCTGATTTCCCCTCTTTTCATTCATCCCCCCAATTCTGTTCACTCTCCCACACGCTGAACTCATATTGGCTTACTGGGTGAAGTTTGTAGCCTTTCCGATGCTTTTCTTCGAGGCGCCTGACATTTAGGCGCTCAACCGCTTCTCTCAATGCCTTGCGCGTGAAGGAAGAACGAGTGGTTTTGAGTTCTTTGACAATTTTGTCTACTGATTCGATAAGCTCTTCATCCAAAGTCATCTGAACTATACGCATTGTAATCCTCATCTATTATGTGGTTTTTTATAGCTATAATATACAGATATTACCCACATGTCAAGCTTTAGTCACTAAGCTTCAGTCATTCAACCGCATTGTGCTGAGATCGCCGGTCCATTTAAGCTTTCCCCGGAAATTTTTCACCTTTGCCTGCCGGATGAATTCGACAAGGAGTCTCAATCCGGCTTCGATGGTTGCTTTCTTCGTGCAGAATCCGGAAAGCTCAAGAGCCTCTTTCATGAGTTGATCGTCAATCACAACATTGGTCCTCATCTCAGTCTCCTATGTGTATAGTTCAATCAAATTATACACATAATTCCAAATAGAGACTAGAGATTTTTTTGTATTTCACAATAAGAAACGAATAAACAGGTCGAAATGTCTCATGAATAATTCAAAAAGATTGGTGGGATGGTGTGAAATATTACTTTATACGATCTTTCGTCATCCAATCCTCTTTTTGTAATTCCAGACTCTTATTGCTCATCTCATATTGCTCATTTAAATGCTCATTTAAATTGACTCTTCTCTCAGAAATTGTTACTCTTTTGTTGTGTCCGTCAAAAGGGAATAAAAATGGGAGTTAAGTGCCCCAAATGTCACCACAACAATCCCGAAGATACCCTCTTCTGCGGGAAATGCGGCACTCGGCTCTCCTCCCCAGCAAAGGTCGAAATGACTAAAACCTTTGAGACGCCCAAGGAGGAACTTACAAGAGGCGCCACTTTAGCCAACAGATACGAAATTATCGAAGAATTGGGTAAAGGTGGCATGGGAAGAGTCTACAGGGTTGAGGACACAAAGCTAAAGCAAGAAATCGCACTGAAGCTAATAAAACCAGATATTGCTAAAGACAAGAAAACAATCGAAAGATTCAGGAACGAGCTGAAGCTCGCTCGAAACATCCGTCACAAGAATGTTTGCGGAATGTATGATTTGGGTGAGACAGAGGCAGCACTTTTCATCACGATGGAATATATACGCGGCGAAGATTTAAAAAGTTTGATCAGACGTATCGGCCAACTCCCTATAGGAAAATCCATCTCCATATCGAAACAGATCTGTGAAGGACTGGTCGAAGCTCACAGCTTGGGCGTTGTGCATCGCGATTTAAAGTCAAGCAACATCATGATCGATGAAGACGGGAATGTTCGGATCATGGACTTCGGCATTGCCCGATCGCTTAAAGAAAAGGGAATAACTGCTGCTGGTGTGATGATCGGTACTCCTGAGTACATGTCACCTGAGCAGGCAGAGGCAAAAGAGGTTGACAAGAAGACCGATATCTATTCATTGGGAGTTATTCTGTATGAAATGATAACCGGCCGCTTGCCTTTTGAAGGTGATACGCCTCTGGCCATCGCTATGAAACACAAAGGTGAAACTGCCAGAAGTCCTAAAGATCTTAATCCTCAAATACCAGACATTTTAGGCGAAATAATTCTCAAATGTATGGAGAAGAAAAAAGAGAACAGATACGAGGATGTTGCAGAGATCAACTCTGATCTGGATGAGATTAAACAGAGCCTCACCACATTTGAAAGCGCCATTCACAGGGAAAAGCTTGAAACAACGACAGTACCTGAAATGAGTTGGAAATATTCTGTAGCAGTTCTTCCTTTTGCAGACATTAGTCCCCAAAAGGATCAAGCTTATTTCTGTGACGGGATGACCGACGATATCATCACGAAACTCACCAAACTTCAGGAATTAAAAGTGATATCCAGGACATCGGTGATGCGTTATAAAAATACCGATAAAGATATCAGAGATATCGGTCAAGAACTGAACGTCAATACTATTTTGGAAGGGAGTGTTCAAAAATCGGGAGATTACATCCGGGTCAATGCTCAGTTGATAAACGTGGAGGATGGTTTCCATCTCTGGGCGGAGACGTATGATCGAGAATTGAAGAATGTCTTCGAGATTCAGAGCGATCTTGCGGAGAATATTGCCAGGGCTTTGAAGACAAATCTGACGATCGAAGAAAAACGAGGACTGAATAAAAATCCTACCGATAATCTTGAAGCATATAACACTTATTTAGTGGGTCGTCATTTCTGGAACATGAGGACAGAAGAAGGTTTTCAGAAAAGCTTGGAACTATTCCAGAAAGCCATAAAAAAAGATCCCACCTACGCCTTGGCTTATACAGGAATCGCCGATTATTTTAATCTTATCGGGTATTATGACTTAGTCCCGCCCAGAGAGGCATTCCCAAGAGCAAAGGAGGCCGCAGAAAAAGCTATAGATCTGGATGAGACTCTTGCTGAGGCGCACGCATCCCTTGCCATGATACAAACATGGTATGAATGGGATTGGACAGGTGCCAAAAGTTCATTCAAACGAGCTCTCGAACTTAATCCGAGTTACGTAACCGCACATCATTGGTATTCTGTATGGTTAGGAGCGATGGGCAGGCATGATGAGTCCATTGCCACCATAAAGCGAGCACAAGAACTTGATCCAACATCACTTATCATAAGCACCACTTTGGGGGGAATGTTCATGTTTGCCCGCCGGTATGATGAAGAGATTGAAGAATTACACAGAGCGATGGAGCTTGATCCAGCCTCCTATATTCCTCATTGGTATATAGTCTATCCTTATGCTTTTAAAGGATTGTATGATGAGGCCATTGCTCATGCACAAAAAGCATTGAGCCTTTCAGGCATGAGTTCCAGAATGAAAGGTGTTCTCAGTCTTGCCTATGCGTGCGGCGGGAAAATAACCGAAGCAAAAAAGTTGCTCAATGAGTTAATAAAACTAGCAAAAACGAAATATAATTCTCCATATGGCCTTGCGCTAATCTATATAGAACTCAACGAAAAAGACAGAGCTTTGGATTTACTGGAGAAGGCGTATGAAGAACACGATCACTGGCTTTATCAAATAAAAGTCATAGAATCTTTAGACAGCCTCCGCTCTGAGCCAAGGTTTAAAGCCCTTCTTAAGAAAATGGGGCTGGAATAGTCCAGTCCTCAAATGTATCAGTTAGTTCAGTTATTCCTGTTCTGCTGATTCTGGAAGAGGATTATTATCATTCCATATTTCGTATATCCATTTCCAAGAGCCATAGGATTGACGTTCAAGCACTATCAGCCAGTTATCGTTGTATTTGATCGGTTCTCCCCCACTTTTTGGGGTAGTCGTTCCTGTATCAACGCCCCTTGCGACCGCAAGATGCCCAGATATACGCACATCTCATGCTCTTGAACTAAAACTCATTCTGGCAGTCATTGCAGTGCCACTGGGGATAATTTTAAACGATTCACGCCTCTCAACTTGATCGATCCCACCTATTTTCCCTTATGAGAAAATCATTGAATACTCCTCGTCTATTGATATGTTCTCCAGGATGTTGGGTCGCTACATGGATCAAAATTCAGGTATCAGACTGAGCATTGATAAATACATTAAAATGCATTATAATTAATGTTAATTAATGCAAATAACAACTTCCTATGAGATTGATCCGCCTGGAGGTTAAAATGAGAGAAACACG
>Ga0307425_1000861_pt1 | contig 18859 bp, 10 predicted proteins | sample SalMarWE160330MG_FD_202152 | JGI IMG/M metagenome (GOLD analysis project Ga0307425, IMG submission 202152) | Salt marsh sediment microbial communities from the Plum Island Ecosystem LTER, Massachusetts, United States - WE1603-30 | ecosystem: Environmental > Aquatic > Marine > Intertidal zone >...
CCTGAACGGTCGGTACGAAGACGTCGAAAATTTCTGGGAGGGAACAGGCGGCGGCTCTTTCGCATTCGGCACGAAACTCTGCGTCTGTAAATCCTCTTTTCTTCTTCTTATAGTAGTCGAAATAGAGAGTCCGCATCACGTCGTCGAGAGACAGCCGATTATCCGTTTCATGACGGATTTTCAGATCCAGGAGAAGGCCCAGCGCAGCCCCTTTATCGTAGTAAGAGATGGTCGTATTGGCGCTGTTTTCGCTCCTGTTGAAAAATTTCAGCCAGGTATCGAAGCTCGACTCGCGAGCTGACTGGAAGAGACGGCCCGGACGGTTCTCGAAAGCGGAAATGAATCCCTGAACCCGATCGAAAAATTCTTCACGGGTCAAGAAACCGGCCCGCCTGAGAATGAGGTATTCATAATAGACGGTAAATCCTTCTGAAACCCAAAGCATGTTTGTGTAGTTTTCCCTGTCATAATCGAAAGGCCCGAGAGCGACGGGCCGGATCCTTTTAACATTGAAGAGATGGTAGTATTCGTGGGCGATGAAGGCCAGCCAGCGCTTGTATCCCGCTGAGTCTTTCCACCCGGAAGGATTGTAAAAAACGGCCATGGAGTTCAGATGTTCCAGTCCTCCTCCGCCGCTCTCCATCATGATGAAGGTGTAGTGGCGGAAAGGGATCTCTCCGATGAGACGGATAGCGCCTTCACATACTTTTTGAATGTCTGCCGTGAACTTTTCCTTATCGAAATTGCCCAGATTCTCGATAGCGATTTTGTGGGGGATCCCCTGGATATCGAAAAGGAGAATCTCCTGGCTGCCGATCAAGACGGGACAGTCGTAAAGAATATCGAAGTTCGGGGCTGAGAAGGTGTTGAGTTCTTCCGCGACCGGATCGAGCCCGGTTGAAATAATATGGCTTGGATCATGGGGATGGAAAGCGACTAAAACGGGTTGATCCAGATGCCCCTCCACATGCATGAAAACTCCGGTCGGGCAGATGAACGCCCGGGCATCATCGAGGTAGCTGTCGGCCACCGAGCGGGAAAAAGCATAGATGTCATACCTGATGATGAGCGGATCGGCCTCTGTGGATTTGACCTGCCAGGTGTTTTTTTTCGTTTTGGCCCAATCCAGAGGATTCCCGGCGCCATCTTCGGCTTTGAAATTCAGCACATTCTTTGCATAATCCATAATCAGGTAATAGCCGGGTGTCCAGACAGGGAGTTTGAAATTCTGGGTTTCTCCTGTGAATCCCTGGCAGCGCAAGACCACATGATAGTAATGTGTGTGCGGATCTTCCATGGAGACGGTGAAGGCCATCGTTGTCTCCGCCGCCGCCAGGCTGCAAAACACAACCAGAAACAACACCATAACTAAAAGCAATGCCCGAGTCCTAACTTTCATCGCTTAACCTCCTTAAAAATTGGGGACGAACCCCCATTCTTTTCATCGGCTAGTAGATTCCTTTTTCTTTAAGGATTTGGACAACGCCCTTATTTTTCATCAGGGCTTCGATCTCGTCGATAGAGCGAGGAAGGCCGGCACTCAGGTTCTCGCAGCCGTTATCTGTGATCAGAACCGTGTCCTCGACCCTCACGCCCAGGTTTTCTTCCGGAAAGACAGCCAGAATGTCACAGGCAAAAACCATTCCCTGTTGAAGAGGAATATTGCGCGGCGATCCCCCGACATCGTGAACAGCCATCCCGACATAGTGGCTGCATCCGCCTCCTCCCCGGGTCATGATCTTGAAGGCATCCGTATTGAGGTCGAAGCCTTTCTGTTCGAGAATCTCTTTCATTCTGTCATTGACTTCCTGACAGGTGATGCCGGGTCTGTACAGGGAGACGCAGGCTTTCTCGATTTCGTAACAGGCTTCATAAATTTCTCTCTGTCGATGAGTGAATTTGCCGTTGGCCGGATAGGAAATCGAGATATCCACATCATAATATCCGACATCCGGTCCGGCGTCGACGACAAGGAAATCCCCCTCTTTCAAAAGCCTGTTGTACTTGTGATAATGCAGGTAAGGGTGGTTCTCCTCGGAACTGATAATGGGGATGTAGGCCTGATCTTTGACCCCCTCTTTTTTGCACATGTAATCATGAATAGCCGCCACTTCGTACTCGTACATCCCGGGACGGGTCGACTTCATCATCTCTGTCAAAGCCTGAACGCCGATTCTTCCGGCCTCCCGCATGAGCTCGATTTCAGCCGGAGATTTGATCATCCGCAGCTCCCAGATCAATGCCGAACAGTCTTTGATTTCGACCTCAGGAAAACGGCTCTTGAGGTGTTCGACAAACTGCAGTTCCCTGGTCAGCCGTCCGTCCCATTCGTTGAACATCATGTTCGACCTCAGCGTGCCTAGTTTTTCTGTCGACACCTCGCGCATTAATTCTTCCGGTTTAAAGGAGGTGTAGATCACCCCTGTGCGCCCGCTCAACCTGGCGATTTGGGAAGAAAAACCATCAAGGGGAGAAAACCTTTCCAAGCCGGTGTAATCCACCGGATTATGGACGAGTTCGAGGCTGATGTTTTCTCCGAGAGCTTCCCGGTCGGAGATTGAGAAAAACAGTGTGCTTTCCCTTCTGATTCCATCTATAATCAGGATGGAGTTGGGAATTTCAATCCCGCAAAAATACATGAAATCATTGTTCTGAAAAAACTCCTTATAACCGACCACACTTTGAGCCCCCAAAATAACAGCGAATCCATCCTGGATCTTGTCCATCAATTTGGCCCGCCGGGCCGCATATTCGGATTTTTCAAAAATAAGCTTGGCCGGCAACTCTGCTGCGAGAAATAGAAGCAAAACCAACACAAAAGATATCGATCGAAGAACGGCCTTCATGATGCCCTCCTTGAAGTCATTTTTGTGCCCCAATCATTTTTGTCTGAATATATCACCTTGAATAATTCCGGTCAATCGGCGCTCCCGCTGCCTTGCAGCACGACCTATCACAGCCTCAATTCTCGCTAATAATCTATCAATAAGCAAGACATGCGTTAGCGTCTGGACAAAATTGGTGGCGGCCTGCTTTAACCCTGTAGAACAGGATTTGATCATCAAAACCAGGTCCGGGAAGGTGGATAAAATCCGCAAGATGATTTTGGAGTTTCTGCTGGCTCATGCCCCGACTGTCTTTCCTGCCACTGAGGATTCAACTGCTTTTCGCAGATGGTAGCGATTGCGTGATCGTTGAACCGGTTGTTTATCTTATGATATACTCATTTTAAGATGACACGGGGTAAAATTACAGGAAATAATGTGAGCTTTTTATCAAGCTCAAAAAAGGAAATTTTATAAGGAAGATGCACTTTCGACTTTGGCAACTGGATCGCCATGGATAAAGCAGAGCAAGGGAGGATAGATCCAGTTCGCAGGATCCTAACAAGCTTGCTATCAAGCGTTTTTCTCCTCGCGATCCTCCTCTGCGCGAATTCCTGTTCCCTGGAAAAGATGGCCCTCAAAAAAGTGGCAGGGATGCTGTCCTCCTCGTCTTCGGGTACTGTCTTCACCGGTGACAACGACCCAGAACTCGTCGGCGACGCTCTGCCCTTCGCCCTCAAGCTCTACGAATCGCTTCTGGCCTCGATCCCAAAACACGACGGCCTCCGCCTGAGCACGGGGAGCCTTTACGTGATGTACGCCAACGCCTTCATCCAAACGCCTGCGGACATGACCCCGAGACATGAAGTCGAGGCAAAGGAAGCCCTGCTCCACAGAGCTAAGAATCTCTATTTCAGGGGACGGGACATCCTTCTTGTCGCCCTGGAGAGAAAAAACCCTGCCTTGCGCGACCAGCTCAAGGCCAGAAAATACAAAGACGCCGTCGCTCCTTTCGGTCCGAAGGACATTCCGTTCCTCTATTGGGCCGCGGTCGGATGGGTCGGAGCCTTTGCGGCCGATCCCTTCGACATGAAACAGCTGACGGCCCTTCCCGAGGCCGGCGCCCTAATGGAGCGTGTCGTCGAGCTGGATCCCGATTACGGCCAGGGAGCCATCGATGTCTTTTACATCCTGTACTACGGGTCCTTGCCAGATTACATGGGAGGAGACCTCGGCAAGGCCAGGACCCACTTCGAAAAGGCTTTGGCCACCGTTGCGGAGGGCGACACCTCTCCGCTTCTTGCGATGGCTACGACCGTCTGTGTCAAAGAACAGAAGTCCGATGAGTTCAGAGCCCTTCTCGAGAAAATCCTGAAAGTCGACACGGATAAATATCCAGATAACCGCCTGATCAACACCCTCAACCAGCGAAAAGCCCGATGGCTCCTCGAGAACATCGACGACTATTTCCTGACTATCGAGGAAAAGCCCGGAGCTCGAACGAAGGAAGGATTTCCATGAAAATAATCCGGACCATCGCTGTTTTGGCCCTGGCCTCCCTCCTCCAATCTCCCTTGGCGGGGGCGGGGACCGTGGTCATCAAAATCGGCAGCATAGCTCCCAGCCGTTCCCCATGGGACAAGGCTCTCCACGAAGTCGCCCGGGATTGGGAGAAAATCTCAAATGGAACAGTCCAGGTCAAGATCTACCCAGGTGGGATCGCAGGTGGTGAAGCGGACATGATCCGTAAAATGCGGCTCGGCATTCTCCAGGGTGGTGTTTTAACCAACATGGGACTCACCAAGGTCGAACGTTCTGTCCTCGCCCTTAACATACCGTTCCTCTTCGACTCCCAGGAAGAGTTCGAGGCGGTCTTCGAGAAAATGAAGCCTGAGTTCGAGGCCAAGATCGAGGAGCAGGGCTTCAAGGTCATCCTCTGGACGCTGGCTGGGTGGATCAACTTTTTCGCCAAGGAGCCGGTTATCTATCCCGACGACCTAAAGAAACACAAGGTCAGCGTCACCGCCAACGACCCAGAGCTCGAACAGGTATGGAAAAGGATGGGATTCCAGGTCGTCCCGGTGGACATGTCCGGGCTCATGGTCCAGCTCCAAAGCGGGATGGTGACAGCATCCTATCTACCGGCCCTCGTGGCGGGATCCGGGCAATACTTCGCCATCATCCCGCACATGCTATCCCTGACTTTGTCCCCTCTTGTGGGAGGCCTGGTTTTTTCCGACCGGGCTTGGCAGAGCATTCCCCAGGAATACAGGCAACCCATGCTCGAGGCGGTCACTAAGGCCTCCCGGGGTCTTTACGAGGAAACGATGATTCTCGAAAAAGACGCCCTGGAGACAATGAAGGAGCACGGGTTGATCATCCACGACCCGCCGCCAGACGCCATGGAGAAGTGGCGTGAAAGGGCTGCCGAAAGCGTCGATAATCTCGTCAGGACTGCTTTTTCGAAAGAAATCTACGACCAGATCCTGCGTCATATCCAGGAGTTCCGGAAAGATCGTGGGAAGTAGGCTCGCCGGGTTGGGACGGAAGCTCGAAAATTCTCTCGCCTACCTCTGTATAATCCTTCTGGTCCTGATCCTCATCATCGAGGTCATCGCCCGGAAGTTTTTCCATACCGGTGTCCCGAACTCAACCGCTTATGTTCAGCACCTGGTTCTGGCTGCGACCTTCATCGCGGCCTCGATCACTTCCCGGGAGAAAAAACATCTCTCCCTGGCCGCGGCAATTCCCCTCCGGGAGCCCCTCAAATCAGTTTCCGGGATCATTGTCGCCGCTCTCTCGTCGTCTCTCGTCTTAGCCTTCATGGTGGCCTCCTTCTCTTTCACGCTGATGGCCTTCGCTCCGGGCGAGAAAATAGCCTTCCTGCCCAAGAGGCTCCTCGGTCTGATCATGGTCTGGGGATTCCTGATGATGGGTCTCCGTTTCATCTTCCAGATGGAAAGAAAAAATCTCCGAGCCCCTGTCGCGGTTCTGTCCATCCTCCTTGGCGTGTTCTTCGCATTCGCCCCGTTGGCCCAGGTTCTGAGCCAGCTCAAGGCGTCATGGGCCCCCTTTCTCACATCGGCAGCGAGCGGGCTTCAGCCCATCGTGGCAAGCTTGACCGTACCCCTCATCGTCCTTTTGATCATGATGGCCTTTCTGGGAGTTCCCATCTTCATCGTCCTTGGAGGGATCGGCTTCTTTCTCTTTTTGCGGCTCGGACTCCCCCTTGAGATCATCCCCAACCAGGCCTACACCGTCCTCACGGGCAGCGCGATCCCGGCCATCCCGCTCTTCGCGATCGTGGGCTTTCTGCTCTCCGAATCCAAGGCCGGAGAGAGACTGGTCAAGTTCTTCCAGGCGGTATTCAGCTGGTTCCCGGGTGGTCTGACAGTGATGGCGGTCCTCGTTTGCGCTTTTTTCACGACCTTCACAGGAGCGTCCGGAGTCACCATCCTGGCCCTCGGCGGGCTCCTGTCGTTCATCCTCATGGACGCCGGCTACTCCAAGAAATTTTCCGTGGGCATCCTGACCGCCTCTGGGAGCGTTGGCCTCCTCTTCCCGCCGAGCCTACCCATCATTATTTATGGGGTTATCGCCCAGACGAGCATCAAAGACATGTTCATCGGAGGGCTCATTCCAGGCGCGGTCCTGGCCCTGGCCCTCGTTGCTGCCGGCGTCGTTTTTTCAGCGAAGCGGAAAGTTCCCCGCCATCCCTTCGAGCTCAAACAGGCTCTTTCTTTTTTCGGGAAGTCCATTTGGGAGCTCCTCCTCCCCGTGGTTATCCTGGTTTTCTATTTCGGGGGGATCACCAACCTCCAGGAGAGCGCGGCAGTGGCCGTCCTCTACGCTTTCGTCGTCGAAACGTTTATCAAGAGAGACCTGAAGATCCGGGATTTTCCGAAGGTCCTGGCCAAGTGCATCCCAGTCATAGGCGGGGTCCTGATCATCCTGGCCCTCGCCAACGGACTGTCCTACTACATCATCGACGCCCAGATCCCGACCAAGCTCGCTACCTGGGTAGAGGGAGCCATTTCCTCCAAGTATGTTTTTCTTCTCCTCCTCAATCTGGCCCTCCTCGTTGTCGGCTGCTTCATGGACATCTACTCGGCGATTCTCGTCGTTGTTCCCCTGATCATCCCCCTCGGGAACCTATACGGGATCCACCCTGTCCACTTGGGGATCATCTTTCTGGCCAACCTCGAACTCGGCTACCTCACTCCGCCCGTGGGCCTCAACCTGTTCCTGGCCTCTTACCGCTTCAATGAACCTATGCCAAAGCTTTACCGCGACGTCCTGATCTTCCTTGGAATCATGCTGGGGGCCGTCCTCCTCATCACCTACGTGCCTTTCCTGACGACAGCTCTCCTCAAATAGGGGCGTTGATTTAAAAGATACGATCAACCCCTGCCACAGAGAAACACTTCGTACAGAATGACGCTGACGATAGATCTCCGCTACAGCATAGTCAAAGATTCAAATTCGGTGTTACTCAATATCGAATTTATTCAAGTTTATCACTCTCTGCACGTATCGATCGAACTTCTTTTTTTCGCTGGAAAAGAGTCTTCTTGTCCATCCGAAAATCATTGAGTTCAAAGCTGAAGGGACAAGTTTTAACGCGCCTTTGATAAAAGGAAAGGATTGTTTCTTGAATTTCCAGAGGGCTTTAAAAACGTCGAAAACGCGGACACTGAGATATTTGTTCGCATACCTGTACCTTGCCGAAAAGAGCTGCTTCTCATCCAAAAATTTGGTCCTTATGATTGGATGGCCCCCATCATACATCTCGTAGTCGTCGGGATTCACCACAAGCCCGTTTTCCATTAACTTCTCTCTAATTTTGGTTTTGGGGTAAGGAATCAAAATCTGAACGGCAGAGAAATCGGTTTTCAGGCTCTTGGCGAACCTGTAAGTTTCCTCGATATCTTCATAATTATCCTCGGGAGTACCGATGATATATCCTCCTGCAACAAGGAATCCATTGTCTTTCAAATATTTTACAGCTCTCTTGCTCTTATCTAAGATATCTCCCTTATTCAATTCGGCAAGACTTTTCTTGGAGGGACTTTCGATACCCAAAAAAACATACTTGAACCCAGCCGCAGCCATTTTCTTCACCAGACTTTCCGAGGATGCGATCCCCGTTGAACTTGCCTGAACGCCATAAATCAAATCGTTGTGGCCATTTATGCAGATTTCGTCACAAAGATTCTCGAATTGCTCGACATCGATCGTGATGTTGTCATCGACGAAAAACAACATTTTCGTGCCTTTTTGTTTTGCTCGTTCGATGTCCTTTATCACTCTTTCCATTTTGTATGTTCTGAAGGATCTGCCGTACATATTTCGTATGTTACAGAAATTACAGGACATCAAACACCCTCGGGAATATTCAACCAGGTCCCAGGGGACATTCAAAAGCGTGAAATCATCCCACAGTCGCACGTTCCTGTCCGGTAATTTTATCCGGTCCAAATCTTCCAGTTCCCTCGGCCTGTTATGGATGAATTTGCCGTTCTTTTTGAAAGTCAGCCCATCCACTTCTTTTAAATCCGTTCCCTCTTCGAGAGCATTCACCGCTTCGTTGAAACTCAGATCACCTTCGCCGCGGAACAGAAAATCGAAATAGGCTCCGTCGGGGCTCCCCGCAATTTCCTCATACATCAGGGTTGCATGGTATCCCCCCAGGGCTATTTTAATCCCAGGGTTTTGCCCTTTGATATATGCCGCGACCTTCAACGCGGTCTTGTACTGAAAGGTCATAGCACTCAACCCGACAAGACTAGGTTCTGCCTCATCTAGAGCTTCCTGTATCGCTCCCTTCACACCATTCCGCTTCAACACGAGGTCTGCGATTCGTACACGATGCCTTTTATCTAAATTGGCAGCCAAGGAAGACAATCCAAGATTCGGCGTTGTGAGCATCTGGGTTGGATATCCGTTGCCGACATCGGGCATTCCGAATAACAGAATATTCAATGATGATTCCTTGTTCTCGGTTTTTTGGGGAAAGTTGCTGCAAAAAATTGTATCACACAGATGATCTGGATTCAATATTATGGGAGTCAGCTTAAAGATGGTAGACCCGGCTTTTTGGAAATCTCTTTAAATTCCTCTAATCATCTTTAACTTCTTTAGCTGTTCAAGGTCCCAAGTCAGGCTATGTTCTTGAAAAAGTTTTTCTGCTTTATCCAAGTACTGTTTTCCGTCGATCCCATTCAATCCGGTGTATCGACTTTTTTTCTCGAGCAATCTTTTCCCGATTTCCAGATAGGTTCTGGAAAGATCGATCGGGGTTTTTAATCGTTGAGCTTCCTTCAAGCTTTTGTCCCACCATTTCAACGCTTTCCTCTGCTTGTCGACAATCCAGAAATAAACGCCCATCAATCTATAAGCTTCTGTTCGGTCGTAGGCAACAGCGCGCGTATTCCTAACAGCTTTATGGCCGAACTTCCGGGCGCGTCTCCTGACGTCCTTCTGTCTCGACCTTGGGCTGTTTGCTGTTATCTTTTCGACCTCTAGGAGCAAAAGGAGAAATTGTGCGATGTAAAAAGTGCTGAAGTTGTAAGGGGTGACATCGAATTCAGATTTGTGTGTGATCAAATGCTTGAGAGTCTTTTCGGCTTCCTGAATTTCCCCGATCAAAATCTGGAGTCTTATCTTGTGAGAACAGTAATAACAGTAATCCCCTCCATATCCGGTTTTGCTCGTGAATCTGATATTGTCATCGACTGCCTGCAAATGTCGGGTGACCAAATTCGCGAAATCGTTTTCCAGCACAACAGAAATCTCATGGCAATCCTTGATCAGCTCCTGCGCCTTAACCTGATCCCCTCGCGCTACACTCGGTAAACCCAGCATGAACATCAAACTCACGGTATAAAAGAATTCCCCGACATTGATACATTTCTCAACCAAATTTTGATCGTATTCGTGTAGATTGTCCCAATCTCCGCTGAACGACTTGATCAGGGCATCGGCAACCCTGTCATACATCACGGCTTTCGGGTTGCTCTGATCCACCTTATCTTCTGCGTATCTTTGGATTTTTCGGCTTATTGCAAAGGATATGCCAGAATATGAAAAAGTCCCGCTGCTGATGGAAAGGATCCCAGTGCCATTCTCGATCTTTGTGATATCATACTGAAACAATTTTTTCAGCCAGTAAAAACTTTCGATCACCATCCTTTTGGGATCAGCCTGGATTAAAGCTGTGCCTTTTTTAAAAAACAGGTTGATATAGTCGCTGATTTCCTGCGAAGGAACCCTTTTCCTCTGAAGAATCGGAAAATTCAGTCTCAGCAAGAAATTGACAACTCCCCTTATAAACTTAAAGCCCTTTCCCAAAGAAGTTTTCGGGAATTTCTCTCCATAAAACGAAAGGACCCTTTCAAAGAACTCATCCGCTTCCCTAAACCGGCCTTTGTTGAACAGGGCCAGGGCGATGTTTTTCTCCAGCATGGCGATTTTCTCGGGATCCGCTTGGTCGCTGTACTTTTTTTGGTAAATGTTCAAAGCTTCCCTGTAGTAATTCAAGGCTTCACTCGATGCCGAAGATTTCAACGCTTCTTCTCCAGCTTTGAGCATGTATTCTTCTGCTTTGTCCATTTCCTCGGCTTTGCTGTAGTGCAAGGCCAACATGCCATAAAACTCCTTCAATCGGTCACAGAACACCTGTTCTATCGAATGGGCTATTTCCCTGTGCAGAATTTTTCTCTGCTTCAGCAGGATAGATTCGTATGTGGCTTCCTGGGCTAAAGCGTGCTTGAACAGGTATTCAAGCTCCTCCATACGCCACCGTTCTTTGATGAGCTGAACTTCTTTTAAATAAAGAAGCTTCCCGTCGATCTCCCCGACATTCTTCGCAACACATGCAAGAATCTTATAGAAAAAGTTCCTGCCTATGACCGATGCGATCTTGAGCAAAGACCTTGTGTCTTCATCCAGCTTATCAATTCTGTTCATTAAAACTTCGCTTAGTGTTTCTGGAATTTCTGCGGATTCGATCTTTTTCGTGAGGACGAATTGGCCTTTTTTTATCTCAACGATCCCTTCATCGATAAAATTGCGCACGATCTCTTCGATAAAATAAGGATTGCCACCAGCCCTGATGGTGATCAATTCCCTGACTTTATCAGGAATGGTTTTGATCTTCAAAAGGTTGTAAAGGAGTTGCTCGGAATGATTCTCATCCAGGGATTCCAACACGATCTCAGAATGGAATTTGTGATATCTCTCCTTAGCGGTCTTCAACAGACGCTCTGTGGTTTCTTCATAATCTGGCCGGAATACGGCAACAAACATGACCGGATTGGTCTCGGCTATGCGAAGAAGAGATTCTAAAAATTCGATAGAACTGAGGTCTGCCCAGTGAAGATCCTCCAAGATAATCAAGAGTGGTTTTTTTTCCGCGGTTTTGGTGACCCAATCCCGCAGGTTTTTGAGGATCAATTTCTCAAGAGCCTCTCCTTCTATACCTCTGATTCTTTTTTCATGCTCTCCCGTAAGTTTTATTCCCATCATCGTCGCGATAAAAGGGAAAATCTCTTCAACTCTATCCGGGGATATTTCCCGTATGGCGTCATGGACTTTCACTGCCGATACTTCCTGCGAATCCGACTCTTGAACACCGGACCAGGTCTTGATCATATCGATGATCGGGTGAAAACTCAGGTTTTTCCCGATGGATAGGGCCCTTCCTTCCAGAAGAATGATTTTTTCGATTCCTTCTGCGCGTTTAAATTCTGCAATCAACCGCGATTTTCCGATACCCGCTTCTCCGATTAAGCTCACGATCGAGCCCTCCCCCGCAATGGTTCGCGACAGGTGACCCATCAGCAGGTCCAGTTGTTTTTGGCGGCCGACCATTAGGGATTCGATCATTCGCTCATAACCCAGAGTGGGTCTGTATATTTTTTCGTGTGTGGAGAGAAGTTCAAAAGCCGAAGTTCCTTCTTTCTTACCCTTAACCAATAGGGATTTGAGTTTGTTATAATCGAAGTTATCTTGAGTGTAACGATGGGTCATTTCCCCGACAAGAATCTGTCCGGTTGCTGCACTCTCTCCCAAAGCGGAGGCCACGGTGACAGTGGTTCCTGTGACAGAAAACTCCTTACCCCCTCCTGAGCCGATCATTCCCGCAATGACCATGCCCGTGTTAATGCCGATACGGATTCCAAGATTCAACGGGAGTTTCCATTTTCTGTTCATGTCGTCGAGACCATTTCTGATTTCGATGGCCGCATTCACGGCTTTATTAGGGGCATCCTCTATGGCAATAGGCACGCCAAAATAGACCGTGAAGTTGCTGCCCGTAATCTTGTTTGTTCGTCCCCCGTACTTCCGGATCACAGACCAGGAGATTTTTGTGAATTCACCCAGATAAGAAGAAGCCTCTTCCGGATCCAAGCCTCCCATCAATCTCGAATATCCAAGAAGATTCACTTGCATGACGGTCGCCAACCGACGCTCTGTTTCTTCCCTCTCAAAAACTCTATCTTCAGGGAAAACAGGAGGGGGTTCTTCCAATTTCTTCCTGACCTCTATCAGGCTAGAAAAAAGGCTTTCGGCAGAACGGAACCGCGATTCGGGCCGTTTCTGAAGACACTTCAGGATGTTCTCTTCCAGTTCTATGGGGATATTGTGATTGAGTTCTCGCGGAAAAGGAGGGGATTTGTTAACGATCGCTTGGATCATGGACTGAACATTCTGTTCCATAAAAGGAAGCCTTCCTGTAAGCATCTCATAGAAAAGAACTCCGATAGACCAGACATCTGTTTCATAACCTGTGACCCTAGCTTGAGCCTGTTCCGGGGACATATAGGCTAATGTGCCGACAATCTCCATTGTCTCAGATGTATCGACCGTGTCCGCCAACTTTGCCAAGCCAAAATCAACGATTTTAATGATCCCTTCATCTGTTATGATGATATTCGCTGGTTTGATGTCTCGGTGTATAATGCCATTTTTGTGAGCGATCGACATGCCCTGAGCGATCTGAATCACGATATCCAGAGCCTCCTCAACGGATAGCGGGCTTTCTTTTATCCTTTCTTTCAGCGTCTCTCCCAGGTAATAAGTCATAGCGATAAACATCAGCCCATCGCTGGTTTGGTCGATTTCATGGATAGTGCAGATGTTTTGGTGATCGAGGATAGAGGCCGATTGGGCCTCTTTGACAAAGAGGCCGATAGCCTCTCGCTCCTGGGTGTACTTTGGTAAGAGGAACTTCAACGCCACATGGCGATTAAGTTTAATGTCCCTCGCCCTATAAACGACACCCATTCCCCCACTGCTGAGCTTTGCTATGATTTCGTACTTCCTGGCAAAAACGGTTCCCTCTTTGAATTCCCGGACAGCAGTCGTTGCCTTACCCGAAGGGATGAAAATGGTAGTTTCTGTAAAGGGGACAGAAGTCTCGCAAGCGGGACAGATCGTCGTATCTTCAGGAATCTCGGTCCTACAATTGGGGCATTTCATAAATGACATCCCTTATCGCTGAATAATATATACAATATCCCCGGATAAAAAAAAAGCCAAATATGGTAAGCCTAGTTTCGCAGCACAACTATCAAAGTGCAAAATCAAATTATCTTGATATGGAAAGGGCAACAAACATCCTAAACATATATGCTAGATTTGACGGTGCTGCGGATCAAGCGAAAGCTCCTCAATGATCTCTGTCTCTCCGCGGTGCGCACACTTATGAAATTTCAGCACACAAGCACATGCTTTGAGCTTATGCCTGGAGTGAAGGCCGTGATCCAGACTCCCGGTGATCGCTTCAACCTCCATCCCATATCAATGTATTGATCACCGAAGGAGGCACGGCTCCGGAACTGCAAATGGAACCGAAAGCAGATCACACGGGCAGATTGGGTGAAAGAGAAAAATTTTTTGAAGCCGATCCTGAAGTGCTCTGCAAATCTCAAAGTCCGCTTTGTTCAAAATGATAAAGGGGCCACAGAAAGAATGAAGGAGGAGGGAACTTCTTAATTATAATTTTTTTATGATGATCTGATATTCTTGATGAAGGACCTGCAGCTCGTTTTTGAATATCCTCAAGAAGGCCTCTATGGCTATTTTTGGTCTCTTTTGAGGAGGCAACTCCCATTCCCACATATAGTCATCGAAAATCATGATGCCGCCTTTTTTCAAAAGTTCCCAACTGAGGGCAGCATCGACCATCACATCCGGAGCATCGTGCGACCCGTCGATATACACGATATCATAAGAATCTAAAGGGAGCGATCTCAATGTTACTTGTGATCTACCTGTAATCAATGTGGCTTTTTCAGAAAGGCCCGACAGTTCCAGGTTAGACAAGAATCTTTCATAGATTTCCTTATTGTTGAAAGTATCTAAACCTGTGAATCTGGCAGTAGGATGAGTCAAAATGTTCTCCAACATCCATAAGGCCGACTCCCCTTCAGAAACGCCTATCTCCAAATAATGAATACCCGCTTTTCCCTGGAAAGGTTTCAAAATTTCAGTCCAGGTCGGGATCCTCATGGTGAACCAATCGTGTGTAAAATCATATTTTTTTTTGTAATATTCAACCTGTTCCCCGGGTGAACAGCTAAGGTTCAGAAAAAACAAGAAGATAAAGAGAGCGGCAATTTTATTTTTGTCCATGATTCTTTATTGCTATGTTAATCACTTCGCACTTTAAACGCAATGGCTGTAAAATCCTTTGTACTTGCTTCTATCGCAATTTTGTCCCTAACTTCATTTCCCGATCTGTTGCATTCGACTATTTTTTTCCGGTCTTCTGTCGGATTATTCTCAATATCGGTAGTGCGGTTTTCCTTCTATGGCAGATTGATGAAGGGGGATTCTCCCGAAGTTGTCCTTTAAGGATATTCTTGCTCCTTTTTCGATCAATAGTTGTGCGATTTTATCTTTTCCATCTCTGGAAGCAAGAAAAAGTAAAAACGTATCGCTAGTACCTTGGCCAGTCAGTAGGGGCGTTATGGCTATCGGCATATCATGGCCGTGCTGCGGCTTGAAGGCTGGCGTGTCAATCACAAGCGTGGTGAAAAAATCTTGAGACAAGAGGGGCTGAAGGTTCAGTCGAAACAGCCAAAAAAAGGATTGGAAAAGAACTGGCTTATCACATTTTAGAGAAATATTTCAGGAAATTATAGACGAAAAAGAACGATAGCAGGAAGAGAGCAATCCCCAGCCAATAATAGACCTTCTTCATGGCTTTTACCGGGATAAAGTGTTTGATTCGGTAAATCACCGCCGAAAGCGAAGCCAAGTACCCCCCAAGCCCTATTGCGCCTCCAGCGATGAAAAGGACCTTGTTGCCAATCGTAAACGGCGTGGCCAACCCGAAGCTCTTGGCAAGTGTCGCCCCATACAGCCAGGTCAGAATCATGACCGGATTGGTTATAGCCAGCGAGAATCCGGTCAGATACGCCCAAGGCTTGCTTTTCAGAGAATTCCCGTCCAGCCGTAGGGGAAGGAGTTTTTTACTCTCCCTGAACGTTAGGAAGGCCATTATCCAAAGGAGAACGGCCCCGGCAGCGCTGAAAACGGCCATGACCCAAGGAACTTCAAGGAAAGGGGCAATGCCGAAAAGTGCGGTAATGCCATATAGGATGTCGGAGGAAACGGAGCCGAAGACAACCATCCAGGCAGCCCACAGATCTCCGCTCATAGCCCTTTTCACAGCCTCGATCTGGGATCCGCCGACAGGGATCGCTGTGATGAAGCCTAAACCGACAGCCAACAAAAAAAGATAGAGACTGTTCATCAGCCGGACTCCATTCGTGAAGACTGGCGACTAGACAAAGTCCTCAGATAAACACTGAGCAGCCCGGCTATTCCCTCTTCATCGACCTCACTGAAGCACCGGATGGTGCGGCAGGTCTTGAAGGTTTTGTTTAAACATGTGATATTTCTGCAGGGATTTCTTGCCGTGTACGACCAGGACGGGGCATCTTGATTCGCGGGAAGATAGCCTGGCTGGAAGGAATCGTAGCCGGACATCCTGGCCGGAGTAGCACCGAAGAATGACAGCATGGCCGTTCGGTTGCGAAACTTGTACTGTCCTGACCGGGAAAACTTTCGCGCTGCGGCCAGATGCAAAGGACCGGTATCTCCGGTCAAAAAAACGTCACAGATGTCAACAAGGGCTGTAAAAGCCTCGAGGGACAGGCTGGCCGGCACAATCCTTGCCTTCGAACTAAAGGAGTGCGGAAGTGAAGCAATGAGACGTTTGCCGATATTTGCCTCGGTGTGTCCTTCAGCAATCAGAACCGAGGTGTTCAGTCTAGCAATGCGGGCCAACAGTCCTGCCTGTTTCTCGAAAGGCATACGTGTAAAAGGCGATGCCGCGTCGGGATTGAACAGGATGACAGGTAAGCCGCAAGTCAGATCCGCGCCCGCAGCAAACCGCTGTGCATCTTCCACAGCTTTATCTCCGAGTGTCAGGCGCAAACCCCTGAAATGTTCTGGGCGATGAGGCTCAGCTACTAGAGAGAGCAACTCCCAGGTGAACTGGTATGTCTGGAAAGCAAAATGATTGATCTTCGAGGGCCGTTTTTCATTTCGGACGATAGTCGGCGCATGAGTCAGAAAATTGAGTATTCTGGCTCCGTTGAGCCCTATATCCTTTTCATTGATGTAAGGACAGAAATTGAGAACTAGATCATATCGTCCGCGTTGAATCATATCTCGTAAATCCAATAGGTCTGCAGAGGAGGGGAAAGAACCGTTCGAGAAGAACGGCAGTACGTGTGTGGCTTCGGGATTGCCTTCGATCAGGGGGTATGCTATACGGTTAACGACATAGTCCACGCGGGCTTCAGGAAAAAAGTCCCGAAGGGCGGAAAGGGCCGACTGCGACATAACCGCATCTCCGATATGGATGTCGGGGACAACCAAGAAACTGCGAAAGGATTTCATATCCCTGACAATCCTACGATTGTGATGGGTGAAAAGCGCGGATAAAAAAGGATTGCCGGCCAGGGGCCGAATCGTCAAGTCGAGGAAGCGTGAGCCGGATCGCGGGAAATGATCGGTGAGCCGGCTGGATGCATTAAACAGCGTTTTCTGTATTTTGTTATAAAGTTTTCGTTCTCCTGGCAAATCCATTGATCTGGAGTGATCTTGGCCATTTGGTTTCGATGGAGGACGCTTTTGGTCGTGCTTGGCTAGAAAAGGACCATCTTCTGTGTTATTTTTTTGCAACTTTCTTCACCGATTATATATAATTCATTTACCGTGTCAAGTATGTTCGGGTAGCATTCCCCGCCGCAGCGGCTAGAGGCCATCTCCCCATTTTGTGCATGGACCTAGACACAAAGGATAGATATATTCACCTGGTTGCCAGGTGAATTGCAAAGCCTTGGTTTCTTTTTATGACTTGGATATCGAAACCTGACCGGCAATATGGGAGAGGTCTGAAATCGAAATCGAGGAACATTATAGATAACCTCGAATCGCGCGCAGTGTTCACCAACAATAAAGTATAGTATCCCTATAATTCCTATTGACACGCTACTACGGCCTTTCCTCCAGTGCCCATAGGGGCAAGATGTCCATTATCCCTTTTATCGAACAGCCGAAGACAATCGACAGGATCATCCGTCATCTCGAGCTGACCTTTGAAGCCAAAAGGCCACCTCCGGTTCGTATTCTCCTACAGGAGTTGCTGATGGCAGCAGAAAAGATGGAGGAGTCTTTGACCTAGGCGTTTTGGATGTGATAATCTTATTTTAGTAGGTAAGTGGGTGGATATCGAGGAAAATTATGAGGAATTTGGAGCAAGCCCCAAAAGGGAATTCTTATCTTTGAAAACAGTCTTGGAGAGTTGTACACCAGGCCGCTTGTTCGAAACCCTTCCAGCCCTTTACATCCGTTATTTTTCAAAGAAAAAATGAGGTCGCTAAAATGATCGTCTGTGAGATGATCCTTGCCCCCCGGAATATCGCGCCTCTTATCCGAGAAACTATCGCCGCGTATCCCACCGCACCGTCCAGCATGTTCCAGGCTGTCATCACCGGATGGCACAGCAAAGGCTTGATTTCCGAATCCGATCCTGTCCAGTTTATCTTCAATATTATACCCCTCTGCCTTTTTCCCATCATCGCTCAACCCATGGTGGAGGCGATCATGGATGTCAAAATCGCCGATGATAAAGAGTTCCTCGAAAAACGCATCCAGAGCATCACCCATCTTTTAAAAAGGGGAATGTTATCATGAAAAAAATTTGTCTTTTTGTGCTCGGAAATCTAATGCTCTTAGCTTTCTTCGTCTCCCTTGTTCCGGGTCAGCAAACATCGGAAAAAATCAGCCTCACAAAAGCTATCGAAGAGGGCTTGAAAAAAGATTTCGAGTACCTGAATGCCCTTCTTGACCAAGAGAGGGCTGATCTTCAGTATCGACTTTCCGCCAAAAATAGGCTGTTCCGCATCGATTTCGATGCTAATTATCTCTACAAGTCTGAGACTATGGTCATCGATTTCCCCTCCATCCAGATCCCGGGAGTCTTCACCATCCCCTCAAGGGAAATCGAAGCCGGTCTTTATCACAACTTCGACCTCAATATGGGTCTCTCACAGCCCTTATTCACAGGAGGGATACTCTCCAATTCCATCAAACTGGAAGAAGTCCGGAAGGCCATCCAAGCCAATCAAAAAATCCTCAAAAAGAACGAGATCGTCAGCATGATCAAGTCTTCCTTTTTCCAATATCTGATCCAGACTCATCGAAAACAATCCCTCCAGATTCTTGATGAGACTTTGAATCTTCACCGCCAGCGCATCGAAAATCTCCGCGCTGAAGGCCTGGCGAGGAAAACCGATTTGCTTGAAACCCTCTCTAAGATCGAAGAAATCCAGTCCAACATCAGCGATATCGACATGGCCATAGAATCGGAAAAAATCCTATTCCATAAACTCTGTGGCTATGATCCCGAAGAAATCGATGATACATACAGGGAGGAATCCATCACGCGGAACGACGCCATCTCTTTTTTCGAGTCTAACCACCCGGTGCTGAAAACTCTCCAGAACCAGCTC
>Ga0307425_1000863_pt1 | contig 18840 bp, 17 predicted proteins | sample SalMarWE160330MG_FD_202152 | JGI IMG/M metagenome (GOLD analysis project Ga0307425, IMG submission 202152) | Salt marsh sediment microbial communities from the Plum Island Ecosystem LTER, Massachusetts, United States - WE1603-30 | ecosystem: Environmental > Aquatic > Marine > Intertidal zone >...
CTCATGATGCCTCCATATATTTTATTGCTCTTAATGCAATAATCTCAGCTGCATCTGGTTTTGCAAGAGAACCAGCATTATGTTTAAGCTCATTCAGTTTGTTTTCAGAATTAATTATTTCAAATATTGTTTCATATAATTCATTATCTAACTTTTCATCTTTTATCAAAATAGCAGCATTCTTTTCTTCCAAAGATTTTGCATTATGATATTGATGATTTTCCGCTACGTTTGGCGAAGGCACAAGTATCGATGGAATTCCAAGAGCAAGGATTTCTGCAATTGTCGTTGCACCTGCACGAGCCACAAGCAAGTTGCAGGCGGAATAAGCTGCATTCATATCATCTATAAATTCAAACATTTTCACATCAGGACTATTGAGGTTTTCATATTCCGTGAAATAATTTTTACCGGTCTGCCATAAAATCTGGATTCCGTTTTCCTCTAGTCGTCTAACATTTACTGCCATTGCTTTATTAATTGATGCAGCACCAAGGCTTCCACCGATTACCAAAAGGGTTTTCTTTCTTGTTGATAATCCGAACTGCTTTAGTGCTTTTTCTTTTTCTTCCGTACCTAAATTTTTTCTCACAGGATTTCCGGTTAGGTGAAGTCTGTCTTTTCGTCGAAGGTACTTTTCAGAATCTTTAAAGCTTATGTGAACTTCATTTGCGTAACGTTCAAGTAATCTTGTTGTGATTCCCGGATAACTGTTTTGCTCAAGCAAAATAATTTTGGCTCCTAAAACAGATGAACCCCAGATTGCAGGACCCGAAACATATCCACCGGTACCAATCGCAACGCGCGGCATAAATTTCATGTTTATAATGATTGATTGAATCAACGAAACAAAAAGCTTAACCGGGAATAAAATATTTTCAAGATTGAATTTTCTTGAAAATCCTTTTATCCAGATTGATTTGAATTTATACCCTAATTCAGGCACAACTTTTCCTTCAATCTTCGATTTAGTTCCAACAAATAATATTTCCGTTTCAGGTTTCATTTCTTTTATTTTTTCAGCAACAGCTATTGCCGGGAACAGGTGACCACCGGTTCCACCTCCGGCAATCAGTATCCTGCATCGCGTCTTTACGCTGCTCATGTTTCAGCTTCAGCAAGAGGATGACCGGAAATGTCATTATCAGCTGAACCGGACTTTTTCTGATTTGAAAGAGCAATGTTTATTAATATTCCGATTCCAATACATACAAACAGAAGCGAGGTACCACCGTAACTTATAAACGGAAGCGGCAGTCCTGTAGTCGGCATCAAACCTATAGTAACTGCCATGTTCACCAGTGCATAAGAAACAATTGAAATTGTTATTCCAAATGCGAGAAGTTGTCCAAATCTGTCCTTAGCTTTTTTTGCAATTAAAATTCCTGAAATAAAAAGAAGAAGGTAACATGCAATTACGAATACTGTACCTACAAAACCGGTTTCCTCACCAAGTATTGCAAAAATAAAATCACCGTAAGCTTCAGGAAGGAACAGGTTGCTTTGCATGCTGTTCCCGATACCAACACCTAAAATCCCGCCGCTGCCAAGGCTGTAAAGTGCCTGTTTTACCTGCAAATTCGGATCTCCTCCGTGGAATATCGCGTTGAAGAATGAAAAAATTCTTTCTCTTGTGTGTGGATAAATCATAGCGACAATACCGCCGGAAGAGATGAACATCAACATTGAAGTCATTATATGTTTTAACCTGGCTCCGCCCACATATAATAGTGAAAGCGATATTAGTACGATTAATATTCCTGTACTAAAATTCGGCTGCACTATAATCAGAGATGATATTGCTATAATCCAAAGAAACATTGGAATATATACATGACGATAATCATCAAGCAGATCATGTTTTTGATCCAGCATATATGCTAAATGAATTACCAGCACCAATTTTGCCAGATCTGCGGGCTGTATAGAAAACAACCAAAGATTCAACCACCGAGCTGCACCTTTGATGTTAGGTGCTGCTATTAAAGTATAAACCAGGACACCTACCATTATAAAAATTGCAGCTTTGCTGTAAACTTTGTATAACTCATAAGGAACAAAGCTGAACAAAATCAAAAATGAAATACTCAGAACAACTTTAAACAGGTGCGAGTTGAACAGGTAAAACACGCTATCGAACCTGTTTAGGCTGTATGTACTGCTTGCACTCAAAACAATTACGAGCCCTAACAGCATTAGAGCAAAAGCATCAAAAAATATAGTGATTGCAAGTTTTTTCATTATAACCTGTTAACAGCCTCCTTAAAAACACGCCCGCGATGCTCGTAATTATCGAACATATCGAAGCTTGCGCAGGCGGGTGATAATAAAACTATGTCTCCTTTTCTCGTTTCATTTATTGCCGCAGCAACAACATCATCTAATGAATTCTTTATTTCTACTTTTACATTCGAGTGAAAGAAATTAAAAACCTTTTCTGCAGACGAACCAATTGCATATATTTTCTTAACACGTTCTATTACTAAAGCTTCAATTTGCTTGTAATCATTTCCTTTATCCTGTCCGCCAAGGATTAAGAATATCGGTTCGTTAAAACTTCTTAATGCGTACCAAACCGAATCGACGTTAGTTGCTTTCGAATCGTTGATGAATTTTACTCCATCGATTTCTCTTATTAATTCAAGGCGATGTTCGACACCTTCAAAAGTTTTTAGTGCTTTTATTATCCGTTCATTATCAAGCTTATAAATTTTTGCAGCACAAATTACTGCCATTGCATTTGCAAGGTTATGTTCACCTTTTAATTTTACATCCGAAACATTACAGCTAAACTCTTCATTTGAATTAAGTCTAAAATAAATTTTATCCTCTTTTTTAAAGCAACCGTTATCTACTTCTTCATTTAATGAAAAATAGAACGATCTGCTTTTATGATCATTTAAATATTTCAGCACTTCACCGTTATCTTTATTAAGTATAAGGTAGTCGTTTTCATCCTGGTTTTCATATATCTTCTGTTTTGATGATGCATAGTTTTCAACTTTATTTTCGTAACGGTTCAGATGATCCGGTGTTATATTCAGGATCATCGCAATATTAGGTTTAAACTCATCGATCAAATCCAGTTGAAAGCTTGAAACTTCAAGTGCCACAAATTCATTTTCTTGAACGTCGAGTGCAATTTCTGAAAATGGCAAACCTATATTTCCTGCAACAAACATATTACAACCACTTTGATTAAAAACGTGACCGCACAAGCTTGTTGTTGTTGTCTTTCCATTAGTTCCGGTTATTGCAATTATGTTACAATTACAAACTCTGAATGCAAATTCTACTTCACTGATTAAATCAATCTCTATTTCCTTTGCTTTTGTTATAACAGGTGCATCGTTTGGAACACCCGGACTAACAATCATAAACTCGCAATCATAAACTCTATCAGAATGTCTCCCGGTTTCAAATTCTATATCTTCTTTTTTCAATTCATCAACCGAATCTTTTAACTTCATCTCATTGCCCATATCGCTAACGAAAGGAATTCCGCCTAACTTTTTAACAAGCTTTGCAACGCTAATTCCGCTTCTTACTGCTCCTATTACCGATATTTTTTTGTTTTTTATTTCCATTACCTGATCTTAAATGAAACGAGACTTACTATTGCCAGAATTATTGCTATGATATAAAAACGAACAACGATTTTCGGTTCCTGCCAGCCTTTCATTTCAAAATGATGATGAATCGGTGCCATTTTAAAAACACGTTTTCCTTCGCCGTATTTTTTCTTCGTGTATTTGAAATAAAGTCTTTGAACAATGACCGAAATTGTTTCCATGAAAAACACTCCACCAAGAATCGGGATGAACAATTCTTTTTTGATAAGAACTGCCAAGATACCGAACGCTCCGCCGAGAGCAAGTGAACCCGTATCTCCCATAAAAACCTGAGCGGGATAACAATTGAACCAAAGAAATCCCAGAGATGCGCCAACAAGCGCAGCAACAAATACTGTCAATTCACCTGAACCAGGCATATAAATTATGTTGAGGTATTCGGCAAGTCTTACATTGCCTGTAACGTAGCTTAGCAAAGCAAGAGCTATCATAACAATTGCACTTACACCTATTGCCAATCCATCCAATCCATCAGTTAAGTTTACAGCGTTTGAAGTTGCAGTAATAATGAAAACAACTGCCGGAATGTAAAGCACAGACAAATCGAGATTTACATTTTTCAAAAACGGAACTGTTGTAAGCGTACTAAAATCCTGGAACTCAGGCAGCAAATAAATTGCGATACCTATTACAAGTCCTATAAAAACCTGACCAAGCAGTTTATATCTTCCAATTAATCCGTTAGGATATTTTTTAACCACTTTCAGGTAGTCATCCAAAAATCCAACTCCACCTAACCAAAGCGTACCAACTGTTAAAAGAATTACATAAACGCTTTTAATATCTCCCCACAAAAGAACAGGGATAAAAACAGAAAGAAGAATGATCAGTCCTCCCATAGTCGGTGTGCCCGCTTTCGACCAGTGGAATTTAGGACCATCCTGCTTCTTAGCTTCGCCAATTTGATTCTTTGTCAGATAATTTATTATACGCGGCCCAACATAAACGGCAAGAAATAATCCAGTAATAGCAGCAAGCGCAGAACGAAAAGTTAAGAATCTGAAAATATCAAATCCCGGTGGTCCGTACACTTTATTTATATAGTTGAACAAATAGTATAACATCAGTTTTTCATTCTGCCTGAAATTATTTTTGAGAATTCTTCCATTTGCATTCCACGTGATCCTTTAACAAGAATAATGGAATCCATTAAGTCGAGATTTCTTAAAAAATCACTCAACGATTTTCTTGATCCAAAATGTTTTGATATAATTTTTTTCTCTTTCAAATAATCGGCAAGAGTTTTCATTTCACTGCCGATAGTGTACAGCTCATCAATTCTATTTTTAATTACAGATGAGGAAAGAGATCGATGAAGCTTTATTTTATCTTTTCCAAGCTCCAGCATATCTCCCAGAACCACAATTTTTCTTTTAAAGGGACTCATTTTCCCAAGCATTTCTAAAACTGCTTTTACGGAACCGGGATTAGCATTATAACTATCATCTATCAGAATAAAATCCCGAAAGTGTTTTATGTTAATTCGTTTATCCGGAACGAACAATTTTTTTGTCCCATTCATTAACTGCTGTTTTGTAATTCCAAGTTCCAACGCAATTGAAACCGCCGCTAAATAATTATCAGCACTTAATCTACCTGGGAGAGGAAGGATTTCAATGTATTTCTTGTTTTTAAATTTTATTTCTACGGTAGGTTTTCCTTCAGTATTATAATCGATGATCCTTCCTTTAACAACCGAACCTGAACTAAATCCATACGAAATTTTATTCTTAAATCTTCGGGAACTTTCTCTCAACAAAGGATCATCATAATTAATAAATATCTTACCTTCGTTTTCTATTGTCGCATCAAACAAAGCCAATTTTTCTTTCAGTACGCCTTTTCTGTTTCGTAAAAATTCCAGGTGCGAATCATCGATGTTTGTTATCAGTGAATAATCCGGTTGTAAAATGTCTGCGGAATATTTTATTTCACCAAAATGATTCGTACCAACTTCAGCAACAAGAACATCGTGAATTTCATTTGCAGACAACACTGTTAACGGCACACCGATGTTATTGTTGTTATTACCTACTGTCTTCTGCACGGTATATTTTTCACTTAATAATGTTGACAAAATTTCTTTTACGCTTGTTTTACCAGAACTTCCGGTTAAACCAACAACTTTTGTAATTTTATTCTTTGATAATTTTCTGCGCCACATTTTTGCTATATCGCCAAGAGCTTTAAGAGTATTTTGCACAGTAATTATAGGAACATTCACACTATCAAATTCATTTAATTTTCTTTTGCTAATCACAACCACGCCAGCACCTTTTCTAACAGCTTCCTTCACGAAACTATGACCATCAAATCTCTTCCCTTTGATTGCAATAAATAAAGAACCTTTTTTTGTCTTCTTTGAATCGATAACAACATTATGAACCGGTTTAAAATTATCCGGGCTATAAATAGTTGCCGTCGGTAACTCAAACAAATCTTCAATATTTAAAGTCGCCTTTCTCAAGAATTCAAAAATGTCTTTGCGACCTCACGATCAGAAAAATGAATACGCGTTCCTTTTATTTCCTGGTAATCTTCGTGACCTTTACCTGCAATCAATATTATAGAATGATCTTTGCTGCTTAAGATCGCATTCTTTATAGCTTCTTCCCGGTTTTCAATTACATCGTAATTTTTTTTTGATATACCTGATTTAATTGAATTTATTATTTCAAACGGGTCTTCAAATCTCGGATTATCCGATGTTATAATTACTTTATCACTTAGTTCCGCTGCAACCCTACCCATTGCGGGTCTTTTCGATTTATCTCTGTTTCCTCCGCAGCCGAACACAGTTACAATCTCGTCGCCATTTTTATTTAAACCATGAATAGCACGCAAAGTTTTTTCCAGGCTATCCGGTGTATGTGAATAATCAATCACAATTTTCCTGTTTTCTCTGACCAAAACTTCAAACCTTCCGGGAACCTGAGATGCTTTCTTAATTCCTTCGATGATTTTATTTTCATCTATTCCATTTAACACTGTTGCAGCAAATGCTGCACTTACATTGTAAGCATTAAATTCACCAACAAGTGAAGTGTTGATCGGATAGGTTTCATTCTTGTAGTTGATTGTAAATGAGGTACCGTTGATATCATACTTAATATCTTTAATTAGAAAATCCGATTGATTTGTGCCGTAACTATATTTTTTTGCCCGACAACTCTGAATTAATTTATTACTGCTCGAATCATCCGAGTTGTAAACTGCAAATGCATCATCCGATAAATTATCGAATAATTTCTTTTTCGCTTCCAGATAGCTTTCAAAATCGAGATGAAAATCCAAGTGTTCGTTTGTAAGGTTCGTAAAAATTGCTGAGCTATAGTTCAGCCCGTGAACCCTGTTTAGAGCAAGAGAATGAGATGATACCTCCATAACAGCGTAATCGCATTTTTCTTCAACCATTTGAAATAGAAGCTCGTTTAAATCTCTAGATTCCGGTGTGGTTAGTTTCGAATTAATAATTTTATCCCCGATCTGATTCGATATTGTTCCCAGCAATCCGGATTTATATCCGGCATTCTCAAGAATATTTCTAATGATATAAGCAGTAGTTGTTTTCCCATTCGTTCCGGTAATCCCGATTAGATTCAGCTTTTCGGATGGTCGATTAAAAAACAAACTTGCAATCTCAGCTAGAGCTGTCCTGGAATCATTTACTAAAATCTTTGCTGCGCTGTTGTGTTTATAAAATTCATCGGGGATAATATTATTTTGATCGAGGATAACAGCACAAGCGCCTTTTGATAATGCGTCCGGGATGAATTTACGACCATCAACTGAAAAACCTTTGATAGCAACGAAAACAGAATTCTTCTTTACATTCCGGGAATCGTATTCAATACCGGTAACCTCTTCGTCCTGAAAATTTCCGGCAACCTGAATTACTTTGATTCCATCTATGAATTCGGACAATTTCATCAGTAGATATTTGCCCCTTTTATAGTGGTTTCAGAGCAGCTTATCTTTATTATATGGTTAAGATTAATTTTCTCTCCGGGTTTTATACTTTGAGACGTTACCGTTCCGGAACCGTTGATATTATATTTCAATCCCAGCAAGCTCAGTTTAACTATCGCATCTTTTACCGAGAGACCTTTCAAATCTGGCATCAGGTTGCTTTTGGCATCAACGAATTCATTTTTTGCAGGCTGTACATTATTAGTATTCATTATTTTATTGTCTTCGCTACTTTTTAAGTTAGCTGTAACGAATTGCTCTTCTAATATCTCATTGCCATCGTATCGTTCAGGCTGCTGGTATTTTTTCAAATCTATTTCAAGAATTCTCTCGATAATTTTTTTAAAAATCGGGGCAGCTACTTTTCCACCGTATTTTTCAACCTGAGGAGCATTAATTAATACAAGACAAACTAATTGAGGATTATCAGCCGGAAAAAATCCGACAAAAGAAGTGTTGTAATCCTGTTTTGAATAATTCCCATCAATATACTTTTGTGATGTACCGGTTTTTCCACCAACAGTAATCATTTTACTTTCTGCTTGTGAGCCGGTTCCTTTGCTGACTGCTTCGCTTAATATTTTAGTGATTCTTTTTGAAGTTTCTTCCGATATAACGCGACGAATTGGGTTGGAAGGGACAACAGATTTTATATTCCCACTTTTATCAGCAATGTATTTCAGGATATGAGGCTCGAACAAAATTCCACCATTAACCACCGCCGAGTAAGCGGTTATCAATTGTAAAGGTGTAACGGAAACCTCATATCCGAAAGACATAAAAATCTTCGTGTATGCAGACCATAAGTTTGGTTTTTTCAACTTACCCGCAACTTCACCTGGTAAGGTAATTGAAGTATAATTTCCAAACCCGAATCCACGAAGATATTTGTAGTAAGTGTCATTATCTATTTTTTGAATGAGCTTCGCAATTCCAATGTTGCTGGATTCTTCCAGGACGCCACTAACAGAAAGATATGTGTTTTTATGAGTGTCTCTTATGTAAGTATTTTTAAATTTATATTTGCCGTTTTCAACATATACAAGATCATTCTCCTTGCATTTACCGGCATCTAAAAGTGCAGCTAAAGAAAAAGTTTTGAAAGTTGAGCCTGGTTCATAAGTATCGGTAATTGCACGATCCTTTCTCTGGAAATCTGAATACTTTCCGTAATTATTTGGATCATAATCCGCAATGTTGGCGAGCGCGAGAATTTCACCTGTATTAGGATCCATAATTATTCCGGTACCGGACTGACCTTTATATGTTTCAATTCCTGATCTTAATTCTTCTTCAAGTATGGACTGATAATTCTTGTCAATTGTTAAAACAAGATTGTCACCGGGTATGGCAGGTTTTGTTTCGGTATCGGAAATTGTGATAATTCCACCCATCGCATCTCTTTCAACAAGACGCATACCCTCTTCGCCGTTTAATACATCTTCATAATATTTGTCTATTCCATTCGTGCCTACGAATTCACTATTAACATATCCTAAAATGTGAGATGCAAGAGAACCGTATTGATAAACTCTTGTAGGTTCTTCAATGGTAAACAAAGCATTTAATTTTATGTCTTTTAACTTTTGAGCTTTTTCAATCGGAACTTTTCTAGCAACTACAACCGTTTTATCTTTTGGCTTTATCAATTTTGAATAGTAAGATGAACTTTTACCAAATACTGAGGAGAATCGTTTTGCAAGCGAATGCTTTTTTTTGTCCGGTGTCATTCGCAGATCGAGATAATAAGTAGCATCATTACGATTGTAGACTAGCAAAACATTATTCCGATCAAAAATAAATCCCCGCTCTGCTTTAACTTTCTCTAATTTTGTGTGCTGTTTTTGCGCATAATATTTATAGTTATCACTCTTAACAATCTGGATGTCAACCAGCTTAGCAACGAGTCCTGTAAATAGTAAAATGACAAAAAACACTATTAATAAAGTACGTGAATTACTCATATTTCGATTCCAATTCCTTGTTTATCTTGTCGATTAATTTCTTATCTACTTTCACGGTTATCTTCGGCTGGGTTCTCCTTTTCATCTCCAGTTTATTTTCGGCTATTGAGACTATTCTTTCTTCCGAACTAAATGCCTGAAATTCGGCAATCAGGTTAACTTTTTTTGTACTTTCCTCGTTTAACTTTTTCCCCTGTTGAACAATACTCCTTATTAAGTCCTCATTTTTAAATCTCAATCCCACATTAAGTAAAATCATTATGGCACTTACTACAAGCAATAAAAGAATTTTTACTATAAATGGTTTGGCACTTTTTTTCATAATACCTCTGCTGCTCTTAGCTTGGCGCTGCGTGCTCGTTTATTTGATTTTACTTCATCTATAGACGGTACTATAGGTTTTCTTGTTAAAATTTTTATTGTCGATTCTTTATTGCATGTACAAACCGGTGCATCTTTCGGGCATATACAATCGAGCTCTTCGTACTTAAAAAATTCTTTTACTATCCTGTCTTCAAGAGAATGATACGAGATAACAACAATCCTGCTTCCGCTTTTTAAAACCTTCATCGAATTATTCAGAAACTGCCTGAGGTTTTCCAGCTCCTCATTTATATAAATCCGTAATGCCTGGAAGACTCTCGATAAAGTTTTTACCAAATATCTCTGTGGCGTTACTTCTTCGATTATTTTTCTGAGATCATAGGAAGATTTGATGGACTTTTTTCTTCTTGAGTTTATAATCTGATGTGCAATTTTTCTTGATTTCTTTTCTTCGCCGAAATCAAAAATGATTTTCGCCAATTCTTTTTCATCGAATGAATTAACAATATCCGCTGCAGTGTTCTTCAGATTTTTATCCATTCTTAAATCAAGAGGTGAATCTACACTATATGTAAAACCGGAAGAAGCATTATCCAGCTGATAAGAAGAAACTCCCAGATCCGCAATCACTCCGTCAAAGAACATCAACGATTCTATTTTTGCTATCACATCGATCATCGAAAAATTAAAATTGTACAATCTCACTCTCTTATCATTTTCAAATCTTTTCCTACAATACTCAAATGCCGATCTATCAACATCTGTAGATACCAGTATACCCTTCGAATTAAGACGTTTCAAAATCTCACTGCTATGTCCGCCAAATCCCAGGGTACCATCAAAATATATCCCGCCTTTTTTTTTAATTAACAGATCCAAACTTTCATTTACCATTACTGGTATGTGATGGATCTGCATCATTTCGACATTACTTTAGCTGCAATTTGCTCGTAAGTTTGACCTGTCTGGTTTATATAGTCTTCATAAACTTTCGGATTCCAAACTTCGATCTTTTCCATTGCACCAAGTATCAATACTTCATTATCTATCTTAGCATAATCAAGAAGCGATTGAGGAATCAGAATTCTTGATTGTGAATCAAGTGTTCCATCCGTTGCATACTGAGAGATCATTCTCTTAAACAGAGCCTCTTCAGGATTAAATGAATTAAGTTGTAAAAGTTTATCCTCCACTTTTTGCCACTGGTCCATTGGATAGATATCTATGCAAGTAGAGGTACCTCTCGTCATTATAAAAGTATCATTAGCTTCCCCGGTAACATGCTTTCTTAGCTTAGCCGGTATGCTTATTCTACCTTTGTTATCAATTGAATATGTATAATTGCCTCTAAACATTTTCCTTTCATTTGGTATTTTTCACCACAATTCCCCACTACTCCCCAAAATAATACAAAAATTTTTCAAATGTCAAGAAAAATCTTGCATTATCTCCACATTTATTTTTCGATCAATAAAAGGAGCCTTTTATTGTCCGGGAGATTTTAATAAGGTAAGTTGTTTAGGATGCAGAAGTTAAGCAAACTTGCTTAAGAATTTGTGTTAAATCACGGTGAAATTAGAGGTAAAATTATATTTAGATGAAATGGCATGTGAAGAGAAACTTTTCCCGCGTAAGTTATTAATCGGGTTCAACTAAGCACAGAGACTGGCAAAAAATAAAAATCCCCCAAGTGTATTCACACTACCCTGATTAACTATTAAATAAATTGTGTAATTCTTTTTTTCTCTTGTATGATCTGTGTCCCAGATAAGAACCGGAAACCAAAAATACTGCTAGCCAGAATGCTACAATCAGTTCTAAAAAATTCATTGTTCTACCGATTTATTTTTACTATTACGCAAATAACAATATTTATACCAACCAAATCCCTGATTTATTTATCACAAAGTCATTTAATCAAAAACAAAACAGTTTCAAGTTTATACATTTTCTCATTTTTTCAGGTTATTTCACTTTAAAATAATACCCTCAATAGTTAGTTAATAAAACGAATATCTTTTTAAAGAAATAAGGATTAAAGCTAGAAAGGATTGAACAATTAATAATTGTCTGATGTTTACAACAGCGGATGAGCCAACTGCCGGAATCGAACCGGCGACCTACTCATTACGAATGAGTTGCTCTACCAGCTGAGCTAAGTTGGCTTCTTCACTTTAAATATAAATGGTGGGTATAATTGATGAAAGAAAATTTAGAACTAATTATCTAAGTTTCTTTTTATGTCTGTTCTTTCTTAATCTTTTTTTCCTTTTATGTGTTGCCATTTTATGGCGTTTTCTTTTTCTGCCACAGGGCATATTCTACTCCTTGTTCATTACTGTTTATGTGAATTTAATAATTCCTCTGCTCGTTTACCGACCTCAGTTTCGGGTCCCAAATCTACAGCTTTTTGCAACCATTTCATAGCTTCATCCATATTGCCAGCGGCAAGATTAACTATCCCCAGATTCAGATGTGCTATCTGATGATTAGGTTTATATTTAAGCGCTATCTTCATTTCCTTAATTGCTGAATTATAGTCCCGAAGATTATAATAGCAAACACCCATATCAATTCTTGCATCAGCATCTGAAGGATCCATAGCAAGATATTTTTGATATAAAGGAATTGCCTTTTCATAAAATCCGCTGTCGTTCTGTAAATGCGCTAACTCTAATAAAGTTTCTTTATCGTTAGGATTGGTTTTTAACTTTGCTTCAAGTTCATTTATTTTCTGGATGTTATTTAAGTTAATTCCCGATCCGTTGTCTTGTGAATTGCTAGAGATATTATCGGAATTTACCGATACTCCGGAATCTAGGATACCTGATGTTAATAAAATAACAATTGCAAGTATTCCGATTAAGCTTGTGATCAGAATAATCTTTTTGGAATCAATCTCTTTTTCTTTATTAGCATTACCACTGGATTGAGTTTTTTTCTTTACGGATTTATTTTTCTTCTTATCGGAAATCTTTTCAGGCTGGTTAGCTTTGGATTGTTTTAATTCTATATTCGTTTTCTTTTTTCTAACTAAACTTCCCGAACCTTTTAATCTGGCACCACAACTAATACAGGTATCAGCAGTTTGAGGATTCTCCTCTCCACAATTATCACAGACAATTACACTCAATTCTTCCTGTGATGATCCGAATTCATCAATACTTTGTTCTTTCTCAAGGTTTTTAATTTGTTGGTAGGCAATAATTTCAGCACCGCAATTTGGACAGAACTTAAAATTCTCGCTTACCTCTGAACCGCATTGGGCGCAAAAATTAGACATTAACTGGCAGCCTCATGTTCGTTTTGCATCATACCATCATTAACCATTTCTTTAAATTCTTTCGAGAATTTAAATGTTGGTACATAATGTTCAGGCACAAAAACATGTTCACCTGTTTTAGGATTTCTTGCCTGTCGCGCATTTTTCTTTTTCACTTTATAGCTTCCAAAACCACGAATCTCTATTCCTCTTCCATCTTTAAGAGAATCAATTACGGTTTTAAAAAATCCTTCAATTATGGCTTCAGTTTCAAGTTTAGTCAATCCTGTGCCCGCAGCAACCCTGTCCACAATGTCAGCTTTTGTCATTATTGTACCTCAGATTTTGTTATTTCTAATTTACTTACAATAAATTAGCCAATAAAGTTATTTAACTTTTCCTGCAAAGTCAATATATACAATAACTTACAGGATTCCTGGCATATATTTATTTTTGTTAATTTTTTTTACAAATAAGCTAAATCTTATATCTCATTCTGGTATATTTTCTCATATTGATGTCGCAATATTTGTAAGCGGTTCGCCTAAAATACTTCCTCAAATTGTATAAGTTTTGAGTTTTACTTATTATTTTTCCTTAAATTTCTAGAATAATGGAACTTATTGAAAAAATAGATTCAAATATTCTCTTCGTTTTCTTAGGAATTATAATTCTTGTGCTTCTAGCCTTAGTGATTTACAAATTCAGAAATCGAGCCAAAAAAGATAAAAATTTGCCGCTGACGTACGATCAAAATAAAATAGGAGAATCAATTACTGAGACAAAATCAACCTCCACCCCATTGGAATATAACGATATACCCATAAAGGTTACCAAATCAGAAATATTAAATCAAAAATTTGAAGTGATAAACAGTAAAACTGATGAAGAACTATTAAGAAGTATCCATATTAATTATCATTCAAATGTTTACAAATACTATGAAGAAACTGATTCTAAAAAGATGTTTAAACTAAAGGTTGATCCTGAATATCCTACCTGATTTTTCCCTCTTTTAGATTCCCTCAATTATTATTTTTAACTTTAATCTTAGAAAATGTCGGATTCCAACTCATTCAATTTATAAACTGAATCATCATGAACTCTAAAACTCTGCATATCAAAAATATGGTTTGCAAACGCTGCATTAAGGTTGTGAGGGAGGAAATGGAAAAACTGGATTACAATGTGGATAAAATTGAGCTTGGTGAGGTTCAAATCTCAACAAGCGAAAATGACTTTGATATGGAGAAAATTCAATCCGCTCTTGAAGAAAATGGTTTTGAATTGCTAAGCAACAGAAATGCAAATATTATCGAGCAGGTTAAAATTCTCATAATAAATCTGATTCATCACAACGCCGAGGATAGCTTATCTGAAGTCAATTTGCATGAAGAGATAATTAAGCACTCAGGTCTCAGTTATCAATATCTCAGCTCTTTGTTTTCCAGCTTAGAAGGAATAACAATTGAGAAGTTCATTATTCAGCAAAAGATTGAGAAGGTAAAAGAATTAATTGTGTATGATGAGCTAACAATAAGTGAAATAGCTTATAAATTGGGCTACAGTAGTGTTCAACATTTATCCAATCAGTTTAAAAAGGTAACCGGGCTTTCTCCAAGCTATTTTAAGGGACTTAAATCTCACAAAAGAAATCCAATCGATAAAATTCAGCAATCTTAAAATTTTATAAAATTATCCTTTCTTTTTATAACGAAGAAATTCGTTACTCAGATTATATTTATAAGGTAGAAATCAAATTAAATACAGGAATTAAAATGGAACAAAAATTTAAAATAGAAGGAATGAGCTGTGGTCATTGCGTGCTGGCAGTTGAGAAATCATTAAACCAGTTAAATTTGATTAAAAAGAAGGTGAAAATTGGCTCTGCAAAAGTTAAGTACGATCCTGACAAAGTAAGTGAACTGGATATTAAAAGTAAGATAGAAGAAGCAGGTTATAATGTAGTAGAATAATATTGATTTAATAAATACTTGTTATGAATTCATCAAATCTAAATATTGAAAAGATTTCTGTTCCGGTCGAAGGAATGACTTGCGCAAGTTGTGTAGCGCGAGTGGAAAAATCCATCTCCAGAATTGATGGAGTACAGGAAGTAAATGTAAATCTTGCGACCGAAAAAGCTTCCATAATAGTTGATAGGTCAGCAGCTAATTATGAAGAAATAAAAAAAGCTGTGGAAGAAGCCGGTTATAAAATTGATTTTTTGAATCTTGATTCAAATAAGTCAACTGATAGTACAGAGGATGAAAATGATAAAGAACCAGAATATGAATTGACAATTAAAAAAGAGTTTATCTTTGCTCTTATTTTAACTGTACCAATTTTGTTTTTGAGTATGGCTTTTTCATTTGGTTTATTTGATAACCTCCCTTCTTTAACACCATATATTAATAAAATACTTTTGATCCTGACTACGCCTGTGGTTTTCATTCCCGGCAAAAGATTCTATAAAATTTTCTGGAATAATCTTAAACATTTTACTGCCGATATGAATTCGCTGGTAGCAGTTGGAACGGGAGCTTCATTTCTTTTCAGTGTTTTCATTACTCTGTTCCCGGAATTAATCTTATTAACGGGAGAAATTGCACATACTTATTTCGATACAACTGCAGTTATTATAACTTTAATTTTAATGGGGAGATGGCTTGAAGCAAGATCAAAAGCAAAAACCGGAACGGCAATCAAAAAGCTTATTTCGCTCAGACCTAAGGTTGCAATTATTAAAACGGCAGATGGTGAAAAATCTGTAAACCTCAGCGAATTAAAGTTAAACGATGTTGTTATTGTAAAGCCTGGCGAGAAAATTCCTGCTGATGGTGAAATAATATATGGCAGCTCAACTGTTGATGAATCTATGATTACAGGTGAAAGCTTCCCGGTTGAAAAAAACACAGGCAGTAAAGTCGTCGGTGGAACAATTAATAACACAGGTTATTTTGAATTCAAAGTTACATCTACAGGTAAAGATTCTGTTCTTGGAAAAATTATTACTCTTGTTGAGGAAGCACAAGGTTCAAAAGCACCTATACAAAAACTTGCGGACAAAGTTGCGGCAGTATTCGTGCCGGTTGTAATATTGATCTCAATCATCACATTCATTCTCTGGTTTACACTTGGTACAGAAAATTCATTCCGGGTCGCTTTAATAAATTTTGTTGCTGTGTTGATCATCGCTTGTCCCTGTGCAATGGGCTTAGCAACTCCAACAGCACTAATTGTTGGTATTGGAAAAGGTGCTGAAAACGGAATACTGATAAAAAATGGTGAACACCTTGAGTTAGCACATAAAATAAATACAATCCTTTTTGATAAAACAGGAACTTTAACCGAAGGTAAACCAAAAATAAATTCAATTAATAGTAACGGAACTGATGAGAAAATATTATTACTATTAGCTGCATCCCTGGAAAACAGATCAGAGCATCCCATTGCAAAAGCGATTGTAGAGTATGCAAATTTGCAAAAAATCAAGCTAACTCAACCCGAAGAATTCCAGAGCAGCACCGGACTTGGTATTTCAGGCAAAATAAATAATGAGGAAATATTAATCGGTACAAAAAGATTCTTAAAAGAAAATTCGATTAGTACGGACGGAAGCGAAAATAAACCAGGTAATTCTGATTACAACGGCAAAACGAACGTATATATTAGTATTGATGGAAAAGTTGTTGGTTCGATATCATTAACCGATCCTGTTAAAGAAAGTTCTGAAAAAGCAATATCAGAATTGAAGAAATTAAAGCTTAGAACCGTTATGATTACTGGTGATAACAAAACCAGTGCAGAACAAGTTGCAGAATCACTTAATATCGATACTTTTGAATGGGGAGTTTTACCGGCTGATAAATCAAGAACTATTTCAAAATATCAATCCGGGAAAAATATTGTCGGTATGGTCGGTGATGGTATTAACGATGCACCGGCACTTGCTCAGGCTGATGTTGGATTTGCAATTGGTACAGGGACTGACGTAGCAATTGAAACCGGAGATATAGTTTTAATGAAAGGTGATTTACTAGGTGTGGCCGGAGCAATAAAATTATCCAGGCAAACAATAAGAACGATTAAGCAAAACTTGTTCTGGGCTTTTATTTATAATACTATTGGAATTCCTCTTGCAGCACTCGGTCTACTTAACCCGATGTTTGCAGCTTTGGCAATGTCTTTAAGTTCTGTTTCCGTAGTTTCCAATTCGTTACGTTTGAAAAGAGTAAAGCTTTCTTAAAGAGCTGAGAAAATTTTATCTTTATTTCTTCGGAAGTCTTTCCAAATAGGAACTTTCACTTAGAATTGTAAAAGAGTCTTTTGTTCTTAATTCATCCAGATTCATACAATTCATATAGCTCATACAGCTTTTTAATCCGTCTGAAATTCCGTCGATGACATTTTTAACCACACCCTTATATGGGACCATAGTCTCCTCACCTTCAATGAATTCGTTTTTCATTTTCACACCAAATGACGCTGAACCGCGGTATTTCTTCCATAATTGATCATTATATTTTATTACCTCCCCCGGCGTTTCTTTTGTACCTGCCAGCATTCTACCGAGCATAGCAGCATCCGCACCCAACGCAATTGCTTTAGCTACATCTCCAGGGTTTTTTATACCACCATCGGCAATAATTTTAATATACAGTTTTTTATCTCTACGAGCCTGAAGCACATCGAGCAACGAAGTAACCTGACCAATTCCGATTCCGGTTTGAATACTTGTAGTACAAACGCTTCCGCTCCCTATTCCTACTCTAACGGCATCTGCTCCTGCATTTTCCAATTGTTCAAGAGTTGCTCCATGTGCAATGTTTCCAACAATCAACCTTACTTTAAACTTTTTCTTGATTTCTCTGGTTTTGTTTAAAACTTCATGATTATTTGCGTTAGCAGTATCCAGACACAAAATATATTTTTTCTCTGCCAGTTTACCAATTATGTCTATCGGTGTGTTCAAAGCAATAGAAACTGATTTTATCTGATTACCACTATCATCATTTTCAAGTATTTCCTTTAAAGAAGAATCAAATCTGTTTAATATTCCCAGACAACCTAAGCGACCTAGTTCTTTTGCCATTACAATCCCGGTAACTGATTCCATTGGGCTGGAAATTAGTGGAAGAGAAAGTTTCTCATCAAGAAATTTACTGGAGGTATCTGCTTCCTTCCTCGATTTAATCCTGCTTATTTCTGTCGGGACAAAACTTATATCATCATAAGTAAGTGATTGTGAAAAATTATTAAGCTCATCCTTTGTGTATACTTTCATTTTTATTAACCTTTAAAAATGTTACAGCGATCAAAAATATTAACATAAAATACCCCGGACGAAATGACCGGGGCAATTTAAGATCAATTATGTATTTCTAAATTACTTATCAGCGATTAAATTTTCAATTTCAGATAATATCTCATCCATCCTTGCGGATACAGCTAAAACAGGTTCAGTAGAATTCATATCCACGCCAGCGTTTTTTAAAATATTTATCGGATAATCCGAGCTACCGGATTTTAAAAAGTTTAAATACTTTTTAACTGCTGCCTCTCCTTCTGTTTTCACTTTATTAGCTAAAATCTCGGATGCAGCAAATCCCGTAGCATATTGATAAACATAAAAGTTGTAATAAAAGTGAGGGATTCGCGCCCAGGTATATTTTTCTTCTTCTTCAAT
>Ga0307425_1000865_pt1 | contig 18811 bp, 11 predicted proteins | sample SalMarWE160330MG_FD_202152 | JGI IMG/M metagenome (GOLD analysis project Ga0307425, IMG submission 202152) | Salt marsh sediment microbial communities from the Plum Island Ecosystem LTER, Massachusetts, United States - WE1603-30 | ecosystem: Environmental > Aquatic > Marine > Intertidal zone >...
ATCTAAACGGTGAATTTGAAATTAAAATGTTAGGAGAATCAATTTTCTTTATTCAAAAAAGTTATGGACAAACTATAATAATTTTAAAAAAATAGAATTACAACTAAAAATTGCTGTCATTCAATTGCCTAACCTGTTCTTTGATCCAACCTTATCCTGCGAAAGGCAGGGATAAGTTCGATAAGATTGTTTAGGTTTTTTGAGTTAGGTAAACTATAACTACAGATCTTTGAATAGATAACATAAGGAGTGGCTTATGAAATCATCAGAATCGAAAGAGTATTTGACATTTGATTACCGTGCTATTCGCCTGATGATTGGGCTCATTGCAATATTATTTCCTCTGGTGGTCAGAATTTTTGCAACCAAAATAACTGATTCTATAAGTTGGGCATATCACACTGACGCACGTGATTTCTATGTAGGATTTTTATTTGTTATTGGCGCCTTCTTAATGAGTTATAAAGGTCATAAACATACATTGCATAAGGATGATGTTGGCAGATTCTGGAACTGGGTGAGTATTTTCTGGAAGGGAGCGGTCAACTTCCGCATTTATGAAAGAAAATATGAAGAAGATTTAGTGGGTTGGATAGGTGGAATTGCGGCGTGGATAACCGCAATCTTTCCAATAGCTAAAAGCCTTAAAGAAAATTCGCCCTACGATACAGTTTCATCTATCCATTACATAAGTGCCATTATTTTATTCTCAACATCCGTATATTTTTGCCTGGTTGCTTTTAGCACTCAAGCGAGGGATAAAATTAAGAACGAAGAAAAATTATCCGGAAAAGCCAAAATTGGTCCGAGACAACTAAGGCTTAAAATCTATTCTTTCTGTGGTTGGGGAATTGCTGTAATTATAGTAAGCTTAGTTATTGTAACGTCTACAAAGCTTCACACAATAAGAAATATAACATTTTGGATGGAAACATCTGCATTAGAATTGTTCGGTTTTGCATGGCTGATTGCCAGCCAGTACCTTCCAGTTTTTACTCATAAAACGGAGCGACTGAATAAATGAGAGAATTGTTGTATTATATCAGTTGACTTAGTCTGACAAACATTGAAAATAAAAGATTAATTTTAACTGAAGGCGTTGTTACAATTCCATATACCTTCAAATCCGATGGAAAGCCAGATGTAACTTATGAACATCCAGATGTTTTTCCGTTATCAGTTTGAAAAGGATTGAATATTTAAATATAGTAAATGAACAAATTTCTACTGAAAAAGAATAATCTTTAAGAAGAATAACATTGGTTGTTTTTTAATAAATAATTATATAATAAATTAAAATTGTTAGGTAAAGCAATTTATTCTAACATTCTTATAAAGCAGGGTCGGAAAACTGGTACGGCAACTTCTGGATTTTGTAATACCTGTTAATTACTAAACCAAATAACATCGAGGGAGGAGTTATGAGTGACCAGGTTGAAATCGTGAAGAAGAATAATTATCTCCACGTAACTGTATCAGGAATTTTTAGTCCTGAATTGTCCGAGGATTCCATAGATGCAATGGTAGCTGCCGGTAAAAAAGAAGATTGCATTAATATATTATTCGATATCAGACCTATGACCGGTGAAATTGGAGTGCTTGATCGTTTCGAATCCGGGAGATATGGAGCGTTAATGATTCCCAGAAATTTCAAAATTGCAATGTTGGGAAGTAAAGACCAAATCTCACCGGATAACTTTTTTCAGACTGTTGCCCGCAATCGCGGAGTTAATCTGAAAGTGTTTTCTGAGATTGAAAATGCCCTCGAGTGGTTAATGAGGTAATTGCTCAATTAAACTTATACTTATAAGTATTACACAATACTAAGCATAGTAGAAAAAGTGGTGTGTAATCCATCCATCAATAGTTGTAGTTTTTGAATAAAATTTACAACTTAAAGAATCTATTCAGAATCATGTGAATAAATTATAGTCTTACATTCTGATAAATTGAATAAAAAATGGAAGGAGTAATCCAATGAGGCGACTTATTAAGTTATTGATTCTAAGTTCAATGATTGCAACTACCTTTATTCTAGCTCAGGACAAACCTTTACTATCTAAAGCTATTAAAAATGCAATTGATACTCAGGGTATTGAGGCAGCTAAAAAACATTTCACGGAAATCTATGAATCCAAAAAAGATGATTATAAAATTGATATGAAAGGGATTTCAAATTTGAGCAGTGCGTATATCAAAGATGGTAATTACCAGGCAGGCAGTGCTGTAATGGAAATAGCCTCACCGTTTGTGCAATATATGATTTCCACTAAAATGAGTAACGACTCAAATGAAATGATTAAAAAGTTAAAAGAGACGCAAAATGATGAACAGCGGAAACAGGAAAAGAATGCGGAGGTACAACAAACTGAAAAGGAAAACAAAGTAACCAATAACAAGGGTGAATCACGTAACGATTTGAAACGATTCACAGGGCTTTATGGTGATCCTAACGAAAGCAATAAAACTCGAAGATTGTGGGTTATGGAATCCTGTGACGGTTATCTTGTCTCGGGTGCTTTGTGGGGTGATGTAGCTCCCTGGTGGATGAAATCTGAAGGGGATAACGTTTTTACATATTCGGATTCGTTTAGCAATATCAAAATGGAATTTATGACCAATGAAAATGGTAAAGCAACTAAGATGATTCACAATCTTAAAGCTCTTAAATCACCTCTTGAGAGGGTAGGTCCTATTCCAGATGATTGGGATCCTTGCTATGAACGTCCAAAAAAATAAAAACAAATTTATTGGTACTATTACTTATATGATAATTGTATAATGAGGTTTTCTAAGAGACTTTTTAATATGAATTCTAAATTAATTACTTTTTAATAAGTTTTTAAATTTTTTTAATTTAATCTCACTACATACATAAATGTTTATACTAAACCAGGAAGGATAATGAGAAAAATAATTATTTTATTTCTGGCGCTCACACTAACATCCTGTGCATCTTTTATAAAAGTATATGAAGATGATTCAGGAAGCCAATGGAAAATGGTTTATCATAACTCTGCTGAAGGGGAAAAATTAAGTGGAAATCTTAACAGATTAATCAACGTAGTTAAGAAGGGGAAAGAAATCAGAATTGTTATGAATAAGGAATCGGTTATCTCTGTTGCCGAGGCTGAATATTTATGGGTGAAGGATGACATTGTCTATGCACAGAATAACGGGCAGGTTAGTGTACATTTTGAAGGAGACGAATTAGTTTTTCAGGAAGATTCATATTACTGGATGTTTATTGTTAACACCAATGGAGAACGTAATATGATTCGCTGGTCCGTAGGTGAACATGAAATGAGGGGCGAAAATAAAGATAGAGTAGATATTAAATGGTATGTCAAAAATTAAAATTGTTTCTCTGAATAAATTAAGAACCAATCCTTGTTATCCCGCCATAATTAATCTCAATTAACAATTGACAAATATCAATCACTTTACTATCATTGCAGATATTTCTGTACAATTCATTTATTATTTAACAATCGGAGAGTGAGTGAGATGAAGAAACTTTTTAAGATTCTGGGGATTATTGCAGGGGTTGTGGTAGTTATTCTCATTGCAGGCTACATTTATTTCAATGCTGTTTATCCAAATGTTGATCCTCCCAGGGATATCAAAGTTGAAATTACACCTGAAAGGATTGAAAGAGGAAAATATCTTGCTAATCATGTTGCTGCATGTATTGACTGCCATTCGGAAAGAGACTTAACAAAATATGCTGCACCAATTAAACCAGGAACGGAAGGAAGTGGAGGGATGGTGTTTCAGGGCTCTTACGGAAAAGTTGTTTCACAAAATTTGACCCCGGCTAATTTGGGTTCGTGGACAGATGGCGAATTGTTGCGTGCTATAACTTGTGGTGTTACTAAGGATAACAGAGCCTTGTTTCCAATGATGCCTTATATGAACTACAATAATTTTTCGCAGGAAGATGTTTTTTCAATTATTTCATATATTAGAATCCTTAAACCCCAGGAAAAGCAGAATCCCAAAACAGAGCTTAACTTCCCTCTGAATCTTATCGTTAAAACTATGCCGATCCAGGCATATAAACCTGCAAATGAAGTAGATGCATCTGATTCTATTACATATGGGAAATATCTTGTTACAATAGCTTCCTGTTCAGATTGTCATACACAATCAAATCAGGGAAAACCTTTGCCGGGAATGGAATTTGCCGGAGGTATGGAGTTTCAATTGCCATCCGGTATAGTTCGATCTGCAAATATTACTCCTGATGAAGAGACCGGTATCGGTAGCTGGGAAAAGGACAATTTTCTTGATAGGTTTGCTTATTTCAGAGATGAAGATGCACAAAATGTTCCTGTCGATATGAATAAAGATTTTAATACACCGATGCCCTGGTTGATGTATTCAAGGATGACCGAAAAAGATCTGGGAGCAATCTATGATTTTCTTAGAACTGTAAAACCAGTTAAAAACACAGTAGAGAGTTTTACACCGGCAACTGAAATTAAGACTTCCGACTGATTTGTCATAACAGTCTATTCATCTAAATCTATTCAGCTTATATTAAAACAATTTTTAGTCAAGGCGGGAAATCGTTTATTTTTAACGAAATTCAATTATTAGAATACAAGTAATCTTTTAGTAGCGGAATATGATTTCTCGCCTCGATGGGGATCAGCTTCTTATTAAATGTGTAAAATATACCCCTCATTTAAGACAATTCAAGAAGATTTAACGTACAAAAACCTTAAAAAATTAAATAAAAATGGCATTTTATTTGCCATATAATAATGTTTTTAATTGTGAAATTATTACATGATTTATTAATGGGGCATACTATCAACTCTAAATGTCCAAATATCATTCATTGCTAAATGGGTGAAGTGAAAAAAATGTTGGTAAACAACTCAGTTGAAGATTATCAGTTAATCTACCGTTCTCTTATTAATTCCCTTCCATTCAAGGTTTTTATAAAAGACCTGAACCTTCGTTTTGTATTCTGCAATAAAGAATTTGCCGAATTTTTAGCGCTTCAGTCTGAAGAAATAAAAGGTAAAACAAATTATAATTTTTTCCCCTATGAGTTAGCCGATAAACTTGAATCTATAGAGAAAAAGATTATTAACGGACTCGATTCTGAAAAAATAGAGCAAGTGTTTGAAATAAATAGCACCAAAGTCCAAGTACAAATAAACTTAAGTCCCTTAAAAAATGAAAATGGTGCAATTAAGGGTATACTAGGAATAATCTCTGATTTGCAGGGGAAATATAAAATAGAAGACAGGTACGACAATATTTTTCAAACATCATTTGATGGTTTTTGTATTGCAAATAGTGAAAAGACGTTAACTTATGTTAATGATGCAATGTGCGATATGCTCGGCTATAAACGAAACGATTTACTTGGCAAAAACATTTTTGATCTATCAGATGAAGAAAACTATCCGGATATGTACGTTCATTTTCAGAATGTTGCAGATCATGGTTATGACAGGTTCAAAATTATATTGTTTGGAAATGATAATCATATGATCCGGGCAGAAATCAGTGTTACATTTTCCATGAAAAATGATGGGGAGTATATTCTATCTGTAAGAGACATAAGCGAGAAAATACATGCCGAAGCGAAGCTTAGCGAAAGTGAGCAGAGATATCAAAGACTTGCTGAAATTTCACCCGTTGGTATATTTCATACAGATTTAAATGGCAAAACTACTTTTGTAAATTCGAGATGGTGTGAAATTTCAGGAATGTCCTACCAGCAGGCACTGGGTGATGGTTGGTTAAATGCGATTCATCCTGAAGATCGTAAAAGACTAATTGATGGTTGGAAAAAAACTGTTGAATCTCAGAAAGACTCTATAACTGATTATCGTTTCTTGCGTAAAGATGGATCCATTGCCTGGGTGATGGGTAAAGCTGTTCCTGAAATAAATCTTGAGGGACAGATCGTAGGATATGTTGGAACTATAGTAGATATTACAAAGCGTAAGTTTGCCGAAGAATCTACGCGTGAATCTGAAAAGTTGTATAGAGAGGTTGTTGAACATTCTTCGGATCTAATCTATACTGTAAATGTAAAGGGACAGTTCACTTTTGCTAATAGCACCGCACTGTCTGTTGCAGGATATTCGCTTGAAGAGCTTAAAAAACTGTTTTACTATGAACTCGTTTTACCTGAATACCGAAGCAAATTAAAGAAATTCTATCTAAATCAGATCGAACAAAGAATCCCAACTCAATATCTTGAATTTCCTTTCAGAACCAGATCAGATGAAACAAAGTGGTTTGGACAGAGTACAACGATAAAATACGAGGGGGAGCAAATTGTTGGTTTACATGTGATTGCACGTGATATAACGGAAAGAAAAATTGCTGAAGAAGCCTTACGTGAGTCGGAGAATAAATTTGCCTCTGCTTTTAAAAATAGTCCCCAGGCAATGGCAATTACTTCTTTGGATGATGGTAAAATCGTTGACGTAAATGATGTATTTCTGAAACATACTGAATATACTGCTGAAGAATTAATAGGTAGTACGGTCGCGGAATTGGGATTCTTTATTGATGATTCGGACCGCCTGAGATTTCTTGATAAGGTTCGTGAAGACCATTACGTATATGGAATGGAATTACGTATCCAAATAAAATCAGGAAAGCTGCTTGACTGTTTGTTCTCCTCAACAATTATAACTGTACACAGTAAACCACATCTTCTTACAACAATCTTAGATATAACTGAACGTAAACAGACTGAACGAATCCTGAAACAAACAGAGCAAAAATTACAGGAAGTTCTGAAGTATAGTGTTAACCTGTTCTATTCTCATGATACTAATCAGGTTATAACTTACGTTAGTTCACAGGCAGAAAAGTTTTTAGCATGTGATCCTGAAGAAGCAAAAACAAGATGGACCGATTTTATTACCGATAATCCCGTGAATTTGAAAGGAATAGAATATACAAATAGAGCTATAAAAACGGGTAAAGCTCAACCTCCTTATGAACTGGAGATTAGAAAGAAGAACGGTGACTTAATTTGGGTTGAAGTAAACGAATCGCCGGTTGTAAAATACGGTAAAACTGTTTCAATCGTTGGATCACTTACTGATATAACCGAAACAAAATTAAAGGAAAAAGCAGTAAATGATGAACGCAGACTGCTCAGGACTTTAATAGATAATCTGCCTGATGTAATCTATGTGAAGGATAGGAATTGCAAAAAGGTGGTCGCAAATAAGGCAGATATAAAAAATATGGGATTACATTCTGAGGATGAAGTAATTGGCAAGGGCGACTTTGAACTTTTCCCGAAGGAGATTGCCGAAAAATTTTATAAGGATGATCAATCAGTCTTACAAACTGGCAATTCTATGCTTAATCGTGAGGATTATTTAGTCGATCCTGATGGCAAAGGAAAATGGCTACTCACATCAAAAGTTCCGCTTTTTGATGAAGAAGGTAATATTTCAGGATTGGTTGGAATCGGTCGTGATATCACTGAGAAAAAGCGTACTGAGGGAATACTTAGAGAAAGAGAACACTTGCTTAAAGAAGCACAAAGAGTAGCCAGGCTTGGTTATTACAATCTTAATATATTAACCGGAGTTTGGGAGGGAAGCGAGCTGTTAAATGAGATTTTAGGTATCGATAAAACTTTTCAAACTGATGTAAAAAGTTGGTTAAAAATTGTACACCCTGATCATCGGGATAGGATGAAAGAATATTTTATTCATGAAGTACTAGCAAAACATATACCGTTTGACGCTGAGTACAAAATCTCAAGAATAAACGATGGACAGGTTAGGTGGGTGCATGGATTAGGTGAACTCGAATTCGATGAGAACAAAAATCCTGTTCGTATGATTGGAACTATTAAAGATATCACAGATAGAAAACACGATGAAAATAGGATCAAAAAAATAAATCGTATTTATGCAGTTCTCAGCGATATTAACAAATCAATCGTGCGAATTCGAAATCCTCATCAATTACTTGAAACTGTATGTAAAATTGCAGTCGATAAAGGACAATTTAAAATAGCATGGATTGGTATTGTTGACAGATCATTGCACAAAATTAAGCTTGCTGCATCAGCAAGTAAACCGGGTTTAAAAAAGTACTTTACAGAATTCAAGGATTTATTGGAAGATGAGTTTTATTCATATTACCCGGTAAAAGGGACTTTATGGAATAAACAATATATCACCGGTATATTAGACCCGCAGATTGAAAAACTTGCATCTCACAGAAAAAGAGCTTATGAATTTGGTTGCCGGTCTTTTGCTTCTTTTCCGCTTTATGTATCAGATAGATTGCAGGGTAGTATTAATCTTTACGCAGGTGAAGAAGACTTCTTCGATGAGGAAGAAGTAAAGCTTCTTGATGAGCTTTCAATGGATATTTCTTTTGCGTTGGAAGTTAATCAGCAGGAGATAAAGAGAAGAAGAATTGAGAAAGAATTACGTGAAAGTGAAGAGAGATTTCGTTCCCTTTATGAAAATAGTACAGTCGGTATCTACAGGTCTACACCTCAGGGCAAGGTTCTGCTTGCTAATCCTGCACTCATCAGAATTTTAGGATTTTCTTCTTTCGAGCAATTATCGAACAGAGATTTAAATCAAGACGCCTTTGAGACTTCAAATGAACGTGTTCGCTTTATTAAAAAGATTGAAAAAGAAGGTGAGATAAAAGGTTTAGAATTTAAATGGAAGAAAAAGGATGGAACACTTGTGGTTATCAGAGAAAGTGCAAGAGCTGTAAAAGATGCCAATGGGAAGACACTTCACTACGATGGAATAATAGAAGACATAACCGACCAAAAGAAAGCTGAAATTGCTCTTCGTACAAGTGAAAGTCAGCTTTCCAATGCACTGGAAATAGGACATCTCGGTCACTGGGAATATGATGTTTTAAAAGATCAGTTTACTTTCAATGACCAGTTCTATAAACTCTTTCATACAACGGCAGAACAGGTTGGCGGCTATACAATGTCATCCTCTGAATATGCAGGACGTTTTGTTTATGCGGATGATATTCCAGTGATAAGTAAAGAGATAAAAGCGGCAATTGATACTCCAGATCCAAATTTTAACAGACAATTGGAACATAGAATTTTATATGCAGATGGTAATATTGGATATATCACTGTCCGCTTTATTATTGAAAAAGACCAACAAGGTCGTACAGTCAAAACTTATGGTGTAAACCAGGATATAACCGAAAGAAAACTAGCAGAAGAAAAAATCAAACAGTCAGAGCAGGAATATCGCAGATTATTTGAAAGTGCCCATGATGCAATATTAATTCTTAATCCTGAAAGTGAAATTGTACTGGATGTGAATGAAAGAGCTTGTGAAGTATATGGTTTTTCTAAATCTGAATTTATTGGTATGTCGTTAGAAAAAATAACTAAAAATGTCGCTGCGGGAAAAGCTAAAGTCGAAAAAATATTAAAAGAAGGTTTTATAAATAATTTTGAAACAGTGCAGCGTACTAAAAGTGGTAAAAACTTGGTAATTGAAGTAAATGCTTCAATGATAGATTATAAAGGTAATAAAGCAATACTAAGTCTTAATCATGATATTACTCAACGCAAAAAAGCCGAAGAAGATATAATAATACTTTCAAAAGCAGTTGTACAAAGTCCAGCAAGTATCATAATTACAGATGTTAATGGTAATATGGAATATGTAAACCCGATGTTTACAATGGTTACTGGTTATAGCTTAGAAGAAGTAATAGGTAAAACTCCACAAATATTAAAGTCAGGTTATCATTCCAAAGATTTCTATGCAAATCTTTGGAGTACAATATTATCCGGGAAAGATTTTTCTTGTGAAATGTACAATAAAAAGAAAAACGGTACGTTTTTCTGGGAGAACGTATTAATATCTCCAATAGTAAATGAAACAGGAGAGATCACTCAATTTGTTGCAGTTAAAGAAGATATAACAGAAAAGAAAAATATTATCGAGGAACTAATAAAGGCTAAAGTAAAAGCTGAAGAAATGAACAGGCTTAAAACCACTTTCCTCACGAATATGAGCCACGAACTTAGAACACCGTTAATAGGTTTACTCGGATTATCGGAAGCAATGTTAGATGAGCTTGAAGGTGATTTAAAGGAAAGTATGGACATGATAAATCAAAGCGGACAACGCTTATTGCGTACGCTCAGTACAATTCTGGATTATTCTAAGGTTGAATCGGAAAAGATTGAGATTGTTCTATCCGAAGTTTCTGTAAATGATCTTCTGAAAAAACAGGTTAAGCTTTATCGGGCTTTTGCTCATAAAAAAGGTGTTAACATTATTGAAGATTTTAAGTTAAACGATATTAAATTTTCAACAGATGAAAAACTGTTATATGATATTGTGAATAACCTGCTCAATAATGCTGTTAAATTTACATCTCGGGGCACTATTACTTTATCAGCCTATAAGAATGAGAAACAATTAATAATCAAGGTATCTGATACTGGAATTGGAATACCACAAGATAAACTTGATTTAGTATTCGAAGAATTCCGCCAGGCAAGTGAAGGAACGAGTCGTAGTTTTGAAGGAACAGGACTTGGTTTGGCTATAGCGAAAAAATATACCCTGTTGCTAAATGGGATTATTACCGTTGAGAGCAAAGTAGGGAAGGGATCAACATTTACAGTTAAATTACCTTTAAATTTTAACAAAGATAGCCTTGTTATTTCGAACGACAAATCAAAATTACCGGATGATAAAGTTCAGAAAAACGGATTTAAGAAAATACTTCTGGTTGAAGATGATTCAATAAGTAGAAAAACGATAGGAAAGATGTTAGAAAATGATTATTACATCGTCTCTGTTAATAACGCAAAAGATGCAATTAAAAATGCTAAGAATGAAATTTATGATGCAATTTTAATGGATATCAATCTTGGAAGAGGAATGGATGGTATACAGGCAACGAAAGTAATAAGAAAAATCAACGGTTATGAATCTATTCCTATAATTGCTATGACAGCATATGCAATGGAAAAGGATAAGGAAGAATTCTTAAGATGTGGATGTTCACACTATATTGCAAAACCATTTTCTATAAAAGAAATTTTAGCATACCTAGAGCGGGTGTTAACAAACCAACTTAAGAATAGAAAAAATTAGATCATTTATTCATTAAAATTTACACAACTACAAATTCATTTTAATACCAACGTTAAAAAATCTCTTTGAAAATATTTGGGGAATTGCAATCGGATAGGGAGATATTGGAAATACTGTATAGTAATCATAATCTGCAATGTTGTTTTTATCGAATACATTCAGGACTTCAGCTATAATAGTAATATTTGTAGTTTCATCAAGATCAAACTTAAAGCTTAAACCCATATCTAAACGAAAATAAAACGGAAATTTTGCAACGTGGTTATAATCCGTTTCTAAATATGTTAAACCTGTCTCTTCGTCTTTAATTGCCATTTTTGGATGGTAAAGTAAACCGGATCCAAACAGTAATCTTACATGAGATTGAAAGTTTGGAATTTTTCTTATCTTATCCTGTAGGAAAACCTTAAATGTATGACTTTGATCGAGCAAACTTCTTCTGTAAACTGACGAATTATCTTTTGGTCTCTCCTGAGCATTCAGGTAGCTGTAACCAACCCAACTTTTCATTCCCTTAACTATTTCACCTTCATACTGGAAATCAAATCCATAAACAAATCCTTTTAATTCATTCTTTCCATTGTATTGAATCTGCATTTTTTCAATATTGAATGGAATTAAATCGTAGTTGCGTTTATAATAAATTTCAAATTGATATCTTTGAGTACTGTTTTTCCTGTAATCCCATCCTGCAATAATATGAAGAGATTTTTGTGATTTCAGCTTGCTCCCTTTATCAATCATGTTATTTCTTAATTCATATACAAAAGGTGGCTGATAATAATATCCTGTACTTAAACTTAATGTATGATTTGATGCCGGAGTATAATAGAATGAAAAACGTGGACTTATTAAGAATTCCTGGTTATAATCGTAATATAAAAACCTGCTCCCAGCATTTATATTGAACAAATCACTTAATTTTATAAAATCCTGGATATAAAATGCAGCCGAGTTAAATGTATATGATTCACTTCCGGTTTTGTATAAAGGAAAGTCAAGGGTTGAGTCAAGTCCTTCTTCGTAAGTGTTTTCAAATAATGAATTAGAGAAATCACTTGATTTTAACTCTAATCCGCTTTCTATTGTATGTTCTCCAGCTAAATAGACTAATTTTGCCTTTAACTCTAAAGTCTCGAGATTCAGATTGTTGTACACATTTTCAAAACGTGATTTTAAGAATATTTTATCCAGTTCAGGTTCGTAGGCTGAAAATGAATAAAAAATACTCTCATCCAGATTTGTCTTTTCTTTTTCATAGTCTGTTGAAAAAGCAGATGAAATGCTTAACAATAAATTATCATTTAATTTATTTTGATACTTAAGTCCGTATAAACCGGTTTGGAAGGAAGAATTTCTGATTCCTTCAAAATTGATGGATACTTCTCTTACATCAGTCCATGAGAGTTGAAAATGTCCTCGCCAGTTATCTGGTTTTAGGTCATAGCTGTTAACTGCATTTATTGCAAGTAGTTCAATAGTGGAATTTAATGTTAGTTCGTACTTAGCAAAGAACTGAAAATCATAAAATGAAGGTCTGTAATTTCCTTTTCTTTGCAAGCGACCGCCGAATAGAGATGGGTAAGCATACCTGATTCCACCAATCATCTGAAGACCTTCAAATTTTCTGGAAGCAGCTATAGAGGAACGGAGCAAGCTTGCATTTGCATTTAGGTTATACCGCGAGTCCTGTGGTAATTTATAATCTACTTCAAGTACAGAAGAAATTTTATCGCCCAGGTTTGAAGGAAATGCACCGCCGAAAAATTTTAATTCTTTAACCAGATCACCGTTGATTAATGATTGGCTTTCTTCAAGTCCTTCACGGATTAAAAAAGGTCTGTGAATTTCAAACCCATTTAAATATATCAGATTCTGATCGTAATTTCCTCCGCGTACATTATAACCGGTTGAAAGTTCATCATTTGAAACTACCCCAGGAAGAATTTTAACGCTACGCAGAACATCATCTAATACTGTTGGCATTTTTTGAATGTTATTACCTTCTATTTCACGCACATTTGTTGAAGGTGGATATTTTTCTCCAATAATATTTATTTCCTGCTGATTAATTGGTGCAGGCTTCAAAGTTGCATTGATCTCATAACTTTTTATAACAGAAGAAAATAAAGCCTCAATAGTTTTTGATTCGTATCCAACATAGCTGAAAATAAGTTTATATTTTCCTTCGGGAAGACTAATTGAGTAATATCCGTCTTTGTCAGATGTAGTTCCGATACCAATAGGTTCAATAATTATATTTGAATTAAGTAGAGGTTGGTTTGTCAGGGAATCAATCACACTGCCGAAAACTTTAATTAAGTTTTGAGCAGTAACAGGTATAGTAGAAAATAGTAAAAGAATTAATACTGCACGACGCATTAAGCTCTCCTGTAAAATTTATTTATGCAGTATCAATCTATCATTCAATAAATATATTTTTGTACAGATAAATTAAATGGAATTTTGTTCTTATTACAAGTCGTAAAATTGGTTTTTTAATTTATCTGGAAGATATCCAAATATTTATACCTATTTCAAAATTTCATCATTGGAATTGCTCTTTCACAAACTTGCACGCAAACTCCGAATGGATCACGAAGTGTTGCTAAGTGTGAACCGTCGTCAAGCTTTAAATCCTCTTCGAGTTTTGCACCTGCGCTAATTAATTTATTTTTCATACTTTCTGCATCATCAACCATAAATGCGAAATGGAATTCAAGCGGATTAGCATTTTTGTGATCGGGAAATTTTGCGGCAGTATTTGCATATAATTCCAGAACAACTCTGCCTGTTTTATCAGCGAGGAAGTGAGTGAACGGTGTTTTGTCCATTGACCGGACAACTTTCATTTCACAATTATCCACATACCATTTTGCCATATTAATCGGATCTTTTACATTTAGTGCAAAGTGTTCAAAAATCATTTTGTTATCCCGTATTAAGTTGTTAAAATTCGAATTAATTATTTATTAAATATACAATGATTATTTAAACTTATGCATTTTGTGAATAATCCTAAGTATGAATTTGTTTCTAATAAGCAGACAAAGAAGTATGTTGATTTAAAAAAAATATTATGCCTGACGTAGTAAACATCACGTTGCTCATATTACTTAATTATGAGAAAGAAAAAACAGGTAACCTTAATTAACTATTAAGAGGGAATAAAATGAAATCTAAAAGTAAATTGCCTTTAAAGGTAAAACGAAGATTGGAATTGTTCGATATGTTTTATCCCACAAAACAAAGTGAAAAACAAAAATGGGCAAGAATATTTAATTCCTCGTTTGAGAGGATTTGTGAAGTATTTGAGGAAAGATCGGAAAGTCAAAAGTATATACAAGAGGCAATTAGTAACGATACTATTACATGGCGTGATAAAACAGATTCACTGTTAGAATGTATGTTTTATTTTGTAAATGACCCGATAGATTTAAAACTGGTAAAGAAAATATTTTTACGAATTGAAAAATATAAGCCGACACTGACGTATGCAATTGTTCATCAGAAGAAAGACGGTGAAGGTACTTATGACATTTTTCGATTTTCAAAGTTCAGTTATCTTGAACATTGTAATCGTGTAAGATTGAAAACTGTTACTTAATCAATGTGAATTTCTAATATTAAGGTTAAAGGAGTATAGCTATAGAAAGGCTAAATTATAAATACGGTGGTGCAAGAGCATTAATTGAACTGCACGAAATTCAAATGCGTTCATTTATCGAAACATGGAAGAAGGCTAAAGAAGTAAATGTTCCTCTACCTGTTACTGACGATCCGTTTTATAAATCACTTGATACACTTCTTTATCACGTTTTGAGATCGTCTCGTGGTTATATAACCTGGATTTGCGATAAACTAATCTTACCCGATCCGGGAATAACTCCAGCGCCTGAAGAAAACACTGTTGATAAATATCCTGAATATTTAGAGCAACTTTTAGAAAAATGGAAAACTCCGCTTTGTGATGTTGAAGTAGAAAAGTTCGAAGACAAATTATACACTTCAAACTGGGGAGTTGATCATACTATAGAAGCAATGCTTGAACATGCTGTAATGCATCCAATCCGTCACGAACATCAATTGAAAAAGTTAATGAAAGAAATGAAGAAGTGAACTCGATGTTAACTCTGTGTTATACTCTGTTTCCTCCGTGGTAAAAATACTTCCCACCTGGCACTAATAGAGTGATTTACAATTTCTACTCATTCTTGAGCTTTCAACTAAATTACATTAATTTGCATCCGAAAATATGCTGAGGTACTGAATTATTTCATTCCGGTTTTAGAACTGTGTAATATATTTTCAAACACGATAACTACCTTAAATTTTATTCCTCGAAAAGAATTTAAGACAATAATTGAAAAGTTATGTGCTGATTCAGAAAGTGATTTTGTATTACTATTTAAAAATTTGGAAATTTATTACAACGGGTAACAAAATGGAAGATAAATAGTTAATATACGATTTATCTAAATTGTTGATAAGAAAAATAAGATTTAGATTGATAATCAAATAGATAAAAATTTATGAGTGAAAAAAATATAATCTGGAAAGACAGAATTTACTGCGGCGAGATTACTCTTGATGATGTAAAATCCAAAGTAAAACTTATGGGCTGGATCGATGCAAAGCGCGATCACGGGCATATTATTTTTATTCACTTACGAGATATTACTGGGATTGTTCAGATTGTAATCGATATCGAAAAGAATAAAGAATTGTACGAATCTGCCGTTCATCTTAAAGAAGAATATATCATTGAAGTTAAAGGGAAAGTAAGAAAAAGAGCAAAGGGAACTGAAAATCCTAACCTGGAAACTGGCAACATAGAAATAGTTACCAATGATATAATACTTCACTCAGATTCCAAAACATTGCCTTTCCAGATTTCTGAGAAGGCAATGGTTTACGGCGAAGAATTTATGGGAAGTCCTGCGCACGTTGATGAAGATTTAAGATTACAGTATAGGTATCTCGATTTACGCAGACCTTCTGTTCAGGAACGATTTGTTAAACGTCATAAGATTAACAAAATAATTCGCGATTACTTAGACAAACAAAATTTCCTTGAACTTGAAACTCCGGTGTTAACAAGAAGCACTCCCGAAGGTGCACGTGATTATCTTGTTCCAAGCAGAATTCATCAGGGAAAATTTTATGCTTTGCCGCAGTCGCCTCAATTGTTCAAGCAGTTATTTATGATGAGCGGAATGGAAAGATATTTCCAGATTGTAAAATGTTACCGCGATGAAGACCTGAGACCAAATCGCCAGCCGGAATTTACACAGCTCGATCTTGAAGCATCTTTTATTGATGAAGAATTTATTTATGAACTGATGGAAGGACTGCTTAAAAAAATATTTTACACTGGCGGCATAAAATTAAAGCCACCATTTCATAGAATGACCTTTTCCGATGCAATGAATTTATACGGTTCCGACGCACCTGATCTTCGGTTTGGAATGACATTTAAAGATGCAACTGAAATTCTAACAAGTACCGGCTATATAATTTTCAAACGTGTGATAAAAAATCACGGCTATGTAAAAGGATTTTGTATAAAAGAAAAAGCATCAGATCTTACAAAGAATGTCTTGCAGAATGAGTATGCAATGAAAATCGTTCAGACATTCGGAGCAAAAGGAATGTCCTGGATGCGATTGGTAAACGGAGAACTGGAATCGAGTATTTCTCAATTCTTCAGTAAACAAGAACTTGATGAGTTGAAGAAACTATTCGATGCTAAAAACGGAGACGTAATTGTTCTCGTTGCCGAGACCTCACTCGATTTAGTAAACAAAATTCTCGGCAGACTAAGACTGCATATTGCAAACCGTTTGGGAATAATTCCAAAAGATAAATTTGCTGCAGTTTGGGTTACAGAATTTCCGATGTTTGAACTTGTCGATGAAACCATCACGCCTCTTCATCATCCGTTTACAAGTCCTGATCGAACAGATTTTGATACTTCAAATATCGATGATCTTCTCTCCCTAAAATCCAGAGCCTATGATATCGTAATTAACGGTGAAGAGCTTGGCGGTGGAAGTATAAGAATCAATAATATGTCTTTACAGAAAAAAATATTTGAAGCTCTAGGCTTAACTCAAAAAGAAATTGAAGCAAAGTTTGGATTTTTTCTTAAAGCTCTCGATTACGGCGCACCACCTCATGGAGGTCTTGCTCTCGGACTTGATCGTGTTGTTTCAATGGTATTACAAACTCAATCCATTCGTGATGTAATTCCATTTCCTAAAAACCGAAGTGCCGTTTGTCCTTTAACAGAAGCCCCAAGCTTTGTCGATGATTTACAGCTTAAGGAATTGAATATTGGTTTAAGCAGAGATTTACAAACCGGGACAAGCAGGGAAGCCACAGGAAAGCAAGATGCATCACCTAAAAAACAAACCGGTTTATCCGATGAAGATGTTAAAAAGGTTGCAAGCCTTGCAAGATTAAAATTGGAAGATGCTGATTTAGCTGACATTAAAAAAGATCTCAACAAGATAATTGATTACGTTGGTCAGCTTGAAGAACTCGATACAAAACATGTAAAGCCGATGCATCATGTTCTGAATGTAAAAAATGTTTGGCGCGATGATAAACCTGCATCAAAAGATAATTCAAAAGTTATAATTGAAAACGGACCGGTGACGGATAATAATTATTTCAAAGTACCCAGAATATTGGAAGACTAAACATGGAATTATGTGATTATTCAGCCGCGGAACTGGGCAAAAAATTAAGAAGCAAGGAAATCAGCGCAAAAGAAATTGCCGGTTCTGTATTAAAGCGCATTGAAGAAAAAGATAAAGATTATAACGCATTTATTACCGTAACTAATGAACTCGCATTAAAACAAGCTGAAGCGGTTGATAAAAAAATAGCGAAAAAAGAAAAGCTTTCTCCTTTAGCAGGAATTCCGGTTGCAATAAAAGATAATATCTGTACAAAAGGAATTGCTACAACCTGCGGTTCAAAAATTCTTGAAGGCTATATCCCTCCTTACAGTTCAACCGCTGTTCAAAATTTAATTGATGATGATGCATTGATAATCGGCAAGACAAATCTCGATCAGTTTGGAATGGGTTCTTCCACAGAGAACAGTCATTTCGGCTCAACAAAAAATCCTCATAATCCGGAATACGTTCCCGGTGGTTCAAGCGGAGGGTCAGCCACGGCAGTTTCACTCGGCGAAACAATTCTTGCAATCGGAACTGACACTGGTGGTTCGGTTCGTATGCCGGCGGCTTTTTGCGGAATCGTTGGAATGAAACCAACTTACGGAAGGATTTCAAGATACGGCGTAGTAGCTTATGCTTCTTCGCTCGATCAGATTGGCGGATTTGGAAGGAACGTTGAAGATACTGCGTTGCTTCTCGATTCGATTTGTAGCTATGATAAAAATGATTCAACTTCTGCTAATCTGCCCAAACCGAATTTTCATTCTTCGTTAAAGCCTGATCTTAAAAATTTAAAAATAGGATTGCCGAAAGAATATTTTGTTGAAGGCATCGATACCAGGATTAAAGAGAAAATTTTAGCTGCCGTTAAGCTGCTTGAAGAAAACGGTGCTGAAGTTCACGAGGTATTTTTACCTCATACAAAATATGCGATCAGCACTTACTACCTGATTGCTACCGCAGAAGCAAGCAGTAATCTTGCGCGATTCGACGGCGTTCGTTTTG
>Ga0307425_1000866_pt1 | contig 18796 bp, 17 predicted proteins | sample SalMarWE160330MG_FD_202152 | JGI IMG/M metagenome (GOLD analysis project Ga0307425, IMG submission 202152) | Salt marsh sediment microbial communities from the Plum Island Ecosystem LTER, Massachusetts, United States - WE1603-30 | ecosystem: Environmental > Aquatic > Marine > Intertidal zone >...
GCTTCAATATTTAGATAAAGATACTATTCAAAAATCGAAATTCGAGAAATTAGTAAATGAATTATCAGTAAAAGATAATATCATAACAGAAAAAGAAAAGATTATATTTCAAATGGAAAGCACAATTGAATCAGCTAATAAAAAAACGAAAGAAATTCAACAACAATTAGAAACTTTTAGTTTAGTTAAGAGAGATGTCGAGAAAAAAGAAGAGAGAATTAATACTTTAGTTCTTGAAGTTGAAAGATTAAATCAAAAAAACATAACTAATGCTGAATTCATTAGCAGTTTACAGGAAAAATTAGAAATATCTCAAGAAAAATCTGGTAATCTTACAGGAAAATTTGAACTTGAAATGGCAAATATGAGGGCTCTAATTGATGATAATAATACGGAGATCAGGGAATTGAGAGAAAATGATACGAGACTAAAAAATCAACTCTATGAAGCAGAACAGATTGAAGATAGATTATTAACTGAAATGCAAATCCTAAAGGATGATAAGTTAAGGTTTGAATCAGAAATCAAGAAAAAAGAAGAAGAAATTGTAGATTTAAAAAAACGGGTAAAAATTGCTCGAAGAGAATCTCAAAAATGACTCATTTTAATTTGAGTTCAAAAAGACGTGCCAATTTCATAACAAATTAACTATCCATTCTTTTAGAGATCTACTTTTAAACCTCTTCTCTTTCTAAGAGTGGCTTTAAGAACTAAAGTTTCTATACGTTGTAAGGCAACTCTATCTTTTTTTGGAATGAGCCCATAAAGTTCCTCAAGGTCCCCCAAGTTAAGAAGGCTAAAGAAATTATTCTTCAATAAATATCTATAAGCTTCAAAATCATCTTCTTTCAGATACATAATTATTTCATTTTTGATGATTTTCTGGGCTTTATCAATTCCTCTTTCAATCAATTCTTTAAGAAGCGGATACCATAATCTTCTTTTCTCCATATGGGCGAATTCAACCTTTTTATCAAGCCATTCATCAAAAATGACTTCCAATTCCTCATTTGAAAAAAGTTTTAGGTACTTCTCATTTAGGTAGAAGATAATAGTATTATAATTTTTTGATGCTAACCTTGTTGCAATGCTTTCTTTTAATCTGATAATCGCCATTTTATCTCCTAGGAAAGCCAATTTCTTAAGTAAGGGGATGGATAAGCTGCTATGCAGAATTCTAAGATCATAGTCATTTTCATACCATGTTTGGAGATTAGAACAATGTCCGATAAATTCTGATTCGGGATCAATTAGATTATGATGCATTTCATGAAACTTATCGATCTTATTATAAATCTCAAAAGCTTCGTCAATTGAATCAAGGTGATCAAACCAATTAAAATCCCTTTGAGTAAGATTCAAGAGGAGATACTTGCATTGATGGAATGGAATCTCATCAATAAATATAATCGTTTCCCCTTTTATTAATTTTAACTTAAGATGCTCATTGATTCTAAATTCTCTCTCTTCAGGATAATTCGTTTCCTCTTTAGACTTAGGTTTCTCAATGTTGCGAATGTATCTCATATCTGCTAATTTATCTTTAACTTGCATTGATTCCAGATTAAATGCATCAAGAAACTCTTGAATCTCATCTCCTTGGTCAACAGATACAATCTTGCATAGATGAAAACCAACCTCTTTCATTAATTCTACCTGTAGCTCTCTTGCTACTCTAGAACTTATGAATCTTTTTTTTACTGTAGATTTCGCACCGTTCCAAATGAATATTCTTCCTAGATCTTCTCGAACAATAACTAAGACTTGTTCTGGATTTAAATATTGTGCTAAATTCGTCTTCAAGAAATTAAGTTCTTTCCGTTCCCCTGTATCCTCCAGTTCATAAACAAAAAAAGTCCTAAATTCAGTCATATCAAATTAAAAATTCTAATTTTACCATTCTTACGAATTTTCTAATATAAGATTGTTCTTTAATTAAAAATACTAATCTCATTGAAAAAAATTATGGTTTAAAAATATAATCCAAAGCATCCTACCCACATCAGCACTAACTGCATTTATACTTTTGACCAAAAACCACGTTTAAGACGTTTTAAACTCCTTAAATCACTAATAAGGAATTAATTGATCATTTTTCAATCTAAAGAATGAAAATCGTAATATAACAATAATAAAAAATATTAAAGAAAAAAGTTATTATTTCTCTTTGTTCAGCGGAAATAGCCCAATCGTGCTACTTCTCCCTCCATTCCACTCCACACTGCCCGCATTTGTATTTTTTACCGTAGACTCGTGGATAGTCTAAAATCACGTTGCTCTTATCAGTACTCTCGTGGATACTCATTTTTTGTTCATTTCCACACTTTGGACAAACTCGTCGGCCCTCAGTTTTCTCAATCGTAAGCAAGGAATCATCTATGGCTCCTGGTATTCCTGGTGATGCGCTTGAAGCACTTGTTGATTTTACATCTGCAATTTCAGCTTTTAATTCATCAGGAGTGATATCTTTGACTTCTGATTTAAATTCTGGCTCTATAGCGTCAGCCATTATATCAGCAGCTGTATCTGGCTCTAATTCTGATTCTGCTCTTAATTGATAAGCGTCAGATTCCTTGTAATTTTCACCTTTCGCTAAAGCTGCTAGAAATTCAGCATCATCTCCCTCTTCAAAAATCGTTTCATTTTGAGAACCCGCTCTATCTGCATCAATTTGTCTTGCCCATTGTCCCGCTTTTACTTTTTCCTTGACATTGCAAGCAGTTCCTTGCCAAATATAGATTTTGTTTCCTAAGTCCAATACATAACAATCCTCAGTATCTAGACTCTCTTTATTATAAGGAACTTGTACCATCTTCATGGAATTAATTCCCTCAAATTCCTCAGATGATACTCTATAAAGTACATTAATATGTTCTGCAAATTGAGCATAATCTCCTGTTACAACATCTTTTAACATAGTTTTAGCTACATTTTTTTCCACAATCTTCATTGTGCCCATTTTATTTATTGCAATCAAAAAGTCGCTAGATTCATGATTTTGATCAACAGTGATTATTTTAGCAGCTCCACCCCTCTGTTGATCTAAAGTCCTTGCTTGTGCTGCTCCGACAGTTTTTTCATCTACCGAGCATTTAGCTCCGATCCAAACATATATAGTTTTATCATCATCGATGAGATAGACATCTCCCGTGGAAAAGATTGGTTCATTTATTTCTTGTAATTCCCCTTGATTGACCATATAAGTTTTCATATTATTTCCCAATATAATTTTAAAAGAAACTTATTTAGTATATAAAACTCAATCTTTTTAAATAATTAGAAATGGATAAGAAGAATTAATCTAGAAATCAGCTAAGGCAGATTTTATTCTCTTAACTGTTTCGGGTATTTGAGTTAAATCTATTGAACTATAAGCGATTCTTACCCCATTAACACTTTCAATTGGGTTTTCAATTGGAATAACTCCTACTTTATACTTTCTTAATAATAATTCAGCAAATTCACTGGCTTTCACATGATTAGGATTAAGATTAATAAATGTAAAGAAGCCTCCTGAATTAGGATCCACAGATATATTAGGGTTTTTTACTTTTTTTAGTTCAGAATTGATTTTTATGTATCTTTCCTTGAGAAGACGTTGAATTGGCTCGCGCATCTTAAAAATTTCTTCTATTCCTTTTGTATTGAATAACTTAATCATTATCGCTTGATAAAAATGATTACAATTTGATATAGTACTCCTAATTAAACCAGATAATTTATTATCAATCTCATTTTTGAGAATTTCCAATTCTTTATCATTTTTGGTCCATTTAGGATTTAATCCAATTGTAATAAATCCAATCCGTGCACCATATAAAAGTAATTCCTTTGTTGCTCCATCTAATTTAATTGGGATGATATTTTCCTCTAAATCCTGCAGATCATAGAATAATGACCTGTTAATCGCATTATTATCATGTATGTAAGGTTCATAGGCATCATCGATCATAACAAGTATTGGTTTTTTTACTTCTTTTTGTTTCCTTTTAAGTAGGTCAATAAGTTTTAAAGATTCGTCTTTTGTGGGCACATGACCAGTAGGATTATTGGGAAAATTCAGAATTATTAGAACTTTATCTTGAACAATAGCAACCTCATCAATTGCTCCTTCTAAGCCTTCAAAGTTGAATTCTTGATCTTTAAAATAATTAAAAGATTTAATTTTTGCCCCTAAAAATCTTTTTATTATATTATCGTAGTTTCCCCAGCGTTTATTTGGTGTGATGATATATTCATTAACGTTTAATAGCAAGGAACTAATTAAAAAAATACCATTTGTTACTCCCGTTGTTATAATCGGCGTGGTAATATATTTCTTAAGCCTATTTAGTTTTTCATTATCTTCTTTTTTATTCAGCAGGGATTTATAGACTATCCAATTTTTCCAAAGATCTCTTAATTCTGATATACCTGCTATTGCAGTGTAGGGGACTAAATCATTTATTTCTAAATTTTTAAAATATGCATTTATTCCGTCAAGATAGCAAGGAAGCCATTCTGACTTGCCCTCTTTAATGAAATCGTACTCATGAGCGTAAGCAGCACCTATCGTGCCATTTATTTCTGCCTCTTTTTTTGCTCTTCCCGACCAATAGAAGACTCCTTGTGGTAAGGATATTCTTTTTCCAAGGTCCGAAAATGCGGAGTAAAGAGGTGTGTTTTCCAATATTTTAGAATCCATATCATCAATAAAAATTTTTGATGTAATAAACATTTTTATATCCAATTTAATTAGTGATAAATAAGATTAAAATTCCAGAAATATGATTTAATCAAAATAATTGAACAAATTATTGGTTATGGTTTTATATATGTTATTTGTTCATTTTCCTTAATATATTGGACAAAAAAGAAAGAATTAAATGAACCAAAATATTTCTCACTCCTATTTTCATTAGTTTTAGTAGTTTTAATAATTCCCTTTTATTTATTTTTCGATAATCTTGTTGCTTTATTATTTGTATACTTTATTGATACTTTTTTAGGAGCATTTCTGATTTCGAAATTTTACAATACAAATTTTATTGATGCCCTTAAATTTTTTAGTTGGTTTATATTTGGATTGTTTTTTTTGTTCTACTTCGTAATTATAGCTTTTGGATTTATTTTTTTCTGGATTATAACTCTTTTTATCTGAATAGAGCCATTATTTGTCATTCTCTATCTTTCCATCAGATAATTTATGAAATAAATATTTAAGTATAAAAATCTTAATATGAAACTATGAGTACGGAAAAGAATTCAGAAGAAGAGAAGAAAATTGATGACCTTTCAAACCTTAAAAATCTATTCATGCAAGGTTGGAATGGTTTTGTCTCTGAAATAAAGGATGGTTTGGCAAATGTTCAACAATCAATGGAAGACGCATCAAATAGAAATCAAGAATCAATGAAAAAGAATAGTGAAAATGTGGAGAAATTTTTTAACGATATTAAACTATCCACTGAAAAGAATTTAGCCCAATTAACAGAAGATATTAAAAATTCTCACTTAAAAAATAAAGAAAATTTGGAACAAAATACAGAAAAAATTGCTAATTTTTTTAAAACCTCCCAACAGCAATGGAATGATCAAATAAATAAATGGAATGAGGAAATTCAACGAAAACAGAACGAAACTTCTGAAGAATGGGAAGCTCGAAGGTTAAAATTCGCAGATGATTTTAATAATTGGAAGGATAAATCCAAGCGTGATTGGGAAAAAGGACTTAAAACATTTCGTAGAGAGATGATAAAAGGTTCATACATGTTTCTTGTTTTTATGGCTCCAATTCTGGTGGTTTTAATTATAGTTGTCTGGTTAATTACTTGGGCGATGAACGGTTTTAATTAATAATATCTTGACTACAATCCTGTATCATGTTTGAAATTTTTCTCTTTTCTTTTTTAATTGCATTAACAGGTGCATTATCTCCAGGCCCCTTACTTACTTTTACAATATATAAATCTTTAAAACAAAAAAGAGGGTATTTAGAGGGGGTATACATAATTTTGGGACATGCTACAATAGAGCTCACACTAATAATAGTATTACTTGCTGGAGCATCTTTATTTTTCCAAAATATCTTATTCTTAACGACAATTGGAATAATTGGAGGAATCCTTTTGGTAGTATATGGTTTTTTGGTTATTAAAAATGTGTTTAAGACTAAAATTAACATTGAATTTAATAATAGCCAACAAATAAAGGGATTTAAGGGAAATAGTTTTCTAGGTGGAATTGTAGTCAGTATTTCAAATCCTTATTGGGAATTCTGGTGGGCAGTCATCGGTTTAGGATTTCTTATATCTTATAATGTAAGTTTCGCCAATCCTCTTGGACTATTGCTATTTTTTTTGGGACATGAATTAGGAGACGCAGTGTGGTATCTTCCAATTTCCACCATTGCATATTTTGGTGGAAAATCCTTAAACCCTAAAATCTTTAAATATATTTTGCTAGTGTGTGGTGCTTTTATGGTTAGTTTTGGTGTATATATGGCAATAAATATTATTATTAACCCCCCAAAATTTTAAAAATATTAAATTAAGTGCATAGGATATAACAATTAAGAGAGAATAACGGAACTAAAATCATGCCAATTTTTTTTTAAAAACTCAATAAAAGAAATATTAAATTACCATGATGTGGCAAAAAGAACTCAAATTTAATCCTATTTCTCCACTTTTAAATTCTGATAATGCAACAATAGTGTATTTCGCCAAGCGTGATTTATTAGAATTTGAAGTTTAGGTGATTAATCGTATATGGGGATTGAACGAACCGCAAAAAATATTGAGAAAGCAACGCCAAGACGGGTCGTGGCCTTCTTCAAGTAAAAATAAGGAAAAATATCCTGAGATCAATTACAAGCTGATTGAGACGTGGAAGCAATTTCGCTTGTTGATTGAAAGATATGAGTTTAATAAGATTCACCCCGCAATTCTAAATGCTGCTGAGTTCATATTTTCTTGTCAAACAGAAGAAGGGGACATTCGGGGGATGTTAGGCAATCAATATGCAATGTATTATACTGGTGCTATTATGTCCCTATTAATTAAAGCAGGATATCAAAATGATCCACGTGTTGAAAAAGGGTTTAAATGGTTATTACACATGAGACAAGATGACGGAGGTTGGGTGGGATCACCAATTCAAACAATCCCTCTTTCAAAAGATTTGATATATGAATTGACCTCGACAAGTAAAGAAACTTTCAAACAGCATGATAAAACTAAACCCTTTTCTCACAATTGGACGGGTATGGTTTTAAGGGCTTTTGCTGTTCATGATAAATATAAAAATTCAAAGGAAGCATTGGTAGCTGCAAATCTATTAAAAACACGATTTTTCAAGGCTGATTATTATTCTTCTTACAAACATCCCGAAAATTGGTTGCGATTTCAATACCCTTTTTGGTGGAACAGTCTTATTGCTGCTCTTGATTCATTATCATTAATGGGTATTCCTAAAGACGATGAAGATATCGAAAACGCATTAAATTGGTTAAAGACACATCAAGATTCTAATGGATTATGGAAGAATTCTTATTCTTCTATACATAAATCTACACCAAACAAAAAAACTAAAGAAGAACAATTATGGATTAGTTTAGCAATCTGTAGAATTTTTAAAAGATTTTACATCTAATATGGGATTTCTATATTGACAAATTTGGAATGTCTTATATTGAAGAATCTAATTCTTATAGAATTTTTGTATTAGAAAAGTAAAGGAAAAGTTATTGGTTGAATTATAATCTATTAGTTTAAATATATTTTGTTTATATGCGGTGCTTTTATGATTATTTTTGGAATGTATCTCACATTAAATATTAAAATTAATCCCACAAAATTTTGAAATATGTACATAGCATACACATAATATCCTTATAACACAATGAAATAATAATTTTTTAAAATCTTCTTTTATTAATAACAAATTTCGAAGTTTGAAAGTAGTAGAGGTATTTGTTCTTTTTTATCAGCCCTATTTACTTGTGTACTATTAAGTTTATAAATTGAAATGATCATGTCAGAAAAAAGATTAATGAAATGTCCCGTGTGTGATAACAAGTTCATTCCCAGAACTTTTTATCCAGAAGATTCAATTTTTTCTAGTCCCGATGGAAAAAAATTAGCATCCGGTTTTAATGGATATATTAACGTGGGTGGTAAACCCCCGGAAATGATACTCGGTTCTTGGGTGACTTATTGCCCGAAATGTAATTACATCATGAAATTCGTAAAAGAAATTGTAAGAAAAGAAAAAATACAAACTCATGGAATTAAAGGTACAGAATTGACAGAAAAATTGAATCCATATTACTTCGGTTTTGAATTTGGAGATTATTCTCAATATCTTAAAGAAATAATAACCAAAGTCGAGAAAGATATTGAAGTCAAGATGAAAGATATAAATATAGAAACATGGGAAAATCTATACACTTTAAACGATAATTTCAAATTTCTTGTGAGATTTTTTAATACTTTAAAAGATTACTGCGATAAAACGTTAAAGATCAATAACAATACTGACATGCCAAATAAAATTAAAAAGTTACAGCTTCCTAAAGATGTCGAACTCTCGTTATTACAGCTAAACAATATTAAAGATGCGATTATTAAAGGTGATTATGAACTGTCTAGTGAGGAAGAAGATATGATAAACAATATCTTGGTAAAATTTGTCTTTTATTTGGTTAATGCACATATAAGACCTCTTATTAATGAAAATCAACTGAAAGATGGCTTTGAATTTATAAATATGAAGGATCTTGAAGAGGAAATTAGAATATACTTAGCAACATACTTATATTCTACGTTTAATAGTAATCCAACTTCGAGTAAGCAAATTAAAACATTTTTAGAGAATATTTTTTAATCTATCCTCTCATTTTTCAACTTATTTAATCTGTATCAAACATTCCTGAATAAGGTTCGAGAAAATGATTCTGACACATGGGACATGAATTATATTTTGAGAGCCATGCTGCTACACAAAGATAATGATATGTACTTCCACAAAATGGACATGTAATGAGCTTATCTTTAGCAAAATTAATATATTGGTGACAAACAGTGCACTGCACATCTGAAAGTGCAATCCCTTGTTTTGTTTTAACTTTATTAGATAAAATTTCCTCAACTTTAGCTAATTCCACTTGATATAGTCCTAAACTTGAAGTTAAGTTGTGCAATTTTGCATTTAATTCTATAATCCTTTCTCTTAATTCATCCTCTGTCAATCTTTCAGCGAGAAATGAAGATAAGGCAAAATTTATGGGCAAACCCTCAAAATTTTCAGACTGTTTAGTAATTTCAGTGATTTCCGCAAATAAAATAGATTCTTCATCAATTAAATCTTTAAAACTTTTAAAAATTTTATTCAATAGTATAGTGAGTAAGAAGGTCAATTGTTGTTTCTTTCTATAAAAATTATCCTCCCAATGTTTTATAAGTTGATATGTATCGATATTTCGGAACTTATTTCGATCTATCTTCTCATAGATTTGGGATTTGATAATTTCGATTTTTGACTTGTAATCTCTTAATATTTCTTTTATTTCCTTAAGCTGGGGTAATTCTTCCCTAATTATGACAGAAGTCTTATCCTCATAATCACTCATCATGGCATTAACTTCCAGTATCTTAGAATCAACAAATGTTCTTAATTCAACACGCAATCCCTCATCTTTTACACTTGTAAGATATGTCTGATATTCTTCTTTTCTACGTAATAATTCATCATATAATCGTGATAATGCTTTTTTTAAGGTTTCTGTAATATCTTCATATGGTTTCAGGTATTTGTCAAATCTTAATACCCAGGTATCTATCTCATCAATATTTGACGATATTGCATCTACTTTTTCTCTATAAGAATTAATTATTTTCACAAACTCATCTGTCGAAGTACTTTCAATTTGATTTAAGAGATTTTGGAGATTTTTATCTATTGATAAAAAATAATATTCAATCAATTTTGGTAGAAAGTCAGAAAATTTTTGCTGAGTTAATGATTCAAAATTAAAATCTTGTTTTTCCTCTAGTCTATGTTTTTCATCGTATCGTTTAACTTCATTAATAAGTCCTTCCAATTTATCCTCGATTAAAGAGACTATGAAAGGGCGCATTTTATCTTTTAGATTTTGGACTACTTCCTTTCTTTCCAGTATGTTTATAAATTCTTCACTGGAATAATCTGCAAAGATATTATTTTTATACATCAAGTAGATAAGATCTGAATAGACTAATTCGTGATTCTGGTGATTTTCAATAAAATATTGGAAGAGTTCATTGAAGTGAAAAGTAGGTAAAGGTTCAGGTCCTTTTTTCTTAACTTTTGTAGGATTTGATTCAGATAGAGATTGTAAAAATTCAAGGGAACCTTTAATTTCATCCCATTTTTTCAACTCTAAGATTGATTCATTAAATTGATATCCTAAATTTTTAATCTTACTTGCTTGAATCCATAAGAATATCTCATCATCATACTGTTTTTCCACTTTATAGATAATCTTCTCAAGATATTGGCTTATTATATCACATTTTTTAAGCATTTCTGTGATAATCGTGAGGAAATCATCAAGAAATTTGTTCTTCTTTAAAATTCTCTTTATGTTCCTACAATTAGCAGTGAGATTTGTTAAGTTTTGTGAAATAATTTTAAGTTCCTCTATAAGTTCAGATTTTAAATTATAGTAAAGATACTTTGAACTTCTGAGTAAATAATCATCAACAAATTGTTCTATCTGAGTAAGATATTCCTGATAAAACTCCTGGTATTGCAAATGGAATTGTTTCTGGAGGTAATCATTAATTTCACCTTCCTCCACGTTTTCTTCCATAAATTGCGTTAACTTTCTTTTTACATCAAGAATCTCATCTTTAGTAAAACCTTTTATCTCTCTGGTATCATTAAACTTATTATTGAAAAGTAACATTGAAATACACTATAATCTCTTTCTTAATACATGAAAATAATATCAATGATCCATTAAATTTTTTGTTAAAATTATTACTAAGGAGACAAAATATCGATTTTTATCATAATATCGAATCATATTTAAAATTTGGAAATAAAAAAGTGTAAATTTTATTCTCCTAACTCATCAATCTCAATTGTTTTTTCTTGAGCACCGCTTTTGGTTATGATGAGTAAATCAATTCCGTTACCGGACATGGCATCTCTTTTTATAGCATTTCTTATAGCTTTTACAACAAGTGCTTCTCCAGCTTTAATTGTCATATTCGGTTTGTATTCTGCTTCTAATATTCCAATAGATAATAACATTCCTGTTCCTGTTGTTCCATAATCATCAGGTATCAAAGAACCAAGAGCATCCAAAGTATATAATTGCGGACCATCATCATCTAATCCTGCAACAACTAAATTTGTATATAATGGAGCTTGTTTTCGTGAATATAAGAAGTTTGAAATTAATTTTGCTAGACTCTTAGTCGTGATCTGTTCTCCCGCATCAAGTTCATAAAGATTTGCTTGAGCTTGAAGGATTTTAACTAAAATTTGGAAATCTCCAATTAGCCCATATGCGGCGATTCCAATATTTTCAGTAATCTTAAAAACCTTCTTTGTTGCTTTATTTGTAACTGTATAACCCCATGTTGCCCTACGGTCATTTCCAAGGATAACTCCATCCTTGCATTTTATAGCAACGCCACAACTTCCTGGTACCATTATCTGCTGAGACATTTTTATCTTTACTAATTTTGTATTATTGTTTTAAAGTACTATTTAGAATTAATTTAATGGGAATTAATAATTTTTTGTTTTAAATTATAATATATTACTGATTAAACTGAAAAATCACGTTATCGTATCATGATCATATATTGAATTAGTCTTCAAAATCTTGATCTGATAAAAAATCATTAGTATTCTGTCAATTTTTCCCAATTATTTACTTTATAGCTAAGTTGTGATGATCACTAAATTGATCCCATGACATTCACCCATGATAAAGTGACTTGATAATTTTTTTTAAAATTTCCCTTTTAACCATAATAAAACTATTTTAAACCCCCATTTCTTCAACATAACCCTTTGAATTATTTTGATACTAAAAAATTAAGTTCAACTTTTTCGTGTGATCAAACATCCAATGATCATAGATGTTTACTCTTTAATCAAAACATAAAGTTTTTGTCGTGATTTTTTGTTGATTTAATCCCCCATCTTCTTCTCATATTGCCAAAAGATTTAAATAATCATTCGGATATAATATTAACTAAGATACTCTATAAATAAACAAAAAAAAAGTAAAAATACACGAATTAAAAATTTTTAATTGTGGAGGAATGTGACCATGGCTAAAAAAAAACATAGATCAAGAATCATCTCGATTCTGAGTGGAGTTTTGCCTGGTCGCCAATAAGGAGATTAATGAAGCAGCAAGGTGCAAGCATCGTAGCAAGAAACGCAGTAGATCTTTTAATTGATCATCTTGAAAAGACCGCTACTGGCTTAACTGAACAAGCTCGAGCCTTTACCATGCATGCTAATCGTAAAAAATCTTACTTAATTCAAGTAAAGATAATATAAAGATTACCAAAAACGATCTCCTATTGTCGATCAAGTACAAATAACTATAAGGTTGAGTTTTACTAATATTAATACTAATTTTTTTTTCCTTTTTTTCTTTGTTTATAACTGATTCTAAGTTCGAATTATTATTGATATTCAATTTGTTTTGATTTAACTCTTTAAACTATAAAAAATAGTAGCACTCCTCTAATTTATATTAAAGAGAGTTTTTTAGTTTTATGCGTTATGCTGGAATACGGAGCAATATATATTTTAACCGATAATAGATCAAATAAGATCTATATTGGACAAACTATCAGAGATATATTCACAAGATTTGCAGAACATTTATGTTCTCCATGCAATCAATATCTCAGAAAGGCGATAAAGTATTATACAGAAAAATTTATAAACTTAAGAATTATAAAGGTGAGTGAAAATTTCGCGAGGACAGAAAATAATGAATTTACTATCAAATTAATTGGGTCTGCTTCGAATCAAGACGAATTAAATAAAATGGAAATAGAAGAAATTAAGATCAGAAAATCATGTGTTTTAGATTATTTCGCAATCAAAGATAAAGAAATTGTTCCTCTCTATGGATATAATGTTTCAAGAGGAGGAACTCACAGGTATTTGAAATTAAGTGATGAAACCGCAGCCGTATATAATTTTATTCAAGAAAACGATCTTATAGACTTAATAAAGCGGGGTTTATTCATATCTGAGATAGCAATGGAATTTCAAGTACCAGATCAAATCATATATTCAAAGATTCAAGAATTTTGGAAGAATCTTGGTATTTATTCAATTGATGATGCTAGGAATCATTTCGGTGGTAAAGAAATCTATAATTCTAGAGTTCGCCATTTTGTTCTTAAAACAAAATCTGAAATAGATACAATTCAAAAAGAATCCTTCATAAGATTTGAAAATTTAATAAAAGAAGGTTTTTCTACTACTGAAATTAAATTGGAAATGGAAATTGATCAGGCTACTTTATCCGCTATGTTAAAAGCTATAGGCTTCAATACATTCACAGGAGCTAGAGACGCATTTGGTGTTAATGACATTTATAATGAAAGAATGAGTGAAAAAAGATTTAAGAAGGCACGTAAAGGGAAAACTCATTCTCAATGGATAGAAATTGATGAAATTTTATTTATCAAACTAATTCGCCAGCAAGTTCATTATAGTGATATGGCCAACCGACTAAACATTGGAGAGAGAACATTATATAAAAAATCTTATGAAGTTTTAGGGATTTCCTTATCAGAAGCTAACAGAATTTATTGTTTATATCCTGAAGTCGAAAAAATCTTATTAAATAAAAAAGAAATTGAGGAATCTTTCTTAGCAGACTGGATTAATGCGGGATTATCGGTCAGAGAAATAGACCAAGAACTATTGAAACTCTTAATAGGTTTAGGATATGACAAAAAAGAAATTGAAGCCTTATTTAAATGGGATCACTTTCATGTAACCCGTTGGATCCCTGAAATACTAAATATGGATTTTTTTCGCGCTAGAGATGAATATTGGTGGAAACCTAGAATTATCTGGTTATTTAGTCAAGGGTATTCAGCAAGACAAATGAGAGATGTGAGTAAGGAATTGATTGGTAGATATGTTACTCATGAAGTTATTGTAAGAATTTGGGCAGAAGAATATTGTAGATTTGGAAGCGATTTAAACAAATATCTTCATAATCTTTATGAAACCAGAGGATCCTAATTTATTTACTTGTAAAAAAAAGTCATATAATTTCTTCTTCATTGTCTATCACATCAACCATATCTACTCTCGTTCTAAACTCATCATAATATTTTTTAGGAAGATAATAAAGGCATAACAAGTCCGGTTCTTCATTATCATCAACCATTTGGGAGAATCCGGTTTCAATCTCATTATTTGGCATATTATTATAAGTAAAGATATAATTTTGTTCTCCTAAATTTTCTTTTTCGAATAACTCCAACAGGAACTCATGCATTTTTATTCCAAGTAAGTATTTCTTCTTCATAATTTCTCATTTTCTTTTGGAATTTCAATAGAGGTACAAAAAGGAATTTTATTCCTTCTTAAAAAATTTTTCTTTTCCCTTATTTAACTATCAATTGTAGATTCAAATCTAGATAAAGTATAATTTGGTTTATTCAATGAATCAAATACATATTCTCTATTATAACATAATTGAAATTATCGAATCACTAATTCGTGAAAAAGATCAAAAATATTATCAGAATAAATTTTTAAAGCAAAAATCTTACCTCTTAGAAGAGTTATCTCTTAAATATTTAAAAAAAATCCTGCCACAAGCAACAATATATAACAATTTAAATTATTATATAGATAAAGAAGGAAAACGTATTAAATATGAGACTGATGGATTAATATTATTTGGGGATAATATTCTAATTGTTGAGGCTAAATCCTATAAGCTTACTCTTCCTGCAAAACGAGGATCTTTACTTAGAATCGATAATTAACATATTCGAAGACCCACGGAAGCTTAATGAAACCCAAACACTCAATCAGATTGAAAGCTTCATTGAGAACTTACGACAGAGGAAAAAAACCTAATATGCAAATATGAGTATTCATCAGATTGAAGATATTTACTCTGTCAGTAGAGGATCATACAGGAGGAAATTACAAAGAACGATTTACTTCTGTCGATTAAATACAAATAAGCATGTGTTATCAGTCCAATTGGACAAAAAAATTTTTTTTCTTTTTTTTCTAATTTATTTAAACTTGCCAGTCATTTTAAAAATGTTATTGACTTATTTTTTTATTAAGTCAAAAATGTATTAATATCTCTATCTAATAATGAAAGAGTATATCATTAACGATTTCATCAATTTAAAGCTTGAAAATGGATTTACTAAAATTTATATTGATGGGAAGTGCATTTACTGGTGCAGATATTTAATATATATAGCTGTTGACAAGTTAAAAAATATTTTTAAAGAAGAACTAAATAAATTCTCATGGGAATATATTGAGCAAAACTTTGATATTGTAGGGTTTTTAGATGATAGACAACTAGGAACGAACTTTGAAATTGACCCTGAATTAGAATTTTGGGCTCATTGTTCCAATTTACAGGGATGGTGCGAGAACTTGTATGATTTAGAATTAGTCAATTATTTATTTCTGAACAAGCGAGAGTGGGGTTATGGAGATGGAGTAAATTTCATCTTAAAACATTTAGCTAAGGCAGGAGATGATTCTGCAATAAAGAAACTAAGAGAATATAAGGTTAACCAGTTCACATTATATTTGAGAAAACATCGGATTTTTCCTAGCTTATGGAGTTTATCGGTACAATTACTATCTGGGCACATGCATCTTGACAATTGTTTATATATTCTCTTCATCGATGAAGCTAATTTTGTAGATTTACTGGAAAAAGATCTTGGCGCTATCCTAAAACTCATGAATAACCTGGAAAAAATTCTTAATGTGGATATCTGGGAAGATTTATGGATATTTTATGAACTAATGTTAGGAATCCTTGATAGAGAAGATGTACTTATATCTATTGATAACATTCAGCTCCTATCTCAAGAAGAATCTTATCGATTTAAGTGCTTATTGGAACACCTAATAAATGATTTGTTTGATTCTGATGAAGATATTATTCAGAAATCTATACCGATTTTAATTCGGGCATTAGAAAAAATTGATATAGAGCAATTAGATTTTGATGATTTATTTAACTATCTAACCGAACCGGTATCTGATAATATGGAAGAGAACTTTTCTTTTTTTGTGGAAGTAATAGACAGAATATCTTATGAAACTCTAAGTGATTTTATATACTCAGTAGATAGAATCATAATTAAGAACAATATTACTTGCTTATTCAAAAAGATCAATACTTTTCCTTTCAAAAAAAAAATTTGGGCTTTCAAGATAATTACAAATTATTTACTACCTTTACAAGATAAAAATGAAAAGTTATCACTAATGATAGAAGGCTTTTTATTAAAAATTATAACAGATTTAAACCCGAAATTAGATCTTGAACCAAATATCATCACGTTTCTGAAAAAACTTAATAAAGAGTTAGATTATGCTGGAGATGGAATTGCTTTCCATTCCACGTCAAATGTGACAGCATATACAAAAGAACTAGAACATCAAATTAATTGTGAATTGTTTTTTCAACTGATGAGGTTATTAAGTAGAAAAAACTTAGTGGGAAGGCATGAGTCGGTTCTAAAAGACCATTTTTATAGTTTATTAGATAAGGTTGGGGTTCCGCCTTATTATGATTCTGATCACCAAATATATCATGCAACTGAAGAATGGCACTCCACAAATAGTGGAGAAGCTGAAATGCCTAGTGGATACTGGCAAAACTATGGGATTATCGCTTATTCATTTCTAATTAAGATCGCTAAAAATTTTGGATGGTTAGATGAATTAATTCTTGATGTTTTTAGCATAGTTGACAGAATAGATGATGATTTTAAGGACTCTGTTATAGCGTTCAATAAAAGAAATCATTTATATGACCATTGAATACTTTTAAATCAGTTATTGTTGTTGGATAATTCCAAATAAAATCATTTATTTATTAATAGATTAATACCCTTTAACTATAATTTAAATTATAGTTTTAGCAAGAAATGCTGTTGATTTGTTAATTGATCATTTAGAAAAGACCGCTACTGGCTTAACTGAACAAGCAAGAGCATTTACGATGCATGCTAATCGAAAGAAAATTACAAAGAATGACTTACTTTTATCGATTAAATACAAATAAAGCGTGTATCATTAGTCCAATTGGACAAAAAAATTTTTCTTTTTTTTAATTACTTCTTTAATCTAATAAAATTAAAATTCTTGTTTTTACCTCTTATTGACCAATATCTTCAATAAAAAGAAATTATTTTAAGAGAGTATATACTTTATATTGAACGTTCTATTCAGTCAAACCACTAAATTCCATTAAAATAGATAGAAAATATTTATGAATTCAACTTTCTTATCATTACTTGGGTTTTGTAATCACTAATCATGTCAAGTTTTAAGTTCAAAATTATTCTAACTGGCGCAGCAGCAGTCGGTAAGAAAAGGTTGGTTCAAAAATTCATCAAGAATCGTTTTGCAGCTAATTATAAATTGACAGTCGGTGTTGATATATTAACTAAGGATATAGAATTTCGACCGGGAGAAATAGCAACTCTCTCAATATGGGATATTGGAGGTCAACAAAGATTTGAGTTTCTTCGAAGCACGTTTTACAAAGGTAGTGCAGGAGCAATTTTGATTTTTGATTTAACACGGGAACAAACATATATAGAAACTCGTAAGTGGTTGACTGAAATCAGGCAATTCGCTGGAGAAAACATTCCGTTTGTCTTAATCGGCAACAAAGCAGATTTAGTAGAGGATGTGAGTGCTGTCATTGATCGTGATGAAGTCAGAAAATTCGTTAAAAATGAGGGTGGAATCTATTTCGAAACATCCACGAAGACAGGGGTACACGTCGATGAATCTTTTACAGAGTTAACTCGGCGGATTATTGATTCTCGAACTCAATAATATTTATGTATTAAATCTGTATTTACTTTCTTGTTACTAAGCTATTGATCATCGATCGATAATAAATTTTTTCTTCTTTTTTCTAAAATTTCTTATATAAAAATTTAAATTTAGAGATTTAATTAATTTAATTAGCATTCTACAAAACTAATAAATGAAATAATCGCAATTTCTCATGTCAGCGGTCGATGATAGAAGAAAACGATTCGATATATATTTTGATTGCATTTTTGGGGGTTCTCTTTCAACAATAGCAATTATAATAATTATCGTACATGCAAATCAAAATGTGATTCAAAATCCTATAGGTTTTTATAGTGGTTTGGGATTTTGGATTTTTATACTTATTGGTTCATTATACCTGATATATGTGGGCATACATACATATTTTTTGGAGAAAAAGTATCCTGAAGGAATCCCAACCAAAAAACCGGTAAGGGCTCCAATAATTTAATAATTTTAACGCTTTATTTATCATACTTCCCCCCTTGATGGGGTTTGATATTTCCTTCATTAATCACTTGATAATCATTATTTATAAGCTTTAAAATTCTTGAATTCGTAACCGAAAAATATTTTTTCATATCATTCTTTTTAATTCATATTACTTAAAATAACATAATGAATAATTATGGCAGATAAAACCAATTCAGAAGCTGGGAAACCAGTAAATGGGAAGGCAAAAGAGATATTGTTTCAATCCATGGAG
>Ga0307425_1000867_pt1 | contig 18789 bp, 10 predicted proteins | sample SalMarWE160330MG_FD_202152 | JGI IMG/M metagenome (GOLD analysis project Ga0307425, IMG submission 202152) | Salt marsh sediment microbial communities from the Plum Island Ecosystem LTER, Massachusetts, United States - WE1603-30 | ecosystem: Environmental > Aquatic > Marine > Intertidal zone >...
GCGGAAGTCTTCGCAACTTCCCCTGGAACGAATTCCCAAAAACAGTAAGATAGAGAATAGGCATCAGAATACTCATAGCGACAACAGCGATATTTCTTCTGAATTTTTTCAAGTCCCTGTCTATCACGGCAGACAATCGGAATAAATTCATTTATACTCTCGCATTAGAACCTTCTTTTCGGAGGGATTCCGGCTCCGGTTAAAAAGCTCACTTTTTTAGCCTCTTCTTCCCTTATAGACTTGCCTGTATAATGGATAAAGACATCCTCAAGAGACTGCTCACGGATATTGACAGAGAGCACTTTTCCTCCTAATGATTTGATCTCATCCAAAATCTCAAGAAGATTCTGTGCTCCACTGTCGACGTAAACTCTAATGGTGTTCCCTTCGCTATTTACATTGTGGACAGATGAAATTTTTCGAGTTCCTTCCATAATTTTTTCGGATACGTTTTCAAGAATCAAAGAAACTATGTCATTGCCCCTGATCTGTTTTTTTAATTCATCAGGACTCCCGAGGGCAATTATTTTGCCTGAGTCTATAATACCGACCCTGTTGCATAAAGTTTCTGCCTCTTCCATATAATGGGTTGTTATAAAAATTGTTATGGAATCCTTCTCTATAAGATTTCTGAGAAAATCCCAAACGACCAGCCTAGATTGGGGATCAAGCCCGATAGTCGGTTCATCCAAAAAGAGTATTTTTGGGTGATGAATAAGAACCCTGGCAATTTCAAGCCTTCTCCTCATGCCACCCGAATACGTCGCGACAAGGTCGTGAGCTCTCGCCCAAAGTCCGAGGGTTTGAAGAAGCTCCTCAATCTTTTCCTTTCTTTCCTTGGACGGAATACTGTAAAAACGTCCATAGACATCCATGTTTTCATAACCCGTGAGATCGAGGTCGCTCGTCATCGCCTGGGGAACGACTCCGATCTCAAGCCTTACTTTATCGGCCTCTTTCAACACATCCAAGCATGCCACCCTGGCAGTTCCGCTCGTAGGTTTAAGCAATGTGGTCAGCATTCTAATAAGGGTGGTTTTGCCAGCCCCGTTTGGTCCGAGAAATCCGAATATCTCACCTTCCACGACGCTAAAGCTTATGTTATCCACCGCAACAAGAGATCCAAATTTCTTCGTTAATTTGAAAACTTCAACCGCGTTCGTTTTTTGAGTCATCGTCTATCTTCTAGGGACTTCCACGTCGACAGTCATGCCTGGTTTAAGAAATCCATTAGAGTTTTCCAGAGCTATCTTAACTCTAAAAGTTTTTATGTCTTGTCTCCCTCTGACAACGTCTCTTTGCGTTGCGAAATCAGCATATCTTCCGATTTCAACGATTTTTCCCTTAAACAATTGCTCCTGTAAAAAGGAGGCTTTTACAGTCGCTGCCCCATTGAGCGTGATGTCTCCTATCTTGCTTTCATCTACATCCACCCTGACAAAAAGATTATGCAAATCCACGAGGGTCAAAATTGTCCCCCCAAAGCTCACCGTCTCACCGCTTTCCATTGCTTTATATACGACAGTCCCTGAGATGGGAGCTTTGATCGTCGTATCATCGAACTTGGCCTGAGCAAATGAAACAGAGGTCTCCGCCTGTTTTAAGACAGCCTTTTTAAGGTTTAGCTGATTTCTCGCACTATTCAATTGTGCGGCAGCAGCATCTCTTCGTGAGAATGTCGACACAAGTCTTGATTTTGAAGCTTCATAATCAGCAGCTGAAATATCATATTTGCTCTTGGCTATGTCATTTTCTTCTTGAGAAATTATTCCTTCCTTATAGAGGCGAGCAGACCTGTCCATTTCCCTATTGGCTTCTTCCATTTGAACCTGGGCTTTATTGACATCGGCCTCTGCAGCCGCAATTTCTCCTTCGACATTTTTGATGTTGGCTTTTGCACTCTCTACAGAAGATTCTGATGAAGATATATCCGCTTTTGCTATTTCGACGCCTGAAATCGCTTCTTCTAAAGAGGCTTTGAGATCTTCACTTTCGAGCCTAATGATAGTATCCCCTTCTTTGACCTCATCTCCCTCTTTGCAACAGATATAGATGATTTTACCTGCTACTTTGGGAGAAAGATTCACTTCAATACCTTCAACCATTCCTGTCGTTTGAATAACATCGGATTCTTTTTTCTTATGGAAATACACGATAAGAAAAATGCAAATTATCAGGACTGTCATGATTATGTAAATCGATTTCTTTATCATCAAATTATATCTTCCTCTCTCCTGTTCTCATTGTTTGTTAAATAGCGTCGGGATTATTATAAGATTGGAATAAGGTTGGATGTTGATGGTCTAGGCATATCACTAAGAAACGTATTATTTCAAGCTCCATATCAAGACGAAGGCTGCATAATTTATACCACCGCCTATTGACCAAGTCAACATAAGGGGGGGCTCTGCGCTTTTGTTCTTTTTGTTGATGTGGGACCTCTCTTGTCGAGCCAGACGATCCAATCTCTGCCCAAAATCAAATCCAAGAAGGTCGCAACCTTCTTCTTCTACTGGTATGATGTTTACTCCGGCAGCCATTTCAGAAATCCAGACGGGTCTGATGCGCCCACCGATCATCCCCCGAAGGCCAGGCCATAACGTTATCTTTGGAAAAAGAGACTCCATTTATTTCTTTCCTTGACTATGGAAACGGATCAGGCCTCCTACGTATTGCATCAGAGAAAGAAGACGTTCAATCGTGTCCGTATTGGGTGTCGATTGTTGCCACAGATTCTGGACAGCCAGCTCTATCGGATGCTGTGCCACTTCGCCTGAAAGTGAAGAATTAATCCTCTTTTTTCTTCCATTTTCCTCTTTGTGGCATTCATACAAAAAATTGGGCGATTTTTTGCAACCCATCTGTAGACGTATTCTGTCTTTAAAAAATTCCAAATATTCGGAAGTAAACCTGTTGAACCTTATACACTCAAGCCTATAGAGTACAAGGCTCTATAATGAAAAGTGGGGTAAAATTGACTCTTTAGTCATATGCTGATATCATTCAGCGAAAGCAAAGCCCTTTTGGGGATAAATCGGAATCTATCCTGTCACTCATACCTCAGAGAGTCGATAGGATTGGCCAGCGCCGCTTTAGAGGCCTGATAGATGACCGTGATGATGGAAATCAGCAGGGCGATCATTGCGGCCAACAGGAATGTGCTGAATTCTAAGTGTATCCTGTAGGCGAAATTCTGCAGCCACGTATTCATGATAGTGTAGCCCACCGGCCAGGCGATTAGCACGGCCACCGCCACCCATTTGGTGAATTCTTTGACCAGCAGCAGAATCACACCCGGAATGGATGCGCCGAGCACTTTCCGGATGCCGATCTCCTTTGTGCGCTGTTCAGCGCTGAACGCGCTCAAGCCGAAGAGACCCAAACAACCGATAAGAATCGCCAGCACAGTAAAATATCCAAAAAGCTGGCCCAGACGTTCTTCATCTCTGTACAGCCTGCCGTACTCTTCATCCAAAAAAACGTACTCAAGAGGATACTGGGAATCAAACTCATTCCATTTGGATTTGACGAATGCCACTGTTTCCTGAATGCGCTCCGGTGAAATCCGCATGGATATGCGGTAATAATTTCCTCCATGGGGATTGCTGTTGTACAGGATAAGAGGGTCTATCTCTTTATGCAAGGATTCGAAATGGTAATTTTGAACAACACCGATCACTCTGTATCGTTTGCGCTTATCGAGGGAGAGAAAAACCTCGATCTGCTGGCCCAAAGGATTGTCGTGCCATCCCAATTTTTGCACGGCCGCTTCATTGATCAGCACAGCCTCTTGACGGTCTGTGGGAAAATCTTTGGAGAAGTTCCGGCCTTTGACGATTTTGATATTGTATGTATCGATGAAATCCTCATCCACTATTTGTGAATGCAGCATGGTCAGCTCATTTTCGGGCTTGCCTACAGCATGATGAGCACTGAAGCTGTTTCTTCCCAAGGGGAGGCTTGATGATGCCGTGACACTCAAGATATTGGGATGTTTCAAAAGTTCATTCTTGATTGTCTCGTATTTTTTTTGGGTTTCCTCATTCCTGATCCTGAGTGCGATCACATGGTCTTTGTCATATCCCAATTTTCTGTTGCGCATGAAATCGAGCTGCTTGTCAACGATGAGAGTCCCTATAATAAGCACAATAGAGACAGTGAATTGGAGCGATACAAGGGAGATTCTCAGAAAAGGACTTTTTGTGCCCTTCTTGAGTCTGCCCTGCAATACTTCGACCGGGCGGAAGGCTGAGAGGAAGAATGCAGGGTAACTGCCACCTATAAGGCTGACAAAAACAAAAAGGCCGATAAGTCCACCAATAAATTGGATCTTTGTAAAATAAGCCATGGTCAGCACTTTTCCGGATATGCTGTTGAAAAGCGGCAAGGAGAAGGCCACGAGCAGCAGCGCTAAAAAAATGGCGACGAACGTCAGAATCATGGATTCGCCGATGAATTGTCTGATGAGCTGGCGTCTTTGGGCGCCGACAACCTTTCGGAGTCCGACCTCTTTGGCTCTGTTCGCTGACCGGGCAGTGGAGAGGTTCATAAAATTCAAACAGGCGAGAAGAAGGATAAACATCCCGATTCCGGAAAAGAGATAAACATAGGTGATGTCTCCGGTCCTTTCCAGTTCCCCCTGCCTGTTCGAATGAAGATAAATTCGTGTGAGGGGATCGAGTTCATATCTGGCTTTCCCATCGAACGCCTCCAGAAGAGGCCCGAGGTGTCTCTGCACAAAACCCTCAAACTTTCCTTCGAGCTGCTTGTAATCGGTCCCTTCTCTGAGGAGTATAAAAGTGAGATAGTCTATTTGGCTCATCAGGTCTTCGGCCGCATTTCCGGTCGGCTTCAGGTCGAGTGTGCTGAAAGAGGCAAAGAAGTCGGGCCGGAAGAGCGCGTTCATGGGAATGTTTTCCATGACCCCTGTCACCATGTATAACGTTTCGTTATGCACGCGGAGGTTTTTCCCTATGGGGTCTTCCTTGCCAAAATACTTCTCTGCCATTTCTTCAGTGATGACAACCGTATTGGGCTCGACGAGGGCATCTTCAGGATTGCCCTTCAACAGTTTGAAGGAAAAGACCTCAAAGATCGAATTGTCGACCCAGATGAATTTTTCCTCGGTGAACGATCGATCCTTGTACTGGATCACTCTTCGAGATCCGTAATAATTGAAGCGGACATAGTTTTCGATTTCCGGGAACTCTTCTTTAAACATAGGTCCTTGGACATGTGCTGTTGAGGCAAAATTCATGTGGCGATCCTTGAGATCAATGATGGTGCTCACTCTGTAGATGCGGTTCGCCTTTGCGTGGAACCTGTCGTAACTGAGCTCGTCCTGGACATAAAGCAAGATCATGAGACAGCAAGCTATACCGATGGACAATCCCACTATATTCAGCAGGGAATACAGCTTGTTTCGCCGAATATTCCGGAGTGCTGTTTTAATGTAATTTTTAAACATGTTTCTCTCCGCTTTTTCTGAATGACTATTAAATCATGCTGACACCATTATCTATCTTTTTCATCTGTACAATTAGCATCGGACTTACTGGAGCAGTACATTAAGAGTAAACGGAAATTTCTACAATAAAGTTCACCTTGCGGAAATGTTTTTCGGGTTTGGAGGAGGATAATTTTATAGTTGAAAAATACGAAAATTATTCGTAACGCAAAGATTTCACGGGGTTTGCCTTTGCTGCCTTCAAGGCTTGATAGCTTACGGTCAATAGTGCGATGATGAGCGCAATAGCGGCAGACAACAAAAAGGTTATAAATTCTATGCTCGTCCTATACGCAAATCCCTGGAGCCATTTGCTCATTGCGAAATAAGCCACGGGCCAGGCAATGATATTGGCAAAAAGAATCCACTTGCTGAATTCTTCCGTCAGCAGCTTCATAATGCCTGAGATGGAAGCCCCGAGCACTTTGCGTATGCCGATCTCTTTTGTTCGCTGCTCGGCCGTATAGGAGGCCAATCCGAACAGGCCCAGGCAGGCTATAAGTATGGCCAGGATCGAGAAATAGGAAAAGATCTTGCTCAATCTCTCATCCGCTCTGTACTGGGCATCGAAAGAATCGTCAAGAAAAGAGTATTGGAATGGGCGAAGGGGATTGTGCTGCCTCCATTTTTCGCTCAAGAAGCCCAGGGTCTCCGGGATATTTTGCGGGCTGATTCTTACGGATAAAGAGTTGAGCCATTCCGGATTATTCGTGATGAGCAGAGGTCCGATCTCCTTGTGAAGAGATTCGATGTGGAAGTCTTTAACTACGCCAATGACTGTTGTCTTCATCATCGCCGTGCTGCTTGTAAATCTGCCAATGGTCTTTCCGATGGGTTCTTCCCACCCGAATCTCTTGGCTGCTGTCTCGTTGATGATGACCGATAGCTTTTGGTCTGTTTTGAGCACTGAGGAGAAATTCCGTCCGGCTAAAAGGTGGATCCCCACAGTTGGGATAAAATCGCAATCCACATTGAGCTGTCCCATCCACGGCATTTCGTCTCTGGTGAATCCTTCGGGGAGAAAGGGATTGTAATACGTTGCCTGACCGGGCACATGGGAGGATGCCGCGACATTTATGATCCCGGGGTAATTTTTGAGTTCTTCCTTCAAGGGAGCTAGAGATTCCACAGTGGATTCATCGCTGATCGGAATAATCAGAATCTGCTCTTTTTCGAAACCGAGGGCGGTGTTTCTCATATAATTGAGCTGGCTGAAAATGATGATCGTACCGATGATGAGGACGATCGATATCGTAAACTGAACAACGACCAGAACGCCACGGAAGCGGGCGCTGGCTGTGCCTTCCCTTAGACTCCCTTTGAGCACTCGAATGGGCTGGAACGAAGAGAGGAAAAAAGCAGGGTAGCTTCCGGCAACCAGACCGACAAATAGTGTCAGGCCGATGAGCCCGGGAATGAGCCATAGATTTTCAAGATTTTTGATACTCAAGGCAATCCCTGACACAGTGCGGAAGAGGGGAAGGACGAGTTCCACGAATAACAGCGCGACGACGCACCCGATAGAACTGTAGATGAGAGATTCACTGATAAACTGGCGGATGATCCTCGCTTTGTGAGCGCCGAGCACTTTCCGCATTCCGACTTCTTGGGCTCTTCTTGCTGAGCGGGCTGTGGATAGATTCATAAAGTTCAAACAGGCGATAAACAGAATGAATATTGCTATGACAGAGAAGATGTAGACATTGGCGATACTGCCGGTCGCGGAAATCTCCTGCTCCAACCGGGAGTGGAGATGGATACTGGTGAGAGGCTGGAGAGTCAGCGTGATGTCTCCTTTTACAGCTTTAAGCATGTATCCCGCGTTTTTTTCGATCATGGCGGGAAATTTTTGCTCGAGCGCCCCGGGCTCATATCCTTTCTCGAGCAGAATGTAGGTGTAGTTGTTGAGGGAGATCCAGATGACCATACTCAGACGATTGTTTTGGGCGTAGGTTTCGAAGGAGCAGAGCATATCGAAGACAAAATGAGAATTCCTGGGTACGTTGGAAACGACGCCGGTGACGGTGAAATCAGAATCTTCGTCGACAATCAAAACCTTGCCGATGGGATCTTCATCGCCAAAATATTTTCTGGCCGCATCCTCGGTGAGCACGGCTGAGTACGCCGTTGTTAATGCTGTCTCGGGATTGCCTTTGAGAAGGGGAAAAGTGAATATGTCAAAAATGGAATTGTCTGCAAAGAAAATTCTGTCCTCATAATAGAGGTTTTCTCTGTATTTGACAGGAACATTTCCCAGCTCTCTGATCCGGACGGCGTTCGAGACTTCCGGGAAGTTCTCGACCATATACTCTGCCATGGGCGGGCTTGATTTAGGAAGATGGAGATGGTTTCCCCCGATCTGGGCGTCGCATTTGAGGCGGTAGATCCTGTTGGCATTCTTGTGATATTGGTCATAACTGAGCTCGTAGAGGACGTATGACGTAATCAGAATGCAGCAGGCCATTCCTATGGCCAGACCCAGAATGTTTATGAATGTATAGCCTTTGTGTTTTTTGAGGTTCCTCAAGGCGATATGCAGGTAACTTTTAAACATGATAATCACCTTTCCACTTGTGTCTCAAAGATTTTCATTCGTATCTCAAAGAATCGACAGGATTTGTCCTGGCGGCACTGATCGTCTGATAACTCACCGTCAACACCGAGATGACAAGCGCGAGCACTGCCGATGCCACAAACCACCAGAGAGCGATGCTCGCCCTGTAGGCAAAGTTTTGGAGCCATTTGCTCATGGCAAAATAAGCTGCTGGCCAGGCTATCAGATTGGCGATCAGCACTTTCACAAGGAATTCCCTGTTCAGCAGAAGAATGATCCCTGGGATAGAGGCTCCGAGGACCTTCCGAATACCGATCTCTTTTGTTCTCTGTGTGGTCACGTAAGAGGCCAGACCGAAAAGCCCTAAGCTTGCGATGATGATGGCCAGCGCAGCAAAAGCTGTGAATGTCTTCCCTGATTGGATCTCGGTGGCGTACAACTGTCCGAAGTGGTCGTCGAAGAAGATATAATCCAGGGGTTGTCCTGGCACGAATTGTGACCACAGCTTCTCCATAAAACGGATCGTCTCTTCCACTTTTCCCGGGTGGATTCTGACGGACAGATACATCACTGGCCGGTTTTCGATAAGAATAGTGGCCATGGGCCGAATGTTGAAATGAAGAGATTCCAGGTGAATATCTTCCATGATCCCAATAACCGTGTACGGTTTGTTCCCGAATTCTGTGAGAAGCAAACGCTCTTCAAGAGGAGATTGAATGTCGAGTGCCTGAACAGCGGCCTCATTCAGAATAACAGAGGAAGAATCCGTGGAATACATTTTGATGAAAGGACGCCCCTTCATCAACTTGATCTTGTATGTGTCTATAAAGTCATAGTCGGCAGAGAGGGTCACCAGCGTGTGGTTCACGTTGCTGTTTTCTCCCGTTTTTTGAAAAACCTTGATTTCGAGGAGCATCTGTGGAAGGGAATCGGTGTAAGTGGCGTTTAAGATATTTGGGTTCTGTTTGAGTTTTTCTTTGAATGCCATTCCTTCTGTGCCGAGCTTTCGTGCGCCCTGGATGATAACGACGTGCTCCTTATCAAACCCCAGGTTTTTATTCCTGGCGTAGCGCAATTGACTGTATATCACGAAAGTGCTGATAAAGAGAACGATGGACGCGACAAACTGAAAAACAACGAGCGCACGCCTGAATTGACGTCCTTTAACTCCGGATCGGAGTTTTCCCTTTATCACATCCACCGGTTGGAATGAGACGAGGAGAAAAGCGGGGTAGACGCCAGCCGTCACACCTATCATTACCGCTCCGAAAAAAAGTCCCAACAGAAATTGCCAACTCATATAACTGGATTCGGAATAGTTTTTTCCTACGAGGCTATTGAATAGAGGAAGGAACATCTCAACAAGAATCAACGCCATGAATACGGCAACGGAGGAAAACACGATGGATTCGGTCAGGAATTGCCTGATGAGCTGCCGCCGGGTCGACCCCACCACTTTGCGGATGCCCACTTCCTTCGCTCTTCGGGTGGACCTCGCTGTGGCCAGGTTGATGAAATTGATACAGGCAACGATGAGTATGATAAAAGCGATAGCAGCAAATACGTAAATTGTGTTGATGCTCCCCGGGGGCTCGAATTCATTTTCCACTTTCGATTGCAGATGAATGTCCAGCAGCGGTTGCAGGAAAAAGCCGATGAAATTTCCGGATTCAATGAATTTATCGTAAGAAATGCCCATAGCCCTTTTTACTATGGGCTCATAATACTTGCGCGAAAATTCTGGGAATTTGGCTTCAATTTGACCAGCAGATACATTGTGTTGGACGAGAATATACGTATAAACAGCTGTGTCATACCAGTCAGGATCTCGACTTTTTTTAAGTGTTGCAAAGGATGCCAGGAAATCAAAATGAAAGTGGGAGTTCTCTGGAAGAGGCTTGGCGATTCCTGTCACTTGGTAGGGTGTCCCATCTTCCAAAATGATCATCTTCCCCAATGGGTCAGCGCTCCCGAAATATTTTTTGGCTATGGCAGGCGTCATTACGACCGAGTTTTGTTCCTTAAGGGCAGAATTGGCGTCTCCTTCGATGAGCGGAATCGTGAACACGTTAAAAACCGAGGGGTCTGCCCAGACAAACTGTTCTTCCATGAACTGTTTGTCTTCGTACCGGACATAGACATTTCCTGTCCGGAATTGCTTGTACAGTCGTGTGGAGGCTGTGACTTCAGGAAAATCTTTAACCATAGCTTCTGCAAGAGGGGAGGGGGCCAGGGCACAGTCAAAATGGTTTGTTCCGACATTGAAGCGGAGAGGAACCCTGTAGATTTGGCTCGCCTTTTCGTGGAATCGGTCATAAGTCATTTCACTCTGGACGAAGAGCATAATCAGTATACAGCTGGCTATTCCGATAGCGAGGCCGGTGATATTGATGAAGGAATAACCTCGATGCCTTCTGATGTTCCTCAAAATCACAGTGACATAGTGCTTGAACATTACATCCTCTTGTATTCTGTATTATTTCATCCTATACACTTTGCAATAAATATGCCATTCCTGCTTTCAGGGGAACGACGAGAAACGTTGATCTGGGTGGAATTCTGAATGTACGCTCGTGAAACAGGGGGTGTTCGCTGGTGAACAGCACGGTTTTTTCTTGACAAACTCCTGCGTCATTTCATTATACTAGGACTCTCTTAGAGAAAATTGCTATCACCCGGCACTCATAGGTAAAGATCGGAGAGCACATGCGCGATCAAATTGTCGTAAAAGCCCGCAGGATTTATAAAGCGCTCCTAACACGTAAGTTGGAGATCGAGTGCGATGGGATCCTTTACCATTTTCATAAGGTTCCTTTTAAAAAAGTCATGAACTGGCTTTTCGTTGAAAGTTCTCTTTTGTTCAAGCCAGAAAAGCCGTGGGGGTGGCCCACACATCTTCAGGTCGAACCTACAAATCTCTGCAACCTGAAATGCCTCCTATGTCCGGTCACCGAAGGTCTAAGACGACCAAAGGGGCACATGGATCCGGATCTGTTCCGCAGGTTTATCGATGAAGTGGGAGAGTATGTGTTCCTGATCATCCTGTGGGATTGGGGAGAACCCTTTTTGAATCCTGATGTTTATGAGATGATCTCTTATGCCAAAGGGAGAGGCTTGAAGCTTGTTTCCAGCACAAACGGTCACATTTTTACCAAGCCGGAGAATGCGGAACGCGTGGTGGAATCGGGATTGGATACATTGATTTTCGCTGTGGATGGCATCACACAGGAAACATATGAGAGATACCGCCAGAAAGGAGAACTGAGCACGCTCCTTCAAGGCATCCGGAATGTTGTAAAAGCCAAACGGACGTACCACTCGCAGGCGCCCTACATTAATTTCCGCTTCATCGCCATGAAGCATAATGAGCATGAAATACCAAAACTGAGAGATTTTGCAAAATCTTTGGGTGTGGACGCCCTCACCATAAAAACACTCAATCCCCACTGTGAGTTTGTCCAAGAGGAAGATAAGGAATTTCTTCCAGAGGAGCCTTTCTATCAGCGTTTCAAGTATGACACAAAGGGACAGCGCATCCGGCGCACACACAATCCCTGCAAAGCGTTGTGGAACAATCCGATCATCCATTGGGATGGGAAGATCTCTCCCTGCACCTATGACCCCCATGATGACTACACCGTGGGTGATTTCGCCAGCCGCAGGTTTAAAGATATCTGGTGGGGATCTGCCTTAAGGGGACTCCGCCGGCAATTCAGGAGGGATTATCAAAAAATCGATCAGTGCGCCTGGTGTTCCTATGCCTTCGAAGGGGGGGCGTTGAGTATCGAAACGATCGCTGAGTCTCATTTTTTCACCTCACCCTCTGAGATTTAGAGGATTTGCGGAAACAATCTTGATGCTGTGGTGGCATTGAGGTCATTTGATTCAACGACTTAATTTTGAATACTTAATAAAATAGAATGAACCCATTCAAGAATCTTGTGTTTAATGGGATTTAGGAGGCCTTAAGATGTCACAGGCACAACAGACTGTGAAGGTGGGGGTGATCGGGTGCGGCAAGGTAGCGATGGGGCGGCATCTCCCGACACTTGTTTCTTTGAAAAATGTCGAAGTGATCGCTATCGCCGATGTCGATCAGGAGAAACTGGATCGAGCCAAGAATAAGTTCGGGATCGAGAGAGCCTATGCGATACACAAAAAGCTGCTAGAGGACTCTGATGTGGCTGTGGTTGCCGTCTGCGTGCCTCTCCCATCCCATGCGGAAGTGGCCCTGGATGCGATGGGCGCTGGAAAACATGTGTTAATAGAGAAACCTCTCACCATGTCTCTCGATGAAGCTGACAAACTTATAGAACGTGCGGACTACGTGGATAGAAAAATCATGGTCGGTTACAACAAGCGCTGGCACCGCCTTGTGCGTAAAACGAAAGAGATTATACAAAAAGGGACTCTCGGTGAAGTGAAAATGATTCAAGTGATCTTTTCCACCGGTCACCGCAACCGATATATCCCCGAGTGGAGGCTGCATCGCAAAATGGGAGGAGGAAACATCGTCGAAAACGGCTCTCATTTCTACGATCTATGGCACTTTTTTCTTCAAAAAGATCTGCAAAAGGTCTCTGCCATGAGTCATTCGACAGAGGCCATTGATGATGAACCCTCCGTTGTTACTGCGCAGACAGAGGATGGCATATTTTTAAATTGTGTCTTTTCGGATTTCCTACCTGATCGACTCGAAATGGAAATTTTTGGTGAGGAATGTGTACTTCGTGCTTCTTTGCATCGTTTTGATGGTATGGAATTCATCCCCCTCCAGAGCTATGCGGGGGAGGTAAAAAGCCGGGTGAAGAGAATGGGCGGTTTTTTCAAGGAATTGCCCGCAGGAATTCGTCAGGCACGCCTAGGCGGCGATTATAAGGCCTCATATCGCGCGATGTGGCAACATTTCCTAGATTCCATCCTCAATAACACTCCTGTGGAATGCACTCTGGAGGATGGCCGGCGGTCATTGCAAGTGGCACTGGCAGCTGTGGAAGCGGCCTCGACCGGAAAAACCATTACGGTCTCAGATGCCCCCCGCTCTCTCACGTTGTCCACATAACTCCTCTCTGCTGAGCCTTTAAGGAGGGAGCCAGTCCTTTTTCGATAGGCCGTCGTCTTCCCGTGATGTAAAGTCAGCTCCCTGGCTGACCGTATATGTTGACGGACAGAACGGGGATCGGTTCCTCCCTAAAGAGGATTTCAGCCATTGGAGCCTGCATTAAGGGGAACTGGCCTTATGTTTTTATCCGTGAAAGGTGTTCTGCATTTTAGAAATCAAAGGAAGCACACTTATTTCCGTGATGCTCTCAAGTCAAATAATAATCGCAGGAGCTCGTCACAGTCCATATTCGTCGAAGTCTCCCCCACCCACCACCATCCGACTCATAAGGACAGTGACTCGCTCTTTTTTGCGTCTAATGCCCTAATCACGGGAATAAGGATGCTTACGAAGTCAAAAAGCAATTTTGTTTAATTTTTCGATTGACTTATCTCTGACGTTTGATTATGGAGTCATTCGTAACGGAGAGATTCGATGGGATTGGCCAGAGCGGCTTTGAGGGACTGATAGCTTACAGTGAGCAAAGCGATTAATAATGCAAAGGATGCGGCAAGAAGAAATGACCCGATGCCGATGGAGATACGGAAAGCGAAATTCTGTAACCATTTTTGCATCAGGAAATAGGCGATGGGCCAGGCGAAAAGGTTGGCTGCGATGATCCATTTTGTGAATTCCTTGGACAGCAAAACAACGATTCCAGAAAGTGGTGCACCGAGCACTTTACGGATCCCGATCTCCTTTGTCTTCTGTTCTGCAGTGAATGAGGCTAAGCCAAACAGGCCGAGACAGGCGATGAATATGGCGAGCATGCTAAAGTAGGTGAAAATCTTACCCAGTCTTTCTTCCGCTCGATACTGCCCATCGAGGCTGTCATCGAGAAAAGCGTAATCAAAGGTGCCGGTCGGGTCCAGGTCTTTCCATTTTTTCTCTAATAGTGTCATCGTCCCAGAAATGTAACCGGGGCTGAGCCGGACTGCAATGTAACTGAAATTGTCCGGATTTTGGTCTATACAGATGGGCTCGAGGGGATTGTGCAAGGAATCGGTATGGAAGTCCTTCACAACACCAATCACAGTTCTCGGCACAGGCTTTTCAAGCAGTTCTGAGATCTTTTTCCCAAGAGGGTCAACCCATCCAATTTTTTCTGCAGCCGTTTCATTGATAAGGATGGAATCCGTAACATCTGTCGAAAATTCAGGAGAGAAATTTCGTCCTCTAACTAGTTCGATGCCAAAAGTTGTGAGAAAATCGGAGTCAACGCTGATTCTCCCCATCATCTGAGATTCCTCGATGGAAAAACCTTCGGGGACAAAGGCGTTATGCATGGCTCCATGACCGGGCACATGCGAGACGGCAGACGCGCGGATGACTCCAGGGATTTTCAACAGCTCTTCTTTGATGGTTTCGGTCGAAGCCTGAATAGAATCATCCAAAATCTGTATAAAAACGATGTGTTCTTTATCGAAGCCGAGGTTTCTGTTTTTCATGAACCTGATCTGATTAAAAACGATGATCGTGCTTATGATGAGGAAGACAGAAATAGCAAATTGAAAGACAACAAGAATGCTGCGGAAACGGTAGCTTGCCGGTCCGGTTCTTAAAGTGCCCTTCAACACGCTGACAGGTTTAAACGCGGAGAGGAAGAATGCGGGATAGCTCCCCGCAACAAATCCCACAACAAACACAAACCCCACCGATATCAGAACAAAAAGTGGGATATTTGTGAAAAAGATGTTTAGACCAGCAGAAGTGAGGGATCTGATGATGGGAAGGGACATCTCTGCAAGGCCCGCGGCGATGATGAAGGCGAGTGCGCTGAGGATAAGGGACTCACCCAGGAATTGACAGACCAATTTTTTTTTGTTCGCTCCGAGGACTTTTCTCATTCCCACTTCTTTCGCGCGTTTGACTGACCGGGCTGTGGAGAGGTTCATGAAGTTAAAACAAGCGATGAGGAGAATAAAAAGAGCGATGGCAGAGAAGGCATAGATGTACGATATATTACTTTGAGCAGTAGGCTCATTCAGCAGGTCTGAATGGAGATGGATATCCGTAAGGGGCTGGAGCGAGTATTCCACATTTCCCCCAATGGCCTTTAAGATGTTTCCCAGGTTTTTCTCGACGACGGCAGGGAGCTTTATCTCGAGATCTTTGGTATCATAGTCCTCTTTAAGGAGGATGTATGTGTGGACCTCGAAATCACCCAACCAATTTCCTTTGAGCCTCGGATTGCTCACATAAAAGGATTTGAAAGAAAGCAGCATATTGAATGGAAAATGTGTGTTCCTGGGAGTATCTTTGATCACCCCAGTGACTTTGTAATCCTCTTTGTTATCCAACCTGAGAATTTTTCCTATGGGATAGTCCGCGCCGAAATATTTTCTCGCGATGCTCTCTGTCAGAACAATGGAATGAGGTGATTTTAAAGCCGTTTTTGGGTCGCCGACGATCATGGGGTAGGTGAAAACATCAAAAACAGAATCGTCGGCATAGTATATCCTGTTTTCGAAAAACTTGTTTTCTTCGTATTCCACAAGGATCTGGCCGTGCATGTACCGGCGCAATCTTGTTGAATCTAAAACTTCGGGATAATTGTCCTCGAGATAGGGGCCAATGGGGTGGTTCGTGGAGGCGAGTTTTCCCCCGCGGCCGCTAAATTCGAGGAGCGTGTTCACGCGGTAAATGTGGCTTGCATTTTTATGAAAGCGGTCATAACTGCTTTCGAAGACGATGTAATTGACGATGACAATACAGCAGGCCATGCCGATGGCCAGACCGGCGATGTTAATAAAGGAAAATGCTTTGTTTCTCTGGATGTAGCGCAGGGTGATTGTTAAGTAATTTTTTAGCATATTAACTTCTATTTATCTCCAGGATTAAGAATCATTCATACCGAAGAGAATCTACGGGATTGGCGAGTGCCGTCTTGATCGCCTGATAGCTGACCGTAAACAGCGCTATGAGGAATGCCAGGCCTGCAGCTAATAGAAATATCCAGAACTCTATGGAGGTACGATATGCGAAGTTCTGAAGCCACTGATTCATGGCATAATAAGCTACAGGCCAAGCAATTATGTTCGCCAGCGCCACAAGCGCCAGGAATTCTTTGCTGATCAATCTGACCAGCCCGGGAGCTGTTGCTCCGAGTATCTTTCGAATGCCGATCTCTTTGGTTCGTTTTTCTGCGGTGAAAGAGGACAAAGCGAAAAGCCCCATACAGGCGATGAATATGGCAAAAAAAGTTCCATACCGCGCCACGGATGAAAAATTCTCGATTCGCCTGTACACTTTGTTCATATCATCAGACAGAAATGTGAACTCAAAGGGCTGGTCGAACGGAAACTCTTTCCACGTGCTTCTCAAATAGTCGATAGAGGTGGTAATCATGTTGCTGTTGATGCGGGCAAAAATGTAGTTGTACCGCCTGGGATCGATCTTTATCAATACTGGCTGCATCGGTGTGGTCAGGTCTCGGAAATTAAAATCATTGACGATTCCCACGACGACAGTTTGGTACATAGGGATTTTTTTCCCCCCTTCCTTGAAGAACAATTCCACTTGTTCGCCGACCCCGTCTTGCCATCCCAATCGTTCGACCATGGCCTGGTTCATTAAGAGCGCTCCCTCTGCATCTGAGGAGATATTTCTTGCAAAATCCCTGCCGCGGGCCAGGTTAATCTCCAGTGTACGGACATAATCGTAGTCCACATAAATGATCCCTGTGTCCATGTCCTTAATACCTCTGGCAGTGATGTTGATCCCGTTCTGTGATGTCACCCCGGGTTCCATGGAGGAGGCTGCAACTGCGAGGATGTTCGGGTTCTGCAGCCATTTGTTCTTGAGAATTTCGTATCTCTGCCTGACAGCCCTGTCTCGAATAGGAATGGTGATAATGGAATTTTTGTTAAATCCCAGTTCCATATTCCTCATGAATTGGATCTGGCGGCCTATCAAGATTATGCATGTGATAAGTGCTATGGAGATCACGAACTGGCCGACAACAAGGGTTTTTCTGATAATGTTGGAAAAGCCTCTGGCTTTAAGGGTATCTTTGAAGATTGTCGCGGGTTTGAACGAAGAGAGAAAAAAGGCGGGATAGCTACCGGATAGAATGCCGACGATAATGGCTGTAGCGAACAAGGCAAGTATATAACCGATGTTTTGGGTGTAGTGTATGGATAAACTTTTCCCGATGAATCGATTGAAGGTGGGAAGGAAGATCTCAACCAGTATGATGGCAAAGATGAGAGCAAAAAAGCTGTAGCACACGGATTCGCCGATGAACTGCTGCACCAGCTGCGCTCTTTGAGCGCCGATGACCTTCCGTATCCCGATCTCTTTCGCGCGAGAACCAGAGCGAGCTGTGGCCAGGTTCATGAAGTTGATGCAAGCGATCAACAGGATGAAGACAGAAATTGCACTCAGCACAAACAGGAACTGGAAATTGCCTCTCTCACCGATGGGGGGGCCGGGAGAGTGGAAGTAAACGTCTTTGAGCGGCAGGAGTTCATGACTGATGGACGAATAACTCCACTTATCCACATATTTTTCTGTAAAGGCGGGCAACAGTCGATTCATCTCCTCCGGATTATAGCCTTCGGGCAGCTGGATGTAGGTCCAAGTGGGACTGTCCCAGTGTTTTGTCATAAAGTATTCGCCGGCTATGGAAGAGAGGCTCGTATAGGAGGCAAGAAAGTCGAATTGGATATGGGAATTCAGGGGAATCGGAGCCAACACACCGGTGACTTGAAAATCATATTTTTGTCCGCCCAGGTTGTAATTCAGAATTTTGTTGATCGGGTCTTCATCGCCGAAATATTTGTAAGCTGTTTCCGTAGTGATCACCACCGAAAAAGGCTCTTGAAGCGCTGTTTGGGGATTTCCCTGGAGCAAGGGAAAAGTAAATACATCGAGGACCTCAGCATCAGCGAAAAAAAAACGCCTCTCGACAAACCGTTTTTCTCCATAGCTTACAAGTTCGCTCCGGAAATTTGTGAACCTGACTGCACGTGTGATGGCAGCGAAGTTTTCCAGGAGAAGTGGCGCCAGGGGCGCTCCTGTAATCGCCTTTCTTTCTGTGGAATCTGTGTAATTGTTGATACGGAGGACTTGATAAATATTCTTCCGGTTTTTATGGAAATTATCGGTGCTGTTTTCGAACCGAATGAAGAAGATGATCAAAAGAAAACAAGCCATGCCTAAAGCGAGGCCTAAAATATTGATGAGAGAATACGCTTTGTGTTTGAGAATATTTCTGAAAGCGACCTTAAGATAATTTCTCAGCATAGTTTACTCTGTAATCTGAGTTTGAAGCGAATCCTCTCAATATTTGGTAGTGGAGCCATGTCCTAAAGAGATATGTTAAGCTCGTGGAATATAACCCCCTTCTTTCTCCCGGAACATGATCGGGATGTGCGTGTCTGTGGGCACACCGATCTGGATCAACTGCCAGTTTTTCTCATGCTCCTTGATCACATGCCGGATCACCGCCACCCTGTCCTCTTTCATGTCTTGAAACGTTTCCCACTCCACGATCTCTACACGGTAGCGCATGGTACGCTTTTTGCCGTTGATCTTCACTTCGATGTCGATGTTTTGCTCGGACTCAAGGGTTGGGATTTGAAGGACAACTTCTCTCATTGGTACCTCCTCGTGTATTTTACACGC
>Ga0307425_1000868_pt1 | contig 18780 bp, 27 predicted proteins | sample SalMarWE160330MG_FD_202152 | JGI IMG/M metagenome (GOLD analysis project Ga0307425, IMG submission 202152) | Salt marsh sediment microbial communities from the Plum Island Ecosystem LTER, Massachusetts, United States - WE1603-30 | ecosystem: Environmental > Aquatic > Marine > Intertidal zone >...
AGATTGAGCTGATTGAGTATGTCTGGCGCGGGTTCGGGGGCGAACCGGTCACTGTGCCTTCCTATCGCCGTCCGCTAGGGGTCACCGCCGGAGCGCTAGCGGGCGCGGGATTTCTGATTGAGCGTATCGTTGAACCTTTCCCGACTGAGGAATTCCAACGGGCAGATCCGAAGGACTACGCAGAGCTGTGCCGGGAACCATGCTTCCTATTCATCCGAGCTGTTGTGCCGAACAAATAGCAGGATATTCACAATGCTCGGGTCTAGACTTCAGCCTACAATTGTGATAAAAGTTACAAGCTCGGAGGGAGCCTATGCTATCGGATCAACACAATACACCCGGACACAAGCCTGCAAGCGCGCGCCGCGCGGGCCATGCAGGTAGCTCCAAACCCAAGAACGACTCGTTGCAGGAACTTGGGCGCGTGCTCGCTATTAACATGGGGGGAACCAGCACTAAGCTGGCCATCTTCTCGGGTCGGGATATTGTTCACGAGGAGAACCTCACCTACAGACCCCCGGAAGGTGCCAGCCACATCATCGATGAGCTTCCGTCCAGGTCGGAGCAGGTGTGCAAGTTCCTCAAGGTAATCGGCGTGAAGCTGAACAAGTTCGCCGCAGTGATGGCGCGCGGCGGGCTGCTGGCGCCGCTGCCGGCCGGCGTGTACCGCGTCAACGAGAAGATGTGCGCCGACCTCAAGGCTGCCAGGTATGGAGAGCATCCCAGTAACCTCTGCGGCCTGCTAGCCTGCGATCTGGTGAAGGGCACCAATGTTCCGGCTTTCATTGCCGATCCGGTGGTGGTTGACGAGTTTCCGGAGGTTGCGCGCGTGTCCGGCTTTCCGGGAATCACCCGCGCGAGCAGGCTGCACGCGTTGAACATCCGCGCAGTGTCCAAGCTGGCGGCGGAGAGCCTGGGCATCCAGTTCAAGAAGGCCAACTTCATCGTGGCCCACCTTGGCTCCGGCTTCAGCATTGCCACGATCAAACAAGGACGCATAGTAGATAACGCGGACGGAATGCTGGGCGAAGGGCCCTTCTCGGTGGAGCGGGCGGGGGTGTTGCCGCTCCGCGGGGTGATGAAGCTGGCGTACACCCATCCCGAAGAGGAACTGAAGCGGCTGCTTACGAAGAAGGCGGGCTTTGCGGGCTATCTGGGTACGACGGACTTCACCAAAGTGCTGGAAATGGTGGAAGGCGGCAACGCCGAGGCGGAGCTTGCCTACAACTCCATGGTCTACCAGGTTGCCAAGAACATCGGGATGTACGCTATGCCGCTGGCGGGCAAGCATCACGCAGTTATCATCACGGGCGGACTGGCTCATTCCAAGCGGCTGGTGGCCGATCTGAAGAAGTACATCAAGTGGCTGGGGGAAGTACTTGTATACCCCGGCGAAAACGAGATGGAAGCGCTGGCGGCCGCGGCTTACGCAGCGCTGTCCGGCGAAGAGCCCATACGCGAATACACCGGCAAATGAACCTGCGAGGTGCACGATGATTAAGAGCTTTGCAGACCTAAAGGAATACGGGCGGACGGCCGGCGGGGCAGTCGTTGCCATTGCCGGCGGCGATTCCGGGGGAGCGGTTGAGTTTGCCGCCATCGCGGAGGCCGAGGGCATTGGCGAATGCGTGTTTGTCGGCGAGCAGGCCGCGGTTGAGAAGACACTGGAGTCCGCACCGCACCGACCCGCGAAGCTGCGGATTCACCGCTCCAGCGCGGATGAGGCCGCTGCAGAGGCAGTTAGGCTGTGCCTGGCGGGTGAAGCCTCGTTCGTGATGAAGGGAAATGTGAAGACGAACGCGCTGCTCAAAGCAGTACTGCATACTGAAGAGAAGGAGATAAGGGAAGGTGGGTACTTCCTCTCCCATACTGCAGTGATTGAGAATCCGCGTGGCGGGAAGCTGCTGCAAGTAACTGACGGGGGGATGAACGTCGCTCCCGATGCAGGCGAGAAGGTTCACATTATGCAGAACGCTCTGTGCATTGCACGCGAGATGGGCATAGGCAAGCCCAAAGTACTATTCGCTGCCGGTATGGAGGATACGGGCCAAGACATCCCCGCTATCGCCGACGCCAGGGAGATTATCAAGCGGCATAAAACCGGCGAGTGGCCGAATACATTCATCGACGGCCCGTTCGGTGTGGATGTGGGCCTGGACCCGCAGGCTGCGAAGATTAAGAAGTTGGACACTGAGATACGCGGCGACGCCGACATCATCGTCGTCCCTAACCTGGAGGCTGGCAACATAGCGGTGAAAATGGTCTTGCACTACATGAACGCGTACATGCTGGGGCTCATCATCGGCGGCGTGGTGCCGGTGCTATTGGTTTCGCGTGGCGCGCCGCCGGAGGCCAACCTGCTTTCGGCGGTATTGGCGCAATTGATCAGCTGCCAGAAAGCTGGATGAGTCAGTGCAGGCGGAATAACTTCTTGTTCTCTTGGAGAACCCGCTGCATCTCGTTGTAACCTCGTTCTTCCAACTTAGCCAACTGATGGAGATTCAATGCATTAACCCCAGCCGTATCGGGTGTGGCGGTAATGAGCCTGTGCTTGCATTTGCATGAAGCCCCGGTTCCAGTTGCCCTCAAGTGAATTAAGAACGACTGGAGTGTAGCCTCCAGCGGATTGCGGGGCTTGCTGGAGAGCTCCAGCCGCTGGATGGGGTTAACCGCCAGCACGAAATCAAGCCTACGCTGGTCGTTCAGAATGTGCAGCGGTAGGTTGCAGAGAACGCCTCCATCAACCAGCATCCGGCCTTCAATCTCGACCGGCACGAACACGCCGGGAATGGCACTGCTGGCTTCAATGCACTCTCGCAGGCGGCCCTGCCGTAGCACAATCCCTTCGCCGGTCGCCAGGTCAGTTGCCCAGATGTTTAGCGGTAGAGGCAATTCCTCCAGCCGCTGGACGCCGCAGAGCTTCTCCAGCCTGAGCCCCATCTGCCGTAAGGAAAACAAACCGAGGCGGCTGCGCGCGGGGCGCACCAATCCGCGCCAGCTTGCGTGCGAAGTAACTTTCTCTATCTGCTCGGGTGTCAGCCCCGCCGACCACAGCGCTCCCATCACCGCGCCTACGCTGCACCCGCCGATGGCAACGGGCTTCAGCCCGGCCTCGTGCATCGCCCGGTGAACGCCCACGTAGGTCAGGCCGAGCGAGATGCCGCCACTCAGAATCACTCCGAATCGAGGAGGGCGAACCACAAGCTGATTCTAGCACTGCTAGAGAGCAGCTAGGGCTTAGGCGCGAACCGCGGCCTTCTCTGCCTCCATCCGGTCTAGCACGCTGTCGCGGGCGCGCTCAAACAGCGGCGTCAGCCGGCTGGCCACCTCCATGCAGGTAGTGAAGAGCGTGTGGTAGTTGGTGCTGAGGTCGATCACTAGCTCCAGCGAGGGCTCGCGTGCCGCCAGCTCCGCCGAGCGGCGCTTGAAAGCCAACAAGCCGGTCTGGTTTGCCACCTGGACAAAGGGGATTACCCGCCCCAGCTTACTCATGGAGGAATGCAGCTTCGGAAGCCGTTGCACAAACTCGTTCAGTTCGCGCAGCTCCTTCAGCTCGCTTCCCCGCTCCTTGGCCACTTGCGCCGCCTTCACGCATTTCGTTGCGGTTAAAACGCCTTTGCGGCATAGCTCGCTGAACTCGCGCAGTTCCGCCAGCACCGCACTGGTTTCGTGCTCCACATACTTCAGGTTGGTCTGCGGACGCTCCTGCCAGGTTTCTTCCAGCAGCTCAGCAATAGGCTGGGGCTTGACCATGTGGCGGTCTATGGCCTCGCGGAAGGTCATAATCTGAACTCCGTCTTTGAGAATGCCCCCTTCGGTGGCGTTTATCAGCCTGCGCTTCCGCGCTTCGGGCTCGGCAAACCGAGCGTGGAAGTAGTTGCAGTAGGAGTACATCTGCTTGTTGGTATAAACCGTGTTGCCGCAAATGTCGGTTTTCTCAATCAGGTATATGCCCTTCTCACGCAGCTCGTCCACCGTGTTCTTGTTGCGGTCCTCGTCCTCAAAGTAGGTTCCTTTGGCGTAGGTGCGTCCTTCGGGGAAGGACAGGTCTTGGCCGATGAACACAATCGGGTCGGCCCCGGCCTTAAGCGCGATGTCGTAAGCCATCGTTGCCACACTGCCCCAGGACTTCAATCGCCCGACTTCCCCCACGACCTTCTCCACCCATTGCATCATGCAGTCGCCGAAGGAGGCGATAAAGGTGCGGCCCGTCCATTCGGTGATAGACTTGGGCGGCGCCTGCGGCTCAACCACGAGGTAGGTGTTAGGCGCGTAAGTGCCCTTGATATGGCGGTAGTTGGCTTCCTGCGGGTCGCCGGTGCAGACGATATGGGGCTCAATGCCGCGTTTCAACAGCGGCTTAAGCGAGGTTTCCACGGCGATGATGAGTGCCTTGTCGTTCACCTCGCGAAGCAACTCTACATTCTTGTCCAGCGACGGGCCGGTTGCCACCAGCACGGCGGGGATGCCTTTGAAGCGGCCTAGGAGATTCCTGAATGGAGGGTTGGCCAGGATTGCGCCGAACGACAGCAATGTGTTGTACTCATACGATGCGCCCATCGCCATCAACGTCTGGAAGTTGCCGCCCACGGCGAACATCTGGGCGCGGATGCCTTCCTGCAACTCGGCGAACCGCTCCGCGCCTGGTAGATGCTCAAACGCCGGAAACGAGATCATCCGCAGGCCGCGGATGCCGGCGATGGAGAACATGGACATAAACTGCGCTATGAGCGCCTGCGGAGATTCGCCCACGCCAAACACGGTGCCCGGGCGCGTGAGTACTCCACGAAGGTCGCGGTACTGCATCGCCAGCGCGAACATCTCCACCGAAGGCTCATAGATGAGTATCCGTTCGGTTGGACGCATGCGGCGCGCCAGCTCCTCTGCGATGTACCCCAGGCCGAAGCCGAACAGTACGTTGTAGTTGGAGATGTCCCACTTGAGGCTGCCGGCGAAATCCTCAGCTTCCTTTTCGGGGTCGTAGGCCGAGTGAACCTGCACCCAGCGGCCATCGGGTTTCTTCACCCGCGCCGTGATGCTTCCGTTGCGGGCGGAAAGCAGCTTCAAGGGGAAGTCTGCCGGCTCTTGCGGCGAATCTGGATGCGCTTCTCGGGGAATCCGCTGCGCGGCAAGCTTGACCTTCTCGGCCAGGGCCGGGGCTTTCTGCGCGAGCACGGCCAGGTTTTCGGCGAAGTAATCCAGAGGTTGCATACCGCTATAGGGTATATCGGAAGAAAGCTGCCGCGCTTAAGCTGGCAAGCCCTGCGCCGCTCAGGCCTCGGCCCGCTCAGCCTTGACGCGCGATAGAATCTCCGGCAGCTCTTTGGCCCATCTGCCCACCACCGGCTGAATCTCAAACTCGATCAAGTCGGCAACACCCACGAAGTCGTCCGCCTCTTGCGCCTTCTCCAGCTCTTCGAACTTCGTCAACAGCCCCTCTTTGTCTTCAAAGCTCACATAGGGTGGGCCGGTGCCCTCATCCCCGTTTTGGTCCAAAGGTTTGCCGTTGGCCCCGCGGTTGCGCAGCCACGGCTTGCCCGGCAGGAACAAGGCCTCTATGGCCGAGGTCAGGTCCATATACCACTCAACCATTGTCAGGCAATCGTGCAGGATGTTCATCCCGTCGCGGATGTTGCCCGATCGCAGGTCCGTGGAGGCCGTGAGTAGGTCTTCCGCCACCGCGGGCACGATCTCCAATCCGTGCTCCAGCCCCTCCAGCGCCAGCTCAATGACCTTGCGGGTGTGCAGCTCCACATTCTCAAACTTGTCTAGGAGCAGGTTGTGCGCCGAGGCCTCCGCCTCTTCCGACAGGTACTCGCCGTCAACCACGATGTGCTGGATGACACGGTCGCGCGGCAACACGTCGCTTTGAACATGAATGAGCAGGTCCTGCACAGTTTTCACTGCGGCGGGTAATCCCAGGTCCCGGTAGTCAAGGAAGACCTTCACCGGCTGTTTGTGTGTTGAGCTCTTGGCCACGTCCATGCCATTATCCCATCGCGAGTTGCATTTGCATAGTCGCCCAGAGTGTTTATCGGCATTTCGCCGTAAGAACTAAGCGCCTGCAAATCCCCGCAATCCGAGGTATACTATTACACTAGACCAGTGAAGGAGGGGGGTGACAGATGTCACTCGACCGCGCGACGGAAGGCCGGCGGATTGCGTTAGTCCACTCCGCCTGGCGGCGCGCAGGAGGCAGGTGCGAGTGCACCCAAACTGGGCATGAGCATCAGGGAAGATGCAACGCCATGCTATATTGGGGCATGCAGAACACCAGCAGTGAGGGCGGCTGGTATGTCGACCTCAAGTACGGTGCGATGCCGAACCTGTCGAGCATCAAGATCCTGTGCGCCGATTGCAAGCGAAAAGGCAGTAGCGTCGGCTTCTAGCTAAACCGGCTGGGCCTGGCTTGGCAAGCTTGACGCAAGTAGCGAGCCGCCTGCGGCACCAATTACGCATTGGCGGCGCAATAGGCGTTTGCCTCTTGAAATCCCCTTGCTGGCGTGATATTATTAGGGTTCGCGATTTATGCCGACGATTAACCAACTTGTACGTAAACCAAGAACGACCGCGCGCCGCAAGAGCAAGGCGCCGGCGCTGAAGAACTGCCCGCAGCGGCGCGGCGTATGCACGCGCGTCTGGACGGTGACGCCAAAGAAGCCTAACTCGGCGCTGCGCAAAGTCGCGCGTGTGAAGCTGAGCAGCGGCTTTGAAGTGACCGCCTATATCCCCGGCGTGGGCCATAACCTCGCCGAGCACAGCGTCGTGCTGGTGCGCGGCGGCCGTGTGAAGGACCTGCCGGGCGTGCGCTACCACGTTGTCCGCGGGACCCTTGACGCTTCCGGCACCGCCGACCGCAAGCAGAGCCGCAGCAAATACGGGACCAGGAGACCTAAGTAACCGCTATGCCCCGTGATCCAAGAAAAGTACCTAAGCACTCGCTGGTGCCGGATCCGATATACAACTCGGTGCTGGTGAGCAAGTTCATCAATAACATGATGCGCCGTGGAAAGAAGAGCACGGCGCAACAGCTTTTCTACGACGCCCTGGCGATCATTGAAAAGCGCAACAAGGGCGAGGAGCCTGCCATCAAGGTATTTGAACGCGCGATTCAGAACTCCTTGCCTACGGTGGAAGTCAAGAGCCGCCGCGTTGGCGGTTCGAACTACCAGGTTCCGGTGGAGGTGCGCCCGGAGAGGCGCTACGCCCTGGGGATGCGGTGGCTGATCAACTACGCCGCTGACCGTCAGGGCAAAACCTACGCTGAGAAGCTGGCGAACGAGCTGATGGATGCGGCCAAGGGCGCAGGCTCCGCCATCAAGAAGCGTGATGACACGCACAAGATGGCGGAGGCGAACCGCGCCTTTGCGCAGTACCGTTGGTAGTAATCGGTCGAAAGAACCCGGGTATGAGCCCGGGTTTTTCTGGAGATCATATTGGGAGCAACCGCACCCAAAACCTTCCGGAAGGCCGTGGGGCCAACCGTGGCAAACATGGTGAATTGTGGTCGTGTCAACACTGGCGCACATACGGAACATCGGAATCGCCGCCCACATAGACGCGGGCAAGACCACGCTCACTGAGAGAGTGCTTTTCTACACCGGCCGCCAGCACAAGATAGGCGAAGTTCACGACGGCGCCGCCACCATGGACTGGATGATTCAGGAGAAGGAGCGCGGCATCACCATAACCTGCGCTTGCACTTCCTGCAGCTGGCGCAACCACACCGTCAACATCATCGACACGCCCGGCCATGTTGACTTCACGATTGAGGTGGAGCGAAGCATGCGCGTACTGGACGGGCTCGTGATGCTGTTTGACGCCGTCGCGGGCGTACAGGCCCAGAGCGAGACCGTCTGGCGCCAGGCCAACCGCTACCGCGTTCCGCGCATCGCGTTCATTAATAAGATGGACCGGCTCGGCGCGAACTTCCTGTGGGTGGTTGGACGGATGCGTGAAAAGCTGATGGCGCCGGCCGTGGCGGTGCAGCTTCCCATCGGCTCCGAGGAGAACTTCATCGGAGTGGTTGACCTGATCGAGGAGAAGGCTTACGTCTGGCGCGGAGAGGACCTGGGCCAGAAATACGAGACTGCGCCAGTACCGGATGGGATGAAGGAACAGGTGGCCGCGGCGCGTGCCGAGCTGGTTGAGCGCATCTGCGAGCGCGATGAGCAGCTGATGGGGAAATACTTCGCGGAGGAGAGGATTGCGCCGGAGGAGCTCAAGGCGGCGCTGCGCCGGGCGACCTGCGCGCTGGAATTGGTGCCTGTCTTCTGCGGCTCGGCTTTCCGCAACTGCGGCGTCCAGCCGTTGATAGACGGTGTAGTGGACTACCTTCCAGCGCCGGACGAAGTCCCGCCGGTTGAGGGCACGAATCCCAAGACCGGTGAAAGAGAAGTCCGGCAGGCTGACCCCGATGCGCCCTTCGCGGCGCTGGCGTTCAAAATTGCCACCGACCCGCATGTGGGCAAGCTGACCTTCATCCGGGTTTACTCCGGCAGGATGCACCGCAGCGGTACGGCGATGAACATGCGCGACGGCTCGCGGGAGCGGTTCTCCCGCCTGCTACGCATGCACGCAAACCATCGTGAAGAAGTTGACGAGATAATCGCCGGCGACACGGTGGCGGTAGTCGGCCTGAAGACCACCACCACCGGCGACTCGCTGGTGGACCCCAAACACCCCATCATCCTGGAGGCCATTGACATCCCAACGCCGGTGCTGGATGTGACGCTGGAGCCGAAGACGCAGAGCGACCAGGAGAAGCTGGGGATGGCGCTGTCCAAGCTGTCGGAGGAGGACCCCACCTTCCGCGCCCGCACGGACGAGGAGAGCGGCCAGGTGGTGGTCTCCGGCATGGGTGAGCTGCACCTGGAGATAATCGTTGACCGCCTACTGCGCGAGTTCAAGATAGCGGCCAAGGTCGGCCGCCCGCAGGTCGCCTACCGCGAGACCGTTACCGCCCGCGCCGAAGGTGTCGAAGGCCGTTTCATCAAGCAGACTGGCGGACACGGCCATTTTGGCCATGTGGTCATAAACGTCGAACCGTCCGAGGACGGCCAAAGCTTCGTGTTCGTTAACAGCACTGGTGGCGACGTTATTCCCAAGCACTTTATCCCTTCAGTGGAGCAGGGCATCCGCGAGTCGCTGGGGACGGGCGTGCTGGCGGGCTTCCCGGTGGTGGGCGTGGCGGTGGAGCTAGTGGACGGCTCGCACCATCAGGTGGACAGCAGCGAAATGTCCTTCCGCATCGCCGGTTCTATGGCCATCCGCGAAGGACTGAAGGCCGCCAAACCTGTGCTGCTGGAGCCGGTGATGTCGGTGGAAGTCTGCGTGCCCGAGCAATACTTGGGGGATATTGCCAGTGATCTCACCTCCCGGCGCGGACGAGTTGAGGCCTTTGACGAGTCGGAGGATAACCAACGCATCATCCGCGTTCTGGTGCCGCTGGCCGAGATGTTCGGTTATGCCACCGATCTGCGTTCCCGCACCCAGGGACGGGGCACTTTTTCAATGGAGTTCTCACAATACGAGCCGTTGCCGCCGGAGCATGCCCGGCAGATGCTGGAGGCGCGCGGAACGCTGCCGCCGGTGCGGCACTGAGGTTTTCCTATGGCACAGAAGATTCGCATCAAACTCAGAAGTTACGATTACAAGATACTCGACGAGAGCGTCGGGCGGATTATCTCCACTGTTGAGCGCAGCGGCGCCAAGGTCGTGGGCCCCATTCCGTTGCCCACGGAGAAGCGCATGTTCTGTGTGCTGCGCGGGCCGCATGTGGACAAGAAGAGCCGCGAGCAGTTTGAGATGCGCACGCACAAGCGGCTCATCGATATCCTGCACCCGACGGCGCAGACGGTGGAGCACCTTTCCAGCCTGGACCTACCCGCCGGCGTTGACATCGAATTAAAGGTCTAGTAAACTTGAGGTTCGTGGACAAATCTGATGATTCGCACGATTAAAGCAGAAAAAGTGGGCATGACCTCCGTCTTTGACGGGGCGGGCACCACCACGCCGGTGACGCTCGTCCGCCCCCACAGGGCCGTGGTCACGCAGATAAAGACGCCCGCCAAGCACGGCTATTCAGCCGTGCAGCTCGCATATCTTGATACTACCGAGAAGCACATCAACCGCCCGCTGCGAGGGATTCTGAACTCCGCCGGGGTGAAGGGCAGTTACCGCAACCTATTCGAGGTCCGGGTGCCCGAGGAAGAACTCGCGTCCTTCACCGTCGGGCAGGAGATCAATCCGGTGGACTTCATGCTCAGCTGGGCGGAAGTAACGATTCAGGGGCGCAGCAAGGGAAAAGGCTTCGCCGGTGCGGTGAAGCGGTGGGGCTTCCGCGGCCAGTGCCGCACTCACGGCGACCCGGATAACCGCCGCCCGCAGAGCGCCGGCGTCACTGACGCGGCACGCGTGTTCAAAGGCAAGCGTGGCCCCGGCCATATGGGCGACGACCAGGTGACGGTGCGCAACTGCATCGTGTTTGAGTACTTCCGGTCGCTGAATGTGCTGGTTGTCAACGGCTCGGTGCCCGGTCGCAACGGCGGCGAAGTCACTGTTACGGTAACACGGCAGTTCACGCCCGATGAGCTTGCGGAGCACGAAGTGTCTATCACCCTGGACGAGGTGAAGCTGGCCTCCGGGGCGAAAGAAGCCGGACCGGAGCCCGCCGAGGAACCCGTGGTTGAGGCCGAAGCAGCGCCTGTGGGCGAGCCGCCGGAAGCTGCTGAAGCCTCCGCGGAAGAACCTGCTGCCGGGGAACCCGCCCCTGAGGCTGGCGGCGAGGAGGCCACGGAGTGATGGCCGTCAAGTACGAAACACTGACTGAAGTCCCCGAAGTCGTGGTTGACAAGATCAACTACGGCCATATTGCCGCGGCCTACCGGAGGCAGCGCCGTCACGCTCACCCGCGCACGGCCAAGACCAAGACCAAGGCCGAGGTGGATCTGAGCAAGCAGAAGTGGTTCCGCCAGAAAGGCACCGGCCGCGCCCGCCAGGGGCCCAAGAGCAGCCCGCATCTGACCGGCGGTGGTGTGGTGTTTGGACCGCTGCCCGGCCTGAAAGAGATCAAACTGAACAAGAAGGTGCGGCGTGACGCCCTGCTGTCGGCGCTGAAGCATCATATGGATCACGAAGCCGTCAAGGTTTTGAAATCCGCGGAGTTCGAGGGTTTTGTGCGGACCAAGCAAGCTTATGATGCCCTGTTGCACAGCGGCTTCACCGGCAAGGGAATTGTAGTTATCCCGCGCGGAGTGCCCGTTGCCCGTGCGTTGCGCAATGTCGCAGGCATAGTGGTGCTGACGCCGGAGCGCCTGAACGTAGGCGATCTGGTCGAGTCCAACTTCGTGATATTCACCGAGAACGCGCTGGAGCAGGCCCGCAGCCACTTCCGCGGCGAGCTGGCGGTGGGAGAGCTGGACGAAACGGTAGGTATTGAACCCGCCGATGCTGATGAGGGAGGCGCCACCGATGAGTAGGGACTGGCATCCGAGCAAGGTAATCCTCTACCCGGTAATCTCCGAGAAGTCGATGGATATCGCCGCACAGGGCAAGTATGTTTTCATCGTCGCCGAGAAGACGACCAAGGCCGAAGTCAAGCGCGCGCTTTCCGAGCTCTACGGCGTTGACGTGGTGAAAGTGAATATGGTCAACCTGCCCCGCAAACCCAAGAACTGGGGGCGGCACGCCTACAAGACCGGCAAGCGGCGCAAGGCATTCGTAACGCTGTCGGAAGGCCAGAACATCCCGGAGATCACGGAGGCCGTGTAGCATGCCGCTCAAGAAGTACAAGCCGTACACGCCGTCCCGCCGGGCAATGCTGTCTACCGACTACAGCGTGTTGACCGGCGGCCCGGTGCCGAAGAGCCTGACCGAACCCAAGAAGAAGAGCGGCGGCCGCAACAACACCGGTCATGTGACCGTGCATATGCGCGGCGGCGGCAACCGCCAGAAGTACCGCAAGGTGGACTTCATGCGCCGCGAGAACGGCGAGGCGGAAGTGATGGCTCTGCAATACGACCCGAACCGCAGCGCGTTCATTGCGCTGGTGCGCTACCGCTCATCGGGCAAGCTCTCTTATGTGCTGGCGCCGGAAGGCGTAAGAGTGGGCGCTACGATCTCGGCGGGAGAGGGTGCTCCTATCAAAGAAGGCAACGCCCTGCCGCTGAAGCGCATTCCCGACGGCGCGTTGGTGCACAACATTGAGGTTCAGCCCGGCGCCAAGGGCAAGCTCGTGCGCGCTGCTGGCACCTACGCCCAGGTGATGGCGAAAGAAGGCAAGCGCTGCATCATTCGCCTGCCCAGCGGCGAGATGCGCTATGTGCCCGTGGAGTGCTATGCCACTATCGGGCGGGTGAGCAATCCCGACCACGAGAATGTCAAGCTGGGCAAGGCCGGCCGCACGCGGCATCTTGGACGCCGCCCGCGCCCGCGCCCGATGCACATGAATCCCGTTGACCACCCGATGGGCGGCGGCGAAGGCGCCAGCAAGTCGGGGCGCACTCCGTGCAGCCGCACGGGCGTCCCTGCTAAGGGATACCGCACCCGTCCCAAGGGCAAGGCCAAGCTCCATCTTGTGAAGGACCGCAGATCCAAGTAGGCGAATGTGAGGTTTTCCGAATAAATGAGCCGATCAATCAAAAAAGGGCCCTTTATTGATGATCACCTGCTGCGCAAGGTGCAAGTGATGAACGACTCCGGCGAGAAGCGCGTCATCCGCACTTGGTCGCGCCGCTCCACCATTGTGCCCGATTTCATCGGGCACAACTTCGAGGTCCACAACGGCAAACGGTTTATCCCGCTGTACGTGACCGAGGAGCTGGTGGGGCACAAGCTCGGGGAGTTCGCGCCGACGCGCACATTCCGCAGCCATATCAGAGACGAGAAGAAGGCTCGCATCAAAGGATAATCACCGTGGCAGTCACCGCAACACTCAAGTACATGCGCGTCTCGCCTTTCAAGGTGAGGAAATACACGCAGCTGTTCAAAGGGAAAAGCGTGGAAGAGGCGCGGGCCATCCTTGCGTACCATCCCAGCCCGACCTGCGAGGCCATCCTGAAGCTGCTCAACTCCGCGGTAGCCAACGCGGAGAACAACCACGACCTCGACCCGGAGCTGCTGATCGTGAAGAACGTGGTGGTTGACGGCGCGTCAACCTACAAGCGTATCCGCCCGCGCGCCCGCGGTCGGGCGAACCGCATTCTCAAGCGCACCAGCCATATCACAATTGAAGTGGACATCAAAGCTGAACACCGGGTGAAACGGGTTGAGCCGGAGCCCCAGGCAAAGGCTGCGCCGAAGCGCCGCCTTACTGCAATGGGCCGCAAGGCTAAGGCCGGGAAGGCGGTGGCCAGCGAGACGAAGAAAGCTGCTGCCAAGGTCAAAGAGCCCGCCAAACCGGCGAAGGCCCGGGCCAAGAGCAAAGCCAAGCCCGTGGAGGAAGAAGCCGTGGTGGCGAAGCCTGCTCCGAAGCGCAAGCGCGCCGCCAAGAAGGTTGACGCGGCCATGCCGGAGCCGGCGGATGTGGTGGAAACAGGCGCGGCGGAGCCCACGCAGGACACTCCTGCAGAACCCGCCGGGGAGACCAAGTAGATGGGACAGAAGACTCACCCAATTGGATTCAGGCTTAAGCAGACCACCAAGTGGACCGCTGTGTGGTTCGCCAACCGCAAGTCCTACGGCGGCCAGCTCGTGAAAGATCTGCAGGTGCGCAAGGTTCTGGAAAAGGAACTAAAGAGCGCGCAGGTTTCGCGCGTTGAGATCAAGCGCTACGTTGGGCGCTTCATCGTCAATGTGTACTGCGTGCGTGTGGGTATCGCGGTCGGTCGCGGCGGGAGCAGGCGTGAAGAGCTGCGCCGCAAGCTCGCGGAGATTCTGGGCAGCGGCGAAGTTCATCTGGATTTCTACGAAGAGCCCAATCCCGACCTCTCGGCGGGGGTCGTGGTCAACAACATCATCGCCCAGTTGGAGAAGCGCATCAACTTCCGCCGGGCGCTGAAGCTGCAGCTGAGGCGCTGCGAACAGGCCGGTGCCAAGGGCGTGAAGCTGATGGTGGCGGGACGGCTGAACGGCGCAGAGATGTGCCGCACCGAATGGTACCGCCGCGGGCGCATCCCCTTGCACACTATCCGCGCGAAGATTGACTATGCCTGCGATGTGGCTCACACAACCTTTGGCTCCATCGGAGTGAAAGCCTGGATCTATACCGGAGATGTCGTGCCCGAGCGCGGGGTATCAGGCGGAGGTGAGAACTAATGCTCGTACCCAGCAGGGTAAAACACCGCAAGACCCAGCGCGGCCGCATGCGCGGCAAGGCGTTCCGCGGCGGCAACGTGGATTTCGGGCAGTTTGGCCTGAAGGCTATGCAGCCCGCTTGGATCACGGCGAACCAGATTGAATCCGCGCGTATCGCAATCAACCGCCGTCTGAAGAAGGCCGGGAAGTTGTGGATTCGCATCTTCCCGGACAAGCCCTTCACCAAGAAGCCGGCGGAAACCCGCCAGGGCTCGGGAAAAGGTCCGCCGGAAGGATATGTGGCAGTGGTTAAAGCTGGTCGGATTATGTTCGAAGTGGAGGCGCCGACGGAAGCCATCGCGCGCGAGGCCCTGGAGCGTGCGGCGCACAAGCTGCCCATCAGGACCCGCGTTGTAGAGAGGGTGAACTTCTAGGAGATAACGATGGCATCCAAGAGGAAAATACAGGAGCTGCGCAAGCTCAGCGCCCCTGAGCTGAAGAAGCGCGCGCGCGAGCTTCGCAGCGAGATATACGAACTCCGCTTTGAGAAGATCACGGGGAAACTGGAGAACTACCGCCGCCTCCGCGAGCTGAAGCGGGATATTGCTCGGGTGGAGACACTCATCCGGGAGAACGAGGTTTAATATGCCGCGCAAGGTGAAAGTAGGTACGGTCGTCTCCGACAAGAACGCGAAAACTATAGTGGTTGAGGTGCACCGCCGCAAGCTGCACCCGCGCTACCGCAAGTACATCCGCGTGCGCAGCCGTTTCATGGCGCACGACGAGAACGAGGCCGCCAACATCGGCGACACGGTGCGCATCATTGAGAGCCGCCCGCTGTCGGCGCGCAAGCGGTGGGTGCTGGATGCGGTCGTCACCCGCGGCGTGGGGCCGGAAGTGGAAGTGCGCCATGACGACGACCTGAGAGTTGCACTCGGCATTGAGGCTGCGGAAGCCGTTGCCGAGGAAACAGCGGAGGAGGCCGAAGGTGCCGCGGTGGAAGAGGCGGTGGAAGAGGCTGCGGAGGCTGAAGCCGGTGCGGATACCGCTGGTGCGGGCGAAGCCCATGACAACGAGTTCGTTCCCCTCGTTTCTGCACCGATGCCTGATGTGATGGCTGCTGCGGCGCCAAGTGAAACCCCTGCTGCCGGAACAGCAGAAACCGACACGGAGAAACCCGCCGGGGAGTAGAAGATGATCCAACAGGAATCACGCCTATTAATTGCTGACAACTCGGGCGGTAAGCAACTTCTCTGCATCCGTGTGCTGGGACGCTCTACGAGCAGGTACGCGTCCGTGGGCGATGTGATTGTGGGCACGGTTAAGGTCGCCAGCCCCCGCTCCCAGGTGAAGAAGGGCCAGGTGGTGAAGGCCGTGGTGGTGCGCACGACCAATCCTATCCGCCGCCGTGACGGCTCCACCGTCAGGTTTGACGACAACGCCTGCGTGCTCATCGATGTGGAGACCCGCAATCCGCAGGGGACGCGCGTTTTTGGGCCGGTTGCGCGCGAACTGCGCGAGCGCGGCTATATGAAGATCGTTTCCCTCGCGCCGGAGGTTCTCTAATGAAGCTGCATGTGAAGAAGGGCGACGAGGTAATCGTGCTGGCGGGCAAGGATCGCGGACGCAAGGGCAAAGTGCTGCGTGTGTACGCCGGAAACCGCAAGGTCATCGTGGAAAACATCAACGTGTACAAGAAGCACCAGAAGCCGACCAAGGACAGCCCGCAGGGCGGCATCATTGATAAGGCGATGCCGCTGGACATTAGCAACGTGCAGCCGGTGGACAAGGGCACCGGCAAAGGCACGCGCGTCGGACGGCGGCGCGTTGAGGGCAAATGGCTGCGCTATTCCAAGCGCACCAATGAACTCGTTGATTCGAAGTAGGGATTCACATGGGACTACCCAAATCAAGGTTGCATGATATCTACGAAAACGAGGTGAAGCCCGCGCTCATCAAGGAGCGGGGGCTGGAGAACCCGATGCAGGTTCCTCGCCTGAAGATGGTCAAGGTCAATATCGGCGTGGGCGAAGCTAAGGACAACGCCAAGGCGCTTGAGGGCACGGTGAAGACCCTGACGGTTATCGCCGGCCAGAAGCCGGTGGTCACCCGCGCCAAGAAGTCCATCAGCAACTTCAAGCTGCGCGAGGGCCAGCCGGTGGGTGTCACGGTGACGCTTCGCGGCGAGCTGATGTGGCACTTCCTCGACAAGCTGATGAGCATCACGCTGCCGCGCGTCCGGGACTTCCAGGGCGTCAGCGTCAAGGGCTTCGACGGGCGCGGCAACTACAACCTGGGGCTGCGCGACCAGCTGATTTTCCCCGAGATCATCTTCGACGAAGTGGAAGTCATCAAGGGAATGCAGGTCACCATCACCACAACCGCCGATGACGACGCGCTGGCGGCGGACCTGCTGTACCGGCTGGGAATGCCCTTCAGGGATTACAAGGTGACCAAGGAGGTTGCATAACAAAGTATGGCGAAGAAGTCGAAAATCAACCGCAACCAACAGAAGCTGAAGTACGAAATCAGGCACCGCAACCGCTGTGCCATCTGCGGCCGTCCACGCGGGTACTACCGGTTCTTCAACATTTGCCGGGTCTGTTTCCGCACATTCGCGCTGAAGGGCTACCTGCCGGGAGTGACTAAGAGCAGCTGGTAAGAACGACTATGACGCAAACCGATCCAATCGCCGATTTCATTACAATAATCCGTAACGCCAAGCTCGCGCGGAAGCTGGAAGCGGTGGCGAATTACTCGCGCATGCGCGAGGAAATCGCGCGCATCCTCGGGCGCGAGGGTTTTATTGAGCGCTACGAGGTTTACTCCGAAGGGCGTGGCAAGAACCCGAAGTTCCGCAAGATTCGCATTCACCTCCGGTACTATGATGACTTGCGGCGCTTCGGGCCGCTTAACCACATCAGCCGAGTGAGCAAGCCCAGCCGCCGGGTGTATGTGGACAGTGGCAAGAACGTATCGCTTCGCGGCGGCACCGGTATCCGCATTCTCTCGACTTCCAGCGGCGTCCTGTCCGACGTTGAGGCCAGGCGCAAGCGGGTGGGTGGCGAAGTGCTGATGGAGGTTTGGTAACAGATGTCTCGTGTTGGTAGAAAACCTATCGCTCTTCCCCCCGGCGTTGAGGCCGCAGCTAAGGGCCGCACCATTACGGTGAAAGGCAAGCTGGGCGAACTCGCGCACGAGGTGGCGGAGTGCATTGACTTTGAAATAGCTGACGGGAAGATCACCTTCTCGCGCAAGAGCAACGAGCCGGCGGTGCGCGCCCGTCACGGGCTGACGCGTGCGCTCGTGAGCAATATTGTAGTGGGCGTGTCCGAAGGCTTCACCAAGAAGCTTGAAGTGCGCGGCACTGGCTACCGGGTGAACGTCGCCGGCAGTAAGCTCACACTCAACATAGGCTTTTCCCATCCCGTGGAGTTCGACTTCCCGCCTGAAGTCAAAGTGGCGATGGAGGGAACGACCACCAAGGAGCAGCTTCCCACCAGTATCATTACAATCTCCGGCATTGACCGTGAGCGCGTCGGGCACTGGGCGGACCAGGTGCGGCGGGTGTACCCGCCAGAGCCCTACAAGGGCAAGGGCATCCGCTACGAAGGCGAACGGGTGATCCGCAAGGCCGGCAAAACGGGCTAATGGAGCGCAGTATGGCTAATACATCACGCAACAGTCTCAGGGTAATCCGGCACCGGCGTATGCGCCGGAAGGTCCAGGGCACGCCGGAGCGCCCACGGCTGGCGGTGTTCAAGAGCAACCGCCACATATTCGCGCAGGTGATTGACGACACCGGGGGCAAGACGCTTCTGGCGCTGTCCAGTCTGACGCCCGACCTGAAGGCCAAGCTTACCGGCAAGCCCGTCGAGACCGCGAAAACGCTGGGCGGCGAAATGGGGAAGCGCGCCCTGGACGCCGGCATCAAGGCCGTGGTCTTTGACCGTGGCGGACACCAGTTCCACGGCGCGGTGAAGGCCTTTGCCGACGCCGCCAGGGAAGCTGGTTTGCAGTTCTAAGAGGAAACACATGGGTTATTACAGACAACGGAGACAGGAACCGGAAGACACCAAGTTCAAATCCGAGGTGCTTTACGTCAACCGCGTCGCCAAGGTGCTCAAGGGCGGCCGCCGCTTCAGGTTCACGGCGCTGGTGGTAGTAGGTGACGGCGAAGGCAGCGTGGGCCTCGGGCTCGGCAAGGCGCCGGAAGTGGTGGAGGCCATTCGCAAGGGCGAAGAGCTTGCCCGCAAGCACATGGTCAGCATCACGCGGCGAGGCACGACTATTCCTTACGAAATCAAGCACAAATACTGCACCACGACCGTGGTGCTGCGGCCTGCGCGCGAAGGCGCCGGCATCACGGCGGGCGGACCGGCTCGCCCGCTGCTTGCGCTGGCAGGCGTCAGCGACTGCACCGCCAAGTTTATCGGGAGCAACAATCGCGTGAACTGCGCCAAAGCCACGTTTGAGGCGCTGCTCACGATTGTGGCTCCTGAGACGACGGTAAAGCACCGGCGCGATCGCGGCTACCGGATTGAG
>Ga0307425_1000869_pt1 | contig 18771 bp, 11 predicted proteins | sample SalMarWE160330MG_FD_202152 | JGI IMG/M metagenome (GOLD analysis project Ga0307425, IMG submission 202152) | Salt marsh sediment microbial communities from the Plum Island Ecosystem LTER, Massachusetts, United States - WE1603-30 | ecosystem: Environmental > Aquatic > Marine > Intertidal zone >...
TTTCGTTGTGACGGTCTCTGTAAATTTCTTCGCAGGTTCATCCTGTGCGGCTGCAAAATTTGCGGCAATCAGGACACCCAAACATATCGCCACAGCAGCGACAGGCATAAATTTACGACTTATAAACATATTCTATCTCCTCAAAAAACATGTCTCAAACAGAACAAGAAAGTATATTTAGATTCAAATCATTTTTGTATAGCCCGGTTTCGGCACCGGATAACTTCCGTCGGCGCCGACGCGAGTCGGCGGCTCCATGCCGTCGTGACAGTCTTCCGGCCTGGGCGGATAGTAGAAGTCGGACGCATTGACCTGCTGCCATGTCACCTCTTTGCCGGTGCAGCAGGAAATTTGCCCCATCACGCCGACCATCGTGCTGCGGACCATGTAGTCGCCGTTGTTGACGGGCTTGCCGGAGCGAATCGCCGCGAACAGCACATCGTGCTCCCTCTGATAAGGATCGCATCGGCCTTCCCACCGCCAGTTTGTCTCGCCCCAGATCCGGCACTGCAAAACTGATGCTCTGCCCTTGCTGCCGTGTATGATGCTGGAAGTGCTGTCATAACAATTGCTGGTAGTCCGGCAGAACGCATAGATGGGCACACCATTTTCATATTCGTAAATGACCGAATGATGGTCGAAAACGTCGCCGTAAATCGGGTCGGTCATCGAAGAGCGGCCGGCGAGACCATGACATTTCGCCGGGGCCTTGTTATGCATCACCCACGTGGAACGGTCCAGGTTGTGCACCAGCGACTGGGGGACATCGTCGCCGGAGAGCCAGCGGAAATGGTATTGCGTGCTGCACTGCCATTCGAGTTCCGTGAGCCCCTCCTTGCGGGGGATAACGACATACGGCGCTCGGAGGAAGTTTTCCTCGATGGCGACCACGTCACCAATAACGCCATCGTGGATACGCTGGATTGTCTCGGCGTAGCCGGTGTGGTAGCGGCTCTGCAGGCCTGAGACCAGGCACAGCCCCTTTTCTTTCGCCAAGTCACCCGCCTTCTGCATGAGCTTGAGCCCGACCGGGTCGATGCCGTGAGGTTTCTCCACAAAGACATGCTTTCCCGCCTTTATTGCCGAGAACGCATGGAAGGGATGGAACTTGGCTGCGTTGGCAATCAGCACAACGTCCACCGATTCGATCACGTGCTTGTAACCGTCGAAGCCGGCGAAGCAGTGGTCGTCGTCCACTTGCACCTGGTCGCCTTTCTGCTCCTTGAGAAGCCGTCGTTTGTCTTTGACGCGGTCTATAAAGATATCGCACATTGCCACCAGCCGGGCGCCGGAGTCCGCGGTGAGCGCCTGGGCGGCTGCGCCGGTGCATCGCCCGCCGCAGCCGATCATGCCCACGCGGATAATATTACTTCCAGCGGCATATACCCTGTGCCCAAGGTACACGCCCGATACGGCTGCCACGGTTGATGCTTTAAGGAAGTCGCGACGCGTTGTGCCGGCGCTTTTGCCTGATTTACTTGAACTTGCCATACTACCTCCTTTTTCGATGTGTCTTTGTCAGACTGTGTTTTTTCTGATTTAGGATCAAGATTTTCCTGATATCCCGTTTAATTGACTCTTTCGTATAGTTTTGCCAATTCTTTTACTAATAATTATCAAATCGACTTCGTATTATATTCTCTTGGCATTTCGGATTCAAGCTTTGTTCGGAGAATGGTGATACTTTAATAAATACCCCTCGGTTGGTGGCAGCCTCAAGCGCAGCGTTCCCCCGAGAGAAGTCGAATGGGTTGGGAATAGCCTATCTGACGTTTACCATCCCCAAAGCCTTCGGCTTTGAGGCTGCCACACGCACAAAAAACCCCGGTCCCGGTTGAGCCGAAACCGGCGGCGAATTGACAAGAATTATACTACGCGAATTCTTTGTATTCGCGGTCCTTGAGGATGCCCGGCTGCGGAACCGGATACTCACCCTTGGAGTTGGAACGCAAAGGAGCAGGTGAATCCATCGTGAACTTGTCCACATCAGGAGCAAACTCGTGCGGGCAGTTGAGTGCCTGCTCGAATGTGATCACCTGCCCGGTGTGGGCAGCCATGCGGCCCATCGTATTGACCAGACTCGCCTCGGCGCCGCGTTTAACCTCGTTATAAGGTTTGTCCTGGCGGATCGCATCAATCAAGTCGTTCCATTCGTTCTGATAGGGGTTTGCCTCTTCTCGATTGATTTTGGATTGCCAGATCATGTCTGATCGCACGGGAGCCTGGCCCTTGAAAAGACTGGAGGGCCTCCCACAATCGCCGCTCTTGGAAGCGATTGCCATGCCTTTGGTGCCGTGAAGGTAGCTCGAGTAGATGCTCTGGCAGCCCGTCATGCGGCGCCCATCGAAATTGAACGTAGTTCCGTCGGCATACGTATATTCCACCGCGTACACGTCAAGATTCTGGTCAACGCTATCGTCGTGATAGTGTCGAGCACCAAGCGCCTGGGCCTTAACCGGCCAGGCGTTCTTCATCCAGCCGAGATGATCGATGATGTGAATGTAGTAGTCACTATACATACCGCCGCTTGCCCACAGGAAGCTGTGAAACTTCCGGATCTGATAGAGCAGCTCACTGATTCCGTCCGGTTTGGGTGTGGCAGTAGCTGAGCGGCCGGCCATCCGGTAGCCGCGCTGCAGGATGATGTCCCCGATTTCGCCATCGTGAACTCGCTTGGCCAGTTCTTCAAGCGCCCGGCTGTGACGGGACATCAGGCCAACACCCACTTTGAGGTCCTTCCTGTCCGCCTGTTCGGCGAGCTTGATCATCCTGTGAGTCGTCGGACCGTCCACCGTGACCGGCTTTTCCATGAACACGTTAAGGCCCTTGGCAATTGCGTAAGTGAAATGCACCCAGCGGAATGCCGGCGGGGTTGCAAGAATCACCACATCACCTTTATCAAGGCAGTCCATTGCTTTTTTGTAACCGTCGAAACCGATGAATTGGCGTTCCTTGGGTACTTCCAACTGTTGCTGGTGTCCTTTTTCCAGATTAGTATAGCTGCGATCAAGACGGTTCTGGAAGACGTCGGCCATAGCAACGAGCTTGATCGGGCCATTCTTGACTGACAGAGCGTCAGTGGCCGCGCCTGTACCACGTCCGCCACATCCGACCAAAGCTATTTTGATTGTATTGCTTTCTGCTGCATAGATGCGCGGAGCCAAACCAGCCGCCAGTGCCGAAGTAGCCGCTATTCGGCCTGTATTCTTCAGGAATTCACGACGTGTTGTACCAGGATCTTTGCCTGATTCATTTGAATTTGCCATTGTTTCTCCTTTTCGATGTTTCGTTGTCAGATTATATCCTGTTTTATAAGAGCGAAATCTTCCGTGAAATCGGCTGTAATATGCTTACAAATGCCGTCCGGCCGAATCTTATGCGAACGTTGCCGTACAAGTTAACCATAATACCAGCTTGCCTCTGCCGGTTCAAGTTGTTTTTCGATGACTTTGAAGTCCTCAAATCGCATCGTCAATCCATAAAAAAACCGTAGTTTCCAGTAGAAGCGGAAACTACGGCAAATTGTTCTTTGTTCAGATTTATTTTTGTTATGCGAAGTCTTTGTATTCGCGGTCTTTGACGATACCGGGCTCGGGAACCGGATATCTGCCTTCGGAATTGGCCCGCAGAGGTGCAGGAGAATCCATAGTTAACTTATCCAGTCCAGGGGCCATTTCGTGGTCGCTGTTGAGGATTTGTTCGTAGGTGATTTCCTGGCCGGTATGGGCTGCCATGCGACCAAGACTCGTAACGAGGCTACCCTTAACGCCGCGCTCGACTTCGTTGTATGGCTTGTCGTTGCGGATAGCATTCACCAGGTCGTTCCATTCGTTTTGGTATGGATTCCCCTCGTCGCGGCTGACTTTGGATTCCCAGACCATACTCGAGCGTGTCGGATCCTGGCCCTTGTGAATGCTGGAGGGCATTCCACAGTCGCCGCTCTTCGAGACGACCGCCATACCCTTGCTGCCGTGAGCGTAGCTGGAGTAAATGTCTTTGCAGCCAGTCATGCAGCGCCCATCCATGATGAACGTTGCGCCGTCGGGGAATGTGTATTCCACCGAATACGTATCGAAATTCTGATCCACGTAAGTGATTCCTTCGGGACTCTGCCGATAGTGCCGGCCGCCCAGGGCCTGGGCCTTGACCGGCCATGCGTTCTTCATCCAGCATTGATGATCGATGATGTGGATGTAAAAGTCGCTGAAGCACCCGCCGCTTGCCCAGATGAAGCTGTGGAACCGCTGTACCTGGTAAAGCAGGTCGCTGATGCCGGGTGGCTTGGGCAGCGAGGAGAAAAACCCGATGGGGCCGGCCATCCGGTAACCGCGCTGCAGAATTACATCACCGATTTCGCCGTCATGGATACGTTTTGCCAGCTCTTCGAGCGCCCGGCTGTGACGGGACATCAAACCCACTCCTACTTTGAGGTTCTTCGCCTTTGCCTCTTCGCCGAGCTTGAACATCCGCCGGCTGGTCGGGCCGTCCACGGTGACGGGTTTTTCCATAAAGACATTGAGGCCTTTCTTGATGGCGTAGGTGAAGTGCACCCAGCGAAAAGCCGGAGGCGTTGCGAAAATCGCAACATCGCCAGGACTCAGACAATCCATCGCATGCTTATAAGCATCGAAGCCGATGAACTTACGATCCTCCGGCACATCCACCTGGTCGGCGTGCATTTTCTTCAAATTCTGATAACTGCTTTTAAGGCGATTTTCGAAGACGTCGGCCATGGCAACGAGCTTAATCGGGCCTTGTTTGACGGACAGGGCATTGTCCGCTGCACCGGTACCCCGGCCTCCGCAGCCGACTAAGACCACCTTGATGGTGTTGCTCTGCCCGGCGTAAATTCGCGGCGCTATCCCAGCGGCTAAGGCTGAGGCCGCGGCGATTCGGCCGGTATCCTTCAAAAATTCGCGACGTGACGTGTTTTTTTGACTAATTTCATTCATCGTGGGTCTTCTCCTAATGACTGGTCTCTTACGGACGGTTATTGAATAAAGACTATGTTAACTCCGGAAATTATTTTCGGCCCGGAGCACAAAACTCGTTCAAGCTCCATAGCAACAATTATCTTCATGATCCGGCATTTGACAAGCTTTTTTTCAGCGTGGAATTAATTTACGCCGGACAGATCAAGACGGTGTTCGAGCAATACATAGAAAACCTATTCGAGATTGTCTTCGGATTTGTCGGCTTGCTCATAAATTAGAGCAATATCATAGAGCATTTTTTCGAGCCTGGAAAAGTATTCCTCTTCGGAGAAATTATCTCTCGAATCCCTCAACGCCATAACCTCAAGTTCCAGCCGGTCGCGTTTGGCTCGCAGTTCGAGCGGCATTTTATTCTCGGCCTGACTATGGACAAGGCAGAACTGATGGGCGCGGTAGCCGTCAAGGGCTGCGCCATCTTCGGAAGTTTTTACCGGCCGGACACCGCGAAACCAGTCGGCACGCGTGCCAAGACCGTCGCCATTGTCGTCGAGCAGAGCATACTCGGTAACCAGTCGGCCGGCGGCCAAGTAGAATTCATCGACGCGATGAGAAGCGGTTAGAAATGCTTCGAGCAGCGAGGTCTGGCCATCTTTGTCAAGGTCGGCCTTCGGCTCGGCGATCGCGCCGGCTAAATATTCGCCGAACCGCGTGTAATTTTGTTCATAGCCGCTCTTGGTCGCCGTGATTACGACACGCTGCGGCCCCGACAAAATGCTGAGGAATGGAGCGCTGGACGAGGCTGTGTTGATTACGACAAGAGGCCTGATAACCGGCTTGAGCCATTCGGCCAGGTCGTCCGCCGCCAGGTCGGGGCCTCGCAGATTGAATTTGGCCGTCCTTCCGTCGAAAGTTCCGTGCCCGATCAGGACCAGCCACAAAGCGGCGGCGGTTTCCTGAGATTCGTCCGCTAACATTTGCTGCAATCCCGTACGATCGTCCGGATTCTGAACTTCGTCCAATCCGACCGCGGCGAATTTCGCACCGCCTTTCGAACAGGCCTGCTCCCAGAGATGGGCCCATTTGACAAATTGCGCTCCGTACTCAGGGGAACCGGCAGCTCCGACAACAACAATAACCGTGGGTCTCTCGTTGTTCGGGTCATCGTGCTCAAGTGCAGCCCAATCGCCGACGTTTAAAAATAAAACAACGACGAGCATCAGCCATAAAAATCGTAAATCGTAAATCGTAAATCGTAAATCAGTCACGGCATTCCCTTCCAGCGGCGCAGCGCCCACTCGCCTACAAAGCATATCAGAACGAATAGAAAAACCGCCGGCAGGATTCCGCGTATATCCCAAAGGGGCCTGATCCATGTATCCATAACCGGAGCGTTCAGGCTGGGCAGGCTTCGAGCGAAACTGTCCAAATCGTTGAGTTCTATAACCCTGCCTCCTGTCTGTCGGGCGATTTTTTCCAGCAGCGGACGGTTCGTTCTAATCGACTGAAACTCACGGGCTTCAAGATCGATGGCCCATCCGTTTTCGGCATTGCCGAGTTCCAGGCCGTCGGCATCGGTCACAACCGCCTTGGCAAAATAGCTGCCGTCAAGCCTGGGGACATAGACGGCCTCGAACTTTCCTGTTTCACTCAGCACGGGCTCGGCAGTCAACTTCACAGTCTGGCCATTGGGATCACGTGCTTCTATTGCTACCGAAACATCGTTCATCGGCTCGAAATCCTTGTCGCGGACACGAACACCGAACACAACCGGCTGGTTTGCCCGGCCGCGCTTCTGTACAGCCTGGAATGAGATTCGGTCCGGCACGTCCGCAACCAGCCAGCGCAGCGTCTGTCTCCAGAACTTGTTCATATCGTCCTGCATATCGGGCTGTTTCATGCCCCATCGCCACACATCTCCGACCGTTAGTGCCGCCGAGCGCCCGCCGCCATATCTCTGCACGACCAGGGCAGGAAATTGTCCACCGGAATCGTTGCTGACTGTCGCGACCACACTGGCGCCGGGCTTGACCGCCCCGAGGCGATTTAGTACCCTAAACGCAGGCATCGTCGAGAGCCTTTGCTGTTCATCCCGCTCGTTGTCACGCAATCGGGCCCAGGGCTGCAGCCAGCCTTCACGAGTCAGGTTGAAATGGATTTTAGTGCCGGTGCCTGTTTCGGTCCGGGGAAGCCTGTCCAGGTAGACCGGCAGCATTTGTCCTATGGGCGTGCGGTTGAAATCGCCCTCCCGGAACGATTCGGCCCCGCCGAGCATCAGGAATCCGCCGCCTCGCTCGGCGACAAAACGCCGAATCAGCTCCATCTGGTCATGCGTGAAAAATCCCGCCTCAATGTCGTCCAGGATTATCGCGTGATAGCCGAACAGATCTTCGGCCTTTTTGGGAAATCCGTCGCGAAGCTCTGCCTCATCACGTGTACCAAGCCGCACGAGGACCGGCTGATCGTACTGCTCGGCCTGCTCGGCGTCCTTGTTATCGAATCCGCGGTACAGCGGATTGTTGACTTCGCCGGTGTGTCCCCGCCACTCGTATTTCGGCTCGCGTCTGGCGACACGAAGCAGTCCCACGAGCTGTATCTGTTCGTCTTGGCTAATCGCCCGCCGGAGGAACTTGTATTCCCAGTTCGGCCTGCCGGTGACATACAGAATACGGTACGGGCCCTTGCCGCGGTCCACAACCAGCGTATGCCTGTTGTTGGCAAGCGTCGCTTCAGATGCATCCTGTGTATCTTCCTCTGCGGCGTTGAGACTTGTAGGGTGGAGCTCTGCCCCACCATTGCGGTTCGGTGGGCCAGGGCCCACCATACCAGATTGCTCTGCGGCGTTAAGATTATAGAACAGGATGCCGCTCCTGTCCGGACGCACATGAAAACGAAACGTATGTTTTTCGTCGCTCTTTGAAATGTTTCGTGTCTGCTGTTCGACAACTTTGCCGGAGCTTTCGGTAAGATTTAGGGTAACGGTCTTGCCTGCGTATCCGGAAGCTTCAACGTCGGCCTGAATTGCCACCGGGGCGTCTTCGAAAGACGTCTGGCTGACAGAGACATTCGTCAGAGAGATATCTTTCTGCGGCCGGTCCGTTCCGACGACGACCGGGTAGACCGGAGGCACGCCCGAAAGGTCATAGAATTGCTCGCCCATATCCGTCGCGTTACCGTCGGTCATTAAAAGCACGCCGGCCAGCGGTCTGCCGCGGTATCGCTGAGCGATGGTTTGCAATGTTCCGCCGATTGCCGAGGCTTTGCCGTCGAAGAGCAGCTCCGAGAAATCCGTTGTACGACGAAGCTGCGAATCAAATAAATATTCGCGAATCTGAAAATTGTCGGCCAGCGCGCCCAGCCAGGCGGATTTGTCGGCCTGAAACACGGACTGAAGAATCTCGCCGCGGCTCTGGGTCATGCCCTGGTCCCGGATGTTCATCCCGCTGCTGTTGTCGGCAATTACCAGAAGGAGATTGGCGCCGGATTTGACGTGTCTGCCGCTCCATAACGGCTCGGTCAGGCACAGTAACAGCACCAGCAAACCCAGAAGCCTCAGGCAAAATGCAATCCTGTGAACCGCACTAATCTCCGGCGAGCGCCGGTACGACCAGAGAAGTAATACAACGGCAGCGGCTAATACCGGTACGGCCAGCCATACCCATGGGCTGGCCGGGACAATGATCGACCCGGGAAACATCATTCATCGCCTCCCAGGTTCTCATAATATCTTCGTACAAGTTCGGCGAAGCGCCCGGGCACCGGATCGCGATCGATGGGAACAATCGCCTCGTCCGGCTTTAGCTTAGCCAGTTCCTCGCCAATGCGATTTCGCAATTCCGTCAGCGGTTTGGTAATCTGCTGTTCGACAAGGTTCCATTGCGGCTCTTTGCCGTGACGGGTGAACTCCGCACGTATAGCCCGCGCGCTGTCCCGAACGCGCGCGACATCATTACGAAGGTCCGGCTCGCTGAGTATCTCCTCCACGTCGCGCAGACGGTCTGACCACTGCCGGAAGTCTCGACCTGTAAGCGGGCCGTTGGGATCGAACTGGTCCCACCGGCCGCGTTGATTACCACCACCGCCGGTTGGGTCGGCTTGAGCGCCGCCGGTTCGATTGCCGGACCGCCGGCTATCGGCAAGACGCTGTTGATTTTCCCGCGAATCGGCCGGGCCGTTGGGATCGCCCTGCTGCCCGCGGCCGGTTCCGGCTTGAGCTTCGGCGGGCTGTTGCCGGCTTGCAACTGAGCCCGTTGGGCTGTTAGGATCGCCTTGCTGCCCGCGGCCGTTTCCGGATTGTGCATCGGCAAGCTGCCGCTGGCTCGCTGCTGAATCCTCGGGCCTATTGGGATCACCATCCTGTTGGGCCCGGCCGCCGGCACGAGCGGCTTCTTCGTCCACCTGTCTGATCAGTTCGTCGAGCTGCTGTTGCGCCAGACGCAGGGACTCGGTTTCGTCGCCGAGCACGCTGCCGGCGGCATCTTCGACGCCCTTTCTGAGTTCTTCGATTCCCTTTCCGGCCCGCTGTTCCATCTCCTGTGCCTGCGGCAGGAAGTTCCGCCTGAGCAGTTCGCTGGTGACCTCAAGTGCCCTGTCAACATTATCGCTGCTTGTCTTGCGCAGCGTATCGTAGAGCTTTCGCGAAAGCAGCGGCTCCGAAGTCTCCGCCTGCTCGCTCACATCTTTCATCTGTTCGAGCAGCCCTTCGACACTTTGTTTCTGCTGATTCGTCTGATCCGCCAGCTCGCGATTAGTGCCGGAATCCGTTAAAGTCTTCTGGTCGGAATCTATCTGCTGTTTTATCTCTTCGGCAATTTCTTTTTGACGCTGGTCGAGCTGCTGGGCCTGCTGCCGCATGTCGCGCATCTGCTCGGTAAACTGACCGGAAGTGCTGCGCCGGAATTCATCCCGCATCTGTTCGAGCTGTCGCTGCGCACGAGTAGCAGAAGTTACTGCCCTTGAGACCATCCCCTGCTCCAGCTCCTCCGCCGACTGGCGGATTCTCGACCGGCTCTGATCGAGCTGCTGCCTTGAATCGGCCATACGCTGGCGATTCTCAGGGCTGTCCATTCGCTGCTGCAGCTCGTCGATGTCCCGCAGCGCTTCGAGCTGCTCTTCTCTGAGACGCTTAAGCTCACGGCGAATTTCCTCTTTTTCCTGTTCAGTTTGGGCCTGCCGAAGCGCCGCCTGGACCTCCTTGAGCTTGTTGCTCATCTCATCCTGCCGACGTGCCAAATCGCGAAGCCGGTTAAGAACCTGAAGGTCCTCACGCTGGGCCGTCTGCTCCTGAGACTGGGCCAGGCGTTCCGTCTCGTATCTATTCTCCCTTTGCGTAAGCTCCAACTGCTGTAATTGCTGCTGCGAGCGCGCCGAACGGGCGCTGCTGCTTGCGCTGGAACTCCGGCTTTGCCCAACCTGATGCTCGCGCTGCCTTAATTTGAGCAGCTCCTGGTAGGCCGACTGCTCGGCCTCCAGTGCCGGAGTCAGCTCTGTCGCCGATACGGATTTCACAGCCTCGCCCAGATGCTCCAGCGATGTTTCCATGTGCCGTGCAGCGGCCTGCAGCGTTTTGGTTGCGGCGGGATCTTCGGCCTGTGCCGAAGCCGAACGGGCCTGTTCCAGCACGTCGGCCTGAGACTGATGGACAACACCAAGATCTTCTTTGCTGTTTTCGATGCGGCCGGACTGATCGGCCTGACGTTTGATATTCCAGGTCGCACTGATTATCTGCTTCTGCAATTGTGCGAGCTGCTCGCCTTGCTGCCGGCCCTGCTGCTGGCTTTGCTGGTTTTGGTTCTGTTGGTTCTGGGAAGACTGGCTTTCGCGGAACACCTCCTCGAAGGGGCGTATTTCCGCGAAGTACATGTCACCGGAGGTTCTGCGGACATTGCCGTTCGGCCCCACATCGTCGGCCCAGAAGTAGTACGTCAACAACTGATCCGGCTGAGCGCTCAGATCTTCCAGCTCCAGCAGGTGCTGAATCTGCTGTTTGTCACTCGGTTCCGGTAACGGGCTAAGTGTGACATCCCTGCTCAGATCGCCGGCAAGAGTGTAACTGACCCCGTAGCCTGTCACGCCGTAGTCGTCCGAAACTTCAGCTTCCAGGCTCAGTTCCTCTAATGGCGATGCCAGTACATCTCGATTGGGAAAAACTACTCTTAGCTCGGGCGGCAGGTTCTTGTGAACGTCGATAATGAAGCGCTGCGGTAACTCGTTCGTAAGCCCCTGGGCATCGGCCAGTTGCAGCTCATAACGCTCGTTTTTTGTAGCCGTGATTGATGTCGTATAAACGTTCGGATGCTCGCTATCGACGGTCAGAACCGGACCGGATCCTTCTTTGGGAACAAGCTGTGCCTTTGCCACCGCCTTGTTGAGAACGAATGTTAAAAAGACCTGCGATCCTTCCACCGCACTGACCTGACGCGTGTCTTTAATAACTTTCTCGGGCAGTTTCGTATACGAAGGAAAGATAATCTTCGCATCGGCCCTGGTCAGAACGGGGCGCTCGTAGATGCTTATCCGGTAATCGCGCGAGCGTTTATCAGCATACTCGATATAGTAGAGCAGGTTGCGATTGACCTCTTGAATGATACCGCCGAACACAGGATCCTCCAGGTTTTTGGTCAGCGGAATAGCTTGAAGCTCCTCACCGGATTCGCCGAACAGCAAAGTGGCCTTCGGCGGTACGCGCTTGCCGAACCTCGCGAGAATAACCACCGGAGACCCGGCTTCCACGCTGGTGTCTCCCGGACTGACTGTTAAGTCATAGCCTCTGCTCTGCTGCACGTTTCGGTCCGTTACTCGCAGGAAAGGAACAGAGGGAAATAGTTGTAAGAGTGTCGTGATTATCAATGTCAACGCAAGCGCACCGCCAAGTTCCGCCAGTAAGAGCTTCTTCGTCGAGATACTCTTCAGCCAGTCGTGTTTCGTCGCGTGTCTAACCGCTTCGCCAATGACCCGATCCTGTAGATAGCCGAATTGACCGTCTGGTTGTTTAGGCTCCTGCTCTAAAGCTGCCAAAAGCAGCGCCTGCAGATCAGGATTTTGCCGCTCGATATGTCGAGCAACGGCCTTGTAGTCCGGCCGCATACGGCGGGATCTGTACAGGGCATACAGCGTTGCCAGTACGGTTGAAATGCACAGTGCCCAGTTTGCGACCGGCGATTTCAATCCCCAGTACCGGTTCACACTTATCAAACCGATACCAATGAGAGCCGCAACGAGCCAGAATGCCGACAGCAAATAAGCCAGGTGCAAACGCCGCCGGCGATTCACAATCGGCCGGAGTCTTTTACGTAAAGCTTCTTCAATCATTTCTGTTCTCCCTGAAGATTAGAAGGGCTGCGAGTCAACCACCCCGCCAGGGCCGTTTCAACGAACGAGACAGCAAGCAGTCCAATAAATATCCAACGCCAAAATTTCTGCTCGGATTCCAGTTCTGCAAAGCTTCTGAGACGGCTTGCTCGTGTGCTTCGAGAACCGATAGAAAGCTCAGCATGTTCGGCAGAAAAGTCCGAAGACTGCGCGAGAGTAACACCAAGTCTTTCAAGATCTTCGATTGGCATAACAGCTGTCTGGCACTCCTTCGCGGGCAGGTTCAGCGCAAAAACCTGTCCTGAGCCGGGTCGAAGGATATTATTCCCCTCAGACGTCTGAATTGTATAAATTCCGGGCAGGTCCGTCTTTGTAAAGTTTTCTTCGCCGGCATTCAGAGGAATCACCGAGTCGTCTGGTTTACGAATCTCCAGGTTTGCCGATTCCGATCCGCTCCAGGACGATATTGGCACATTGTCACCCACGAAATACTGTGACTGCCGGTTTGCAAAGATGCCGCCGTATTCGAGGACTGAGTAAAGCAGCGGTACGAATTTCGACGAAAGCGCCAACTGGCTGTCCGATGGTTGCCAGCCCGATGCCAGCACCAGCAGCGATCCTTTAGCTACTCGCATTTCGAACAATGCCGGGTCGTTGCTGTCGAACCAGGCCAGCACCTCGGCGCCCGGTAAATTGTCGATGTTGATTCGCCGGTGTTTCCAGAAGTGAATCTTTGTGAAATCTCCGAATCGCGGCTCGGAGAACGGCGCAAGAAGCGGATGTTTGAATTCGATCCGGTTGAGCATGGCATACGTACCGGCGTCGGCCTCCTGCGATTCGATGGTTTCAATCCCTGCAAGAGCTGCTATCGTTTTGACAGTCTCCGGGGACTTCATTACCAGCAGGACGGTCCGGCCGGTTTCGAGGTATCTGCGAACCGAATCGATGTGTCCCGGCGAGATTGCATCGGCGGCGATTATTAAGTGTGCGGCCGCAACGTCTGAATCCGTGAGGTTTTCCGCCGAACGCCGTATGACAGCCGGATCGATTGAGCCGGTAGGTCTGAAAGCCCGCTGAACATAATACAACATACCCTCGGAATCATCGGCGCTGTCGCTGCCAATGAAAAGGATGTTGACCCGATGCGTTAAACGCGGCGCAATATAAAGGGTATTGTCGAAGTCGTGATCATCGCCCGTCAGGACCAGCTTTCCCGGCGCCGAGTTATCCGTTCTTGGCGGAATCCGCACGACAACGCTATGGCCCGCCGGCACGTATACTTCCGGTATGCGATTCGACGTTCCCGCGGGGTCCTCGCCGGCCCAGCTCAAACCGAAACGCTCCACCGCCGCATCGGGCGAGTTGGTAATACGAACGCTCGGCAGTTCATCGCCGGCTGTGCGGGCCGGATGGTCCCGGCTTGCGATTAACTGTAACGCCGCATTGGTCGAACCTGCTGCGGCAATCGGCTTTAATTCTAATTCCATAGCCTCGGGCCATTCGTAAGCTTGCAGAGCCTCAAGGCTGCTGCCCTTCTGAAGATCGCTGATAAGCACTATCCGGTGCGTTCTGAATTTTTGCTGCTCGTCGTTGACTTCATCATCCTCGATAGCCTCAGCCGCGGAGACCAGGGCCTGGCCGAGATTGGTCGATGCCCAGCCCGGCGACAATTTCGATAGTTGTTCGGCTGCTATCGCCGTGCGACGGGCCGAATCCATCGCATCCCACTGTTCGAATCCTATCAGTGTTTCCGTGCCCTGATCGAATTTCATAACGCAGACACGGTCAGCCCGGCTCACGTTTTTTAGCACCGTCTGTGCCTCGCTGATCGCCCGGGCCCATACGCCGGTCCGCCGCATCGATGCGCTGGAGTCGATCAGAAGGACTATTCGCCTGGCGATAGGGACCTTGGCGTTCCCGGCTTCGCGCGGGAAGAAGGGGCGAGAAAACGCAAACGCAAGCAGGCACAATATTATGCACCGTAAAATCAACAGCGGCAGGTTCTCCAGATGGCTGCGATTTTTGAATCGCGGCACCGCAGTGTGCAAAAACATCAACGAGCTGAAAGTTACCCGCTTGCGCGTCTGCCGGCGAATCATGTGCAGAATGATCGGCAGACTCACCGCGGCGATTCCCGCCAGAAATAAAGGATAAAGAAAACTCATATCGTCCTCCTGCCCTTCGGACGAGACCTGTGTCTGATTCTTTTACGGTGGCGCATCCGGTCCTGGAGAAAATCCAGCAGGGCCAGATCGAAGGGCCGATCCGTTGCGAACAGATGATAGTCGATACCGAGGTTTCGACATATGGACTGGGTCCTGGCCAGATGTTTTTCCAGCTTCCGCTTGTAAGAAATCCTGGCGTCTGACGGATCGACGTACATATTGCGCCCACTCTCTATGTCCTGAAAAAGTGCAGGCGAGTCGAAGTCGAAATTCAGCTCGGCCGGATCCAGCACGTTGAAGACTACAACATCATGGCCGCCGGTGCATAGATAGCCCAGGTCCGGTTCGAGCCGGTCTATCGATGTTAGCAGATCGGAAATCAGGATGATAAGACCTTTCTTAGTCAGCATTTCGCCAATGTGCTGCAGGGGCGGCCCAAGTTTAGTGGAACTGCCCTGCGGAGAAGCCTCCAGTGCGACCATTAAACGGCGCAGATAACCCGACCGATTGCGGGGAAACATATACTGCCTGATCTGATCGTCGAATGTCGCCAGGCCGACCGCATCTCCCTGGGTGTAGAGAAAATAGGCCAGCGTCGCGGCCAGCGTGCCGGCGTATTGCGACTTTGTATAACCGCCGGAACCATAGCCCATTGACCGGCTGTGGTCGATCAGCAGATGGCACCGCAGGTTTGTTTCATCTTCGAACTTCTTAATAAAAAATCGGTCGCTGCGGGCATAAAGCCGCCAGTCAATATAGCGAGGATCGTCGCCGAAAGTGTATTGGCGGTATTCGGTAAACTCGACCGAGAAGCCGTGATAAGGGCTTCGGTGAATCCCTTTCCAGAATCCCTCGACGACTACTTTGGCGCGCAGCTCCATCGACTTGATCCTCATCAGTGAGACAGGATCGATCAGGCTTTTGGCTCTGCCGTCTCGTGACGCGCCAGAGCCGGATGGTGCCGCTTTGTTCGTCATTTGTTATGACTCTCCTTAACCGATTTTAGCAGGCGTTCGACAAGGTTTTCTATAACCACGCCCTCTGCCTCGGCGCGGTAATTAATCAATACCCGGTGTCGAAGCACCGGAAGGGCCAGCGCCCGTACGTCCTCGAAGCTCACATGCGACCTGCCGTACAGCAGCGCCCGGGCCTTGGCGCCGAGCACCATATATTGCGAGGCTCGCAACCCGGCCCCCCACGTTACCCACTCGTTGATAAAGTCCAGCGAATTGTCGGGGCCCGGGCGGGATGCGGCGGCGATTCTCACGGCGTAACGCACCACGTCCTCTGCTATCGGGACCTTAAGGACGACATCGTGAAATCGAAGCAGGTCTTCGCCCGTGAATACCTGCTCGATCGGTTCGGGCTCCGTCGCCGTCGTCTGTCGAACGACTGCGACCTCGTCGTCCTCCGACAAGTAGTCGATCCAGACGTTGAACATAAACCGGTCGAGCTGAGCTTCCGGCAGCGGATACGTGCCTTCCATCTCAATCGGGTTCTGCGTCGCAAAGACGAAAAACGGTTCGCCGAGCGAATGGCATACCCCGGCGGCGGTGACATGGTGTTCCTGCATCGCTTCGAGCAGGGCCGCCTGTGTTTTGGGCGGCGTGCGGTTAATCTCGTCGGCAAGAATCATATCAGCAAATATAGGCCCCTTGACGAACACCATTTTTCGCTGTCCGTCGCTCTGCTGGAGAATTTCAGTACCCGTAATGTCCGCCGGCATGAGGTCCGGCGTAAACTGAATACGCTGGAACTCCAGATGGAACAGTTGCGCCAGCGACTTGACCAACAGCGTTTTCGCCAGTTATCAGGCAATGCCCGCCGGAAAGCACGGCAATCAGAAGATGATCGATTACATCCTGCTGGCCGATGATAACCTTTGAAAGCTCGGCACCGATACGCTGCCGTGCGCTGCTGATCTGTTGGACTGCCATTCGTTCGAATTCGTATGCTTTCGTAGCCAAAATAATTTCTCTCTTTCGTTGTAGCGTGCCGAGGCGGATTCATGCATCGAGCATCCCCGGGCACAGTCCTAATGTGTCATAGCGTAAAACACGATATTAATTCCAAGCGGATACGCCTTTTTCTCCGAGAACTCATGAAAATACCACTCGTTCTCACCTTCACGTTCCCATCCGTCACCAAGGTCGGTATTGTGGCAGATAAACACCATCATCCGGCCGTGTTTATCGTAGATCGCACGGAAATGCGGAGTCTGACTGCCGGGACCGTGGTCTTCCCACGTGATGCCTTGACTTCGTCCATACAATGCTGAGTCAATGCTGGGAATCTGCGGTTTTTCCTTCAGGTTAAATGGAATTTGGAATATATTGCTGGGATCATGCAGCGGAACCTCTCTCGGCTCGAGATCAGGAAACACACGCTTGATCTCATAGTAGAAATTGTCCCACGCAGCATCGCCCCAGAAATCGTCAACCATCAGGAAACCACCGTTGAGCAAGTATTTCTGCAATGCCTTGATCTCTTCATCACTGAAGACCAGCCGTCCCACCTCCAGCATGTAAATGAAGGGATAGTTGAACAACTCCGGATCTGTCAATTCGAGCACGAGACCTTCGGGATCAACCTCCATTGAAGTCAGTTGGTGCAGGCGAAAAGAGAAGTTCAAATCGCTGTCTGGATAATCCGTCGCCCAGCTTCCGCCGCCGAAGCCGCGGCCACGACCACGGCCGCGACCGTATCCACCACCATAATAGCCTCCGCCAGATCCGGATGAGTACCGGATTCTTACGAATGTGAAAATGTCATGAGAAAATTCTTTGTTGGGCGTCCAGTTGGGTACCCCCCGGCGTTCGGAATATCCGCGATTGGAATATCTCCTCGCGAACACTGCGCCTGCTCCAACAAACGCCACCATCAAAAGGATTATTACGAGGTACTTTGATTTTATCATCGTGCATCCTCCTGAACCACAGGCTGCCCATTTTGATTATCGGATTTGGTTGCGGCCGGCCCTCGCGTGTCATTTACTATCTTCAGCAATAGACGATGGCCTTCTCGAAATCGAGGTGCCTCGGCCAGTGCAAGAAGAACGTGCCTTTTCGCACCGGCCGGATCTTTTGCTAAAAGCAATCGCCCCAGTCTATAATTGACATCAGCCGGATCGGCGGGGTCCAGCAAAAGCAGTCGCTGGTACGATTTAATCGCCTGCTCATCCCGGCCAAGCTCTTCGTCGGCCCGGCCCAACTGCCAATTCAGTTGTGCCAGCATGGGGTAAACCGCCAGGGACTTCTCGCCGTACCCGATGACTTGCTGCCAATCTTCTTTCTCTGTCGCAATTTCTATCAGTCGCCCGTAAGCATAGGACGCATCCGACGAAATCATAGCCAGCTTACCAAGAACTTCCCGCTCCTGCTCCGTCTCGTTAAGCTGACGATGTGCTTCTGCCAGCAGTTGATAGGCGTTGTCTTCGCCGGCATATTGCGGGTACAGGGCAATGAGTTTCTCCAGCGGTTTCTTCGCCTCGGCCCACTGGCGATTGGCCATCAGAGCTTTGGCATAAAGCGTCAATGCCCAAAAGTTGTTCGGATGCCCTTTCAACCATTCGGTAAGCGCTATGGGGTCGGCTGGGTCGAGCTGTCCTTTTTCCGGCTGCTCGAAGTCAACTTCGGGAGCTAAATTCCCGGCACGTTTTCGGGCGAATGTTTCGAATTGATCTTCGATATCCTTTATCGTTGCGGCGTGCTTTGATATCGCTGCATTGATCTCTTCGCCATTTGCCAAATCGGCGAGAATCGCCTTGATCGACTCAAGGCCGTAGCGTTCGACGAGAAACTCTACCACAAGCGACGATTCGTAATATGCGAACTGAAGGTGGTTCGGGGTGGGTGGACTTAAAAACGCGGCGCTAAGCTCGCCGATCGGCGTTAGTTTATCCTCAAGGATCATCCCGCGATATTCAGGATTCATTTGCTGGCCCCACGTCGGGTCACGCTGCGATTCCTCATAGACCGATATCCCTTCGCTAAGCCAGCGGGGCATCTTGTTATGCGTCAGGTTCAATGTCACGACGTGGCAGAACTCGTGCCATAACATCGCTTTCCAGTTGGAGGGTCTCTGGGCTTTGGGGCTGTTGGCCGTGATTACATTTCCGAAGCACACGCCGAGGTAGCCGTCGCCACCCGGCATCCCGAATGTGCGTACTGCAAAATCCTGCTGATTCGGAAAAAGCTCCACAACACACGGCTTGTCTAATAGTGCCCCGTATTTTTTGCACAAGCTTGACCTGGCCTCCTGTAAAAGGTCTATCACCATATCGCCGTACACATCCGCCTCGTGTTTATCCATGCGAACGACAAATCCCTCGGCACGGAGCGTTGCGAACTTAGACAAGTGGTCGT
>Ga0307425_1000870_pt1 | contig 18767 bp, 17 predicted proteins | sample SalMarWE160330MG_FD_202152 | JGI IMG/M metagenome (GOLD analysis project Ga0307425, IMG submission 202152) | Salt marsh sediment microbial communities from the Plum Island Ecosystem LTER, Massachusetts, United States - WE1603-30 | ecosystem: Environmental > Aquatic > Marine > Intertidal zone >...
TATTTTGGAAAAAGTTGGCTTGCTGTTAAGGAAGAATTATAGAAATAGGCGGTTTTTCACTTGGCCTCAAATGCTGGATTACCGATATAAACCCAGCATTGCCGCTGCCCCCAGAATGGCAGAAGGTTACATCTGGCAGCCCTAACCTGTTAGGTCTCTGAAAAGTTGCTCTTTTTTTTGATTTTCACCCCTGTTTTGTTCTTCATCTGCTAATTTCAAGAGAATAGCATGGCCTGCCCCAGAAGAGATTCCCCAATAATGCCAGGCTGTCCATTTTTGGCATCCTAACATCGGATATCACAATCTCCGCGGAAAAGGTCTTGCGCTTCTCCAAGGCCGCCTCTCCACCATAAGCGGATCATCCTTAGTCCTTGACTTGGGGTTATATATTGCATACTATTTTGGGGTAAAACCTGGTGCTTGGAGGTATATTTATGGGAACCGTTACCCAAAAGAAATTTTCAATCAGTGTCAACCAAAAGGAGTTTTTGAGGGAGGGAAAGGAGTAAAAAAGATGATACATTATGGACGGCTACCATTATTGGCGTTTTTTGGAGGTGTATTATTGGCGGCAGGCCTGATAACCACTCCCAGCCAGGCCGCATCGGAAATCCAACTCTCAAAGGGACAAACAGTATATGTACCGATCTATTCTCATATTTACATTGGCGACCGGGAACGTCCCTTTTTGTTAGCCGCCACTCTCAGCATACGCAATACCGATCCCGATCATCAGATTATCATCCTGTCGGTGGACTATTATGATTCAGATGGAAAACTGATCAAACATTATCTGAAACAACCCCAACAATTAAATCCAATAGCATCAAGCCACTACATCGTTGGTGAGTCGGATAAGGGTGGCGGTTCGGGGGCAAACTTCATTATCAAGTGGAAATCGGAATCAGAGGTCAATGAACCGATAATTGAAGGGGTGATGATCGGCACAAAGGCGCAGCAGGGCATTTCTTTCCTTTCCCGTGGCCGGTCAATCAAAACCAAGTGACTTTTGAAATGTTAGGGTTGAAATTGTTTTTTCAAGGATTAGAATGTCAGGCATTAAAACCGTGTCAGGAGGTGCACAATGTTTGAGGAAATCACCGAAAATATCGATGCTATTATGGTTCAACTTGATGATCTAAGAGGTCATCTTTGACTTAACCAACAGTGAAGAGGAACTTAAAAAAATTGAAAAATTGATGTCCAACCCTGATTTCTGGCAGCAGGACCAGGAAGCGGTTTCCCGTCTGAGCCAGGATAGGTCCTTATTAAGGGAAAAGATCGATACATGGCAGACACTTCACAAAGATGCAGAAGATGCCAAACTCCTTGCTGAAATCGCCCAGGAAGAGAAAGACACCTCATCCCTGAAAGAGGTAAGTAATGATGTAGCTGAGATACAGAGAGCGATCAAGGGGCTCGAATTTCAGGCCCTGCTCGGAGAGCCGGATGACAAGCGAAATGCCATTGTAGCAATTAATGCAGGAGCAGGGGGAACTGAGGCCCAGGACTGGGTAGAAATGCTCTTCAGAATGTACACCCGATGGGGTGAGGACAAGGGTATGAAGGTCCAGGTCATTGACTATCTCCCGGGAGATGAGGCCGGCATAAAAAACGTCACCCTTACGATAACCGGGCCTTACGCATATGGATACCTGAAATCGGAACATGGGATCCATCGTATGGTCAGGATCTCTCCCTTTGACGCTACAGGGAGGAGGCACACATCCTTTGCCTCTCTCTCTGTTTTGCCGGAAGTTGACACGGATATCACCATCGAAGTAGATGAAAATGACCTTCGCATTGACACGTTCAGGGCCAGTGGTCCAGGGGGCCAGCATGTAAACAAGACCAGTTCGGCAGTGAGGATTACCCACCTTCCCACAGGAATCGTAACCCAGTGTCAAAATGAGAAATCCCAGCATCGCAACAAAGAAATGGCAATGAAGGTGCTGAAGGCAAAGCTATACGATGTTGAAAAGGGAAAACTGGAAAAGAAAAAACAAGAGAGACACCAGAATCAAAAAGAGATCGCATGGGGGAGTCAGATAAGATCTTATGTATTCAACCCCTACAGGCTTGTGAAGGATCACCGGACAAATATTGACGAGGGAAATGTAGAGAAAGTTATGGACGGGGGTATCGACATGTTTATAGATGCATACCTGAGGATGAAATAGGCTTTCCGATCGTCCATTGACAATCCAATCCCGCCCGTGGCGGGACCGCAATCCGCATTCCCCAATCGAATCACCCTCCCTGATAGACCTTATCCATACTATGGATATAGGAACTTATGCCTGCATAGATCCCTTCTACCACTCTTTTCTGATATTTTGTGCTCAGCAGCCTCTGTCTCTCTCTGCTATTGGTCAGAAAGCCTACCTCCACGAGTATAGCCGGCATTTGCGCGCCAATAAGGACATAAAAAGGAGCCTGCTTTACACCTAAACTTTTGATTCCTTTATACTTTTTTTTGGTATTTACTACCATCCCCTCCTGTACGTGATGCGCTAATCTGCTCGACTCATTGATCTTGGTATTTAACATCAGATCGTTCAGGATGGTCTGGAGATCGCTCATATTCTTTTCTGATGTAGCATTTTCCCTTGCCGCCACCATTACCGCCCTCTTATCAGTTGCCATGTTCAGAAAATAGGTCTCTAATCCATGAATCCTGCTACTCCTGTGGGCGTTGACATGCAATGAAATGAACAGGTCCGCCTTTTTCATATTGGCAATGGCCGTCCTTTGTTCTAAAGATAAAAAGATGTCTTTATCCCGGGTAAGAAAAACTTCGCAACCGATCTTTTCTCTTAGCTCTTTGGCCAAAAATCTGGCAATACTCAGCGTAATATCCTTTTCTTTATAACGTCCTCCAATCCGGCAACCAGGATCTTTCCCACCATGACCAGGGTCGATCACAATTCTCTTAACATTCAAGCCGAGCTGCCTCGCTAAGGAGACCGCCTTCTCAGGCTTCTTCTCCCTCCTTATACCCTTCCTTACATCCCTCTTCTTTGACGCAAGCTCCGGTCTGATCCTAATTTCACCCTTTTTAAACCTGTGCACGTCCACCACTATTCTAAACGGGTCATAGAGGTGGAAGACATTATAACCCCCGATTTTTTCTATATCCAGAACAACACGCACCGTGTTTTTGGTATACTGACCTGCCCTGGCCATCCGAAGCAAATCATCCTTAATCGGAACCACACTATCAATACTCTTAGGGACACGAGCGTTTTTGAGATCTAAATAAAGCCTGCGTAGTTTCTTATGCTCGGGATCAGCCTTCAATAAATGGTGCTCATATTTCACAGGGCCTTGGACATCAATCACTACCCGCGTGTAGTTGGGGGTCGACCAGTAGCGGATATCTTTGACAGACACTCGTTTAGATTTAGAGAGAGGGGCGCTACCTGAGCCTTTCTTTTCATTCTTCCTGCGCAGTGTCACGGCAAGCTTGTCGACCATCTGCTTGGCCTTGGGCCGCATGTCTCCGGAGGGGAAGTTTACTTCTACCTTTAAGAATTCAACATAGGCCTGGGCAGGGTCCTTCCTGAATTTATAGAATATTTCCCCGATCTTATACTGAGCATCATCTGCAAGAGAATGGTCTTTATGTTTATCAGTAAGACCCCTGTAGAGGGTGAGCGCTTCATCTAAATCTTTCGATTTCCCCGAGTATCTGTAAAGCCCGGTGTAAAGGCCGGCCGAATGATAACGTGCCCAAATGCCCTGATCGCTCTTGGGATAGATCTTGTAAACCTTTTCATAAAGACGAATACATTTTAACCAGTTATGTCGATATTTCTGTTTTTTAGATGACTCGTACAGGACCTTTCTGCTCTTATCAGCGCGCGTGAGAAGCGTGGCTGGGCCACCCTCGCTTTTGGAGAAGGCCTGAGGCGCTCCAAGCAAAAACCCAGCCACAATCACAAGCATCAATATGTAACAAATCCTGTTTTTCATACCGCAACTACTCTCATTTAGAAACTACACTCTCTTTTAACTTATTGAGCTCCAGCAAAGCCTCTACGGGGGTCATAGAATCAATATCAAGACCCGTAATCCATTCTCTCAGCTTCCAATCCACTGACCCGAAAAGGTCCAACTGCACCATACCCCCCCGCCCCTCTTCGGACACACTATTATGGGCCAGACGAGGCCTGCCGGCTTCATCGGTCTCGGTTCCTTCCAGGTTGCTTAAGATCTCCATAGCCCTTCTGACAACGTCTTTAGGAATCCCCGCAATCTGCGCCACCTGTATGCCATAACTCCGGCTTGTACCTCCCGGGACCAACTTTCTTAAAAAAACAATCTTATCATTCCACTCCCGGACTGCAATATTGAAGTTTTTAATCCTCTGTTTTGTAGTCACAAGCTCTGTCAACTCGTGATAGTGGGTAGCAAAAAGCGCACGCACGCCTCTCCCCTCCCTGTCGTGTAAGGCCTCTGCAACCGCCCACGCAATGCTCAATCCATCATAGGTGCTTGTCCCTCGTCCGATTTCATCTAAAATAACAAGGCTTTTGGGAGTCATGTGTCGCAAGATGTTTGCCGTTTCATTCATCTCCACCATGAAGGTGCTCTGGCCTCTTGATAGATCATCTGACGAACCCACCCTGGTAAAAATACGATCCACAGTCCCTATTAGAGCCTTTGACGCGGGCACAAAACTTCCCATTTGGGCCATCAACACGGTCAGTGCAGTCTGTCTGAGGATAGTAGATTTACCTGCCATATTAGGGCCGGTAATTATCATTAACTGCTGTTTTTCAGAATCCAAATGGATATCGTTGGGCACAAAGTCTTCCTCTTTGACACTCAACTCGATCACAGGATGCCGCCCTTGAGTAATATCGATACCAGTGCTATCATTGATTTCTGGACATGTATAATCATTGCTTTCCGCAGTTTCAGCCATACCGGCAATAACGTCGATCTGCGAAATAAGCTCTGCAGTCTCTTTTATTCGCCTGTTTTCCAGTGCTATCTTTCCCCGGACCTCCTCAAAAATATTGAGCTCAATCTCTACCCTCTTCTCTTCGGCACCCAATACCTCCCCTTCCTTGACCTTCAAGTCCTCGGTGATGTAACGCTCGCCGTTGACCAAAGTCTGTTTTCTGATATAGTCAGCAGGCGCGAGATGCAAGTTGGCCTTGGAGATCTCAATATAATACCCAAAGACCTTATTGAATCCCACCTTCAGACTCGATATCCCGGTTCGTTCCTGCTCAGAACGGGCAAACCCTGCAATCCAACTCTTTCCATCTCTGCTCAAAGATATCAATCTGTCTAACTCTTCATTATACCCCTCCCTGATAATTCCCCCCTCTTTCAGCGAAACGGGAGGATCCTCGCAAATCGTCTCCTCTATCAAACATGCTATGTCCTCGAGGACATCTAACCTTAAGGCAATGGCGGACAACAGCGTACTGGTGGAATTCTCCAAGGAATTCTTGATCAAAGGGAGCCTCAAAATCGAGGATTTAAGGGCCAAGAGGTCTCTTGCATTGGCCCTCTTAAGGGCGATGCGGCCATTTAAACGTCCTATGTCGTAAATCTCTTTGAGCTCATCTCTTATTTCCCCTCTTAACAGAGGATCGTCCTTGAAGCAGGCAACAGCAGCTAATCGCTCTCTGATTTTTTCAATGCTAATAAGGGGGTAGGAAATCCACCTTTTCAAGAGACGACTCCCCATCGGCGTTACTGTTTTATCGAGGATATTGAAGAGTGATCCTTTCACTGACTGCCTGCGCATAGTCTTCAAAAGCTCTAAATGAGCGCATGTGGACTCATCTAAGGCCATAAAGTCACCGATGTGGTAACTCACGATTTCCTTGATGTGCTCCGGAAACCCTTTCTGGGTATCCCTGAGATAGAAAACAAGCGCACCTGCTGCGATGATACCCCGGGCCATATCCTGGCATCCAAATCCAACCAAGGACCTCACCCCTAATTGCTCTTTAAGTAGGACCTCTGCCCCGAGGGGATCAAATGAGTGAGTCTCTAATCTCTCCAATCGGTAATCTGCAAGCTCTTTTCGGTTTGACAGTTGCTCATTTTCAAGGATCAGCAGTTCAGCGGGATCTATCCTCCCTAATTCGTCTAAAAGCTCATCAAATAACCCGACCTCTGTTACCCTGAATTCACCGGTAGAAAGGTCTACATGAGCCAAACCATAGGCCCCGTCTTCTCCCGAGATTGCAGCCATAAAAAGATTGGCCTTGTGATCAAGGGCTTTTTCATCAACCACTGACCCTGGAGTAACAAGCCTTACCACTTCCCTCTTGACAATACCCTTGCTCAATTTGGGATCCTCGGTCTGCTCGCAAATGGCAACCTTCCAGCCGCTGTCAACCAGCCTCCCGATATAGGATCTGTTGGCATGATGGGGTATGCCACACATGGGAACTTTTTCCCCGTTAAAGGTTCCTCTCGACGTAAGGGTAATGCCTAAGATTTTAGATGCAATCCGCGCATCATCAAAAAACATTTCGTAAAAATCACCCATGCGAAAAAATAAAATGGCATCAGGGAATTCATCCTTGATGCCCATGTACTGCTTCAACATAGGTGTCATTTGGGTCATATCTTTAAATTATTTATTCAACAGCGGCGCCGGAGAATCTATTAAGCCGATTGTGTCCCATCGGTTGCACTGGGGACATTCCCATTGTAGCTCACTCGGTTCAAAGCCGCACTGGGAGCATCTGAATCTGAGATAGGGCATATTCAGATGTTCCATGATCTCACCATAATCGGTTACTACGTCCTTTTCCCTGCCCTGGCTCAGAAGAATCTCCCCCTTGAATTTCCTGGCCTCCCAAAAAGAAGGATCTAACGCAAGAGCGCTTTCTGTCTCCCTTAGCGCGCCTTCTACGTCGTTTTCATTGTACAGGTAGCGCGCCAAAGCCATATGCGTGAAGGCATCGGAGTTCGATCGGGCACACTCCTTCAAAAAAATTCCCACCGGTCCCAAATTTTTCATCTGCGAGTAAGCTCCTTCCAGGCGGCGATACGCCAGGAAGGTGAACTGGGGAATTATCTCAACCACCTTTTTCCAGGCGGCTATGGCCTTTTTATACTCTTGTTTTGCGAAATAGAGGTCACCTAAGTGAAGGTAGGCGTCAACACACCTCTTGTGGGTGGATATGGCCTTTGAAAAAAGAGACCTCGCCCTGCTCAGATCCCCTTTCTCCTGACAGATCTTTCCTGTCTCAACCAGATAGTGGGCTAAGATATGTTGGTGGTCGCCCTTGTCCAATCGGGCAATTTTTTGTCGCGTTTCATAGGCATTTTCCCAATCTCTTAATTCCTCGTAGATCCTTTCGATCTCTTTCAGTATCTCCACATTTGCAGGGCTTTGTTCTGCCACTTCAAGAAACGTCCTCAGTGCCCGATTAAGGAAACCCCCTTTTCGGTAGTCCTTACCCAAATCGAAAATAGCCCTAATCTTTATTTGCTCATCTATATTTGGCCTCAAAATGATATTTTGACGAATCCGTATGGCCCTGTCTATATCACCCTTTGAACGATAAAGGTTGCCAAGCGCAACATAGGTCTCAATGGTATCTGAGTTTACCCGGACTGATTTGGTGAATTCTTCTATGGCCTGATCGTGATCGTTGGAGAGAAGGTACTGTATCCCCTTGAAAAACGATTTGTCTCCCTTGCTAACAATGGCCTTTCCCGTTTCTCTCTTCAAAGGTCTTATCCAAGACCCCAAAACAAGGCCGATCATAAGGGCAATAATAGAGAATAGAAGGCCCTGTTGGCCCCCTAATTCAAGAAACCATTGCCATACTGATTCCAACATGGTGATCTCCCTTGGTAGGGTTAAGAGTTCCCCTCTGTGAGCGGGATTCAGGTTCTATTAGAACCTGTGAACGGCTACGGGCAGAGTAACCCTGTATAGCCCTTCATCATGTATTGACGGGAGACTGATCAGCGCTTATATCCTCAGTGGTCACAGGCAGATTCCTAAGTGAATTCAACTCTTTTTCCTTGTCCCTCACATCCTTCATCAAGGTTTTGACCTGTCGCCTGAAACCAAGGCGCTCGGAAATTCCATACAACCAGGTACAGATAACACCAACGAGAAAAGTGACAATTGCTATAAGGAACACTGGCAAACCTGAGGATTCAGCGTTCAGAAAAACGAGGTTAACTTTAAAACTAATGGGAGTTGACAAGGCTTGATAGTTTTGAACGGCTAAGATGACAACAAGAAGTAAAAACAGGATTACAATAATCGCCTTTACATGTTTCATTTCTCACCTCCATAATTAACGTTAGCTTTCCTATAATATGGCAAAAGTTTGTGATAGGTCTCCACAATATGTTCCGGGATCACCCTCACTTCCCCGAGAACTGTCATATAGTTTGTGTCCCCATTCCAACGGGGCACAATATGAAAATGCATATGTTCTTCGACACCTGCTCCAGCCACCCTGCCAAGGTTTAACCCCACGTTAAACCCCTCTGGACCCATGGCTTCCTTCAGGACCTCAATCGACTTGCTAACCATGGTTAACAAATCCAGTTTCTCTTCTTGAGAGAGCATCTCCAGTCCTCTAACATGCCTCACCGGCGCTACCAAAAGGTGTCCATTGATATATGGAAACCGGTTCATCATGACCATGGAGAGATGACCCACGTACAGAATCAGCCTTGACTCGTCCTCACCGCGATTGTCTCCAAGACAAAAAATACAGTCTCCCTCCTTCTGATCGGAGAGAATATATTCCATTCTCCATGGCGCCCACAATACCATCATAATGGTTTCCTCAGACAGTTAGAATTTCACCTCGTACCGCATCACCCAATTCCAAAACACCTATACTGTGAACCCCGGATGAGCTGTACCCGGTTGCTGTCCCGGGGTTAAAAAAAAGAACCCCGTCTCTCATGTGGTTCGAAGCGATGTGCGAATGCCCGTAGACAATGACGTCCACGCCATTAAACAGGGGTAGGATGCGATCCTCCAAATCGTCAGAACGCCCCCAACCATGGGTAAGCCCCAACCTGCAACCACCTAAATTAATAACCTTTTTATCCGGAAGAAATCGCTTTACCTCCAAAGGATCCATATTGCCGCAAACACCGTGAAAATCCTTCGCATTGAGGAAATCAATAATCTCGGGTGAAACAACATCGCCCGCATGCAGAATCATATCTTTATCAGAGAGATATTTATCATAGATCGCAATAAATTTCTCTGTTACCTGATGCAGGTGTGTATCTGAAAGCACTCCAATTTTCATGACATTATCCAAAACAGACCGGTTCACACAGGGGTAGATAAATCTCAGATGGAGAGTATACCAACCTGAGAAAAAAGACAAGGCATAATCTCTGGAAATAATCTCCACAAACAGGAAAAACCATTTGACAGGAGTGAGACAAGATCATTATCTTAAGCCGCAAATCACAGAATTTATGAGGCCAGGCCTTGTTAGGGATTAACAACATCCGGAGGTAGGTGAAATGCCGATATACGAATTTTATTGTGCAGAATGTAACATGATATTCAATTTCTTCTCTAAATCCATAAACACCGTTAAAAGGCCTATATGCCCCAAATGCCGGAAGATCGAACTTGAACGTCGCATGTCGGTCTTTGCCAGCCCCCGAGGCCAGGGAGAGGAAGATGATATGCCTCTTCCCGATATAGACGAAAGCAAAATGGAAAATGCGATGAACCTCCTTACAAGAGAGGCCGAACATATGGATGAAAATGATCCAAAACAGGCCGCCAACCTGATGCGCAAATTGACAGATATGACTGGGTTAAATTTAGGGCCTGGCATGGAGGAGGCATTGGGGAGAATGGAGGCAGGAGAAGATCCCGAAGCCATAGAGGCTGAAATGGGAGATCTCTTGGAAGGTGAAGAACCTTTCGCCTTTGAAAAAAAACATCCCAAAGGCACCAAATACCGTCCACCTGCGGTTGACGACAGATTGTATGATCTGTAGACTCATACTTCTACAAGCTCAATACCCCCCCAGGTGGCCATGGTATCTCCCACAATAGCAATTCCACCCAGAATACCATCGGTCTGATCCGCCCATCGGGCTACTTCCTCAAGATCTCTCTTTTTTTTGACCCTGTTTCCGAGGGCAGTTGCAGCACCGTCTGCCAAGGCCGCCGATGAAGACAGGGTGCAAACTACATCTGCGATCCCCCGGCTTAGGGAATGGCCTACGGTTGCAGATGAAGAACAGACGCCCAAGGGCATCTGGCTGACTGGAATCAAGAGGCCAAATCTCCCGCTCAAAGGCGAAGTCCCTGCAAAAACCGAGACAGTTAGTGGTCTATCGGCCTTCAGGAAAATATCGCCCCCGTTCTCTACGATTACCTGATCTGTAAGTTTCAGAAGCCCCATTGCAACGTACTGGGCAATAGCGCCTGCCACAGATGCCATAGGCCCCACATCGACCTTTCCTGTTGCACGAATCATCTCTTTTACAATCGGGGGAGCATAGGGGTCCGCCATTAGGGGTACGAGGGAGTTTTGAAATTCCGGGTGAGATTTTATGTAGGATTCGAGCTGATGTCTGCAATCAAATATCAGATCTCTGGTTTCTTTTTCTAAGTTTTTGTCTGCACAGACCCATAGATCTGTCTCTTTGACAGCAACACTAAAGCAGATCAGGTCCTTAGCACTGACCCTTTTCCTGTAAGTACGTTCTCTGTACTGAGGCATAAGATTGCTTCCACAACGAATTGGATTGGAGTATTGGGGTGTTGGGGTAGTGGAGTATTAATAAAAAAGGCTTCCCAAGATGCCGTTATTTCATCCCTATTAATCTTCCCTCCTAAGTGGTTTAAGATCGCGGGAAAAAAGATGCACGTACATCCGAGAAGCCAGGTTGTGCCACCGGCCGTTATACTTAACCTCAACGAACTCTATGCAAAATTCCTGCCACGTTATCAATTTGGATAAATAATCACAAATTTTAGATAGTTAGCCAAATCATGCAAGAACGCCACAATAAAAAGTGTATCAAACACACCACAGCATGTGAAATTAGACAACACGGTTTCAATTGAATATTTACAATTCCGCCCTAAATAAGTTGGGCTCCTTTATAACGGTCAATATAAGTTTCGCTTACGCCCTCCCGATCCATTTTCAGGGCAAGGGGCAAATAATTAAGGATATCCTGGGCTGTTATCCCGTCTTCACCCTTTTCTTTGGCTGCTAAGTCTCCGGCAAATCCATGAATAAATACCCCCTTCAACACGGAATTACCTATCTTCAGACCAAGACCAAACATTGCGGCGATAACCCCTGTAAGAACATCACCCGCGCCAGCGGTTGCCATGCCCGGGTTTCCCGACATATTAATAAAGACCCGTTCATCAGGAAATCCAATCAGTGAACGGCCGCCTTTCAGGACAATAATCGTGTTCAGTTCTTTAGATGTGCGCTGAAGCATATCGATCTTGTTGGCATCTATTTCTTGTATTTCCACTCCCGTGAGTTTAGACATCTCACCCGGATGCGGAGTAAGAATAGTGCCGGATTTCCTCTCTCTTATAATTTGCAAATCCCGGGAAATAGCAGTAATCCCGTCGCCATCTATGAGAAGTGGCCGGTTGATCTCCTTTGCCAACTCCCTTACCAATCTCTGAGTTTCTTCGTCTAATGACAGGCCGGGTCCAAGGACAATCATGTCCATTTCCGCCGCCAGATTAAGGAGAAAATCCTTATTCTCGAGAGATATACTCCCCGCGGCTGTTTCTTTTTGCGGCAAGAAAACAATCTCGCTCCCCTTGTTGGCAATGTGGGGTGTAACGGATGCGGGCGCTGCAAGCCGGGAATACCCGCCTCCGGCCTTTAGAAAAGACAGGGCCGAGAAATAGGGCGCGCCAAAATAGTTGGCCGCGCCGGCAATAAAAAGGACCTGGCCAAAACTCCCCTTATGGCCATCCCTTTCTCTTGGCGGAAGCCTTTTTGGCCGATTTATTTCAACCTTCATCGAATCCGAGTCATATATTGCGGGAGGGAAGGAGATATGGGTAACAAACAGTTTACCGCAAAGATCATGACCCGGGAACAGGATATTCCCGGCTTTCGGAAGACCAAAGGTCACAGTATAATCCGCGTTTACTGCAACACCCATGATTTTTCCCGTATCACCTGTGACTCCTGAAGGGATGTCAGCGCTGAATATCGTTTTCCCACTGCCATTGATCAATTCAATGACATTTCGATACAGCCCCGTGACCTCCCGGATCAGGCCCGTGCCAAAAATAGCATCTACAATGACGTCTGAATGGGCAACATCCCTTTTAACAGATTCGACAGATTCAATCTCCCGAACCTCAATCATCAACCTGGAAATAATGTCAAGATTGAGTCTTGCCGCACCCCTGTATTTCCCCCTATCACCTAAGATAAAAACCTTTACTTTGCCACCATTGGAATGAATTTTCCTTGCAATAACGAATCCATCACCACCATTATTGCCTATGCCGCAAAATATGATGAAATTTTTACCTTTAATGCCGCATTCCTTTAAAATAACGAAATAGGTCGCCTCTCCGGCGTTTTCCATCAACAGTTCTTCTTTGATACCGAATTCTTTAATGGCCGTCTTGTCTAAGTTCCTTATCTCAGAAACGCTACTTACCTTCATTTCTCCTCCTCAATAAATACAACCCTGATCCATGGACCTTAAACAGGTGAACGATTACGATTTATCGTAAATTAAGCTATCAACATCTAAACGTATAGTCAATAATATCTTGACATCGAATACAGGGGTAAAATAATGTTCTCACTTCGCAATAGGGGAGGCTATTAACCAGCACCTGCAGATTCTCTCTCAGATTTTTTCTCTAAAAATGACAGACTCAAGTAATTACACAAGCTGCGAAGTAAAATTGATAGTCCCTTTTCATGATCTGGACCCCATGAACATGGTCTGGCACGGGAATTATTTGAAATATTTTGATGTGGCGAGATTTGCCCTGTTTGATAAATGCGGAATCGATCTCTACAGTTATTCTAAAAAAACTAACTATCTCTTTCCTGTAATCAAGACCTCTACAAAACACATTATTCCGCTTAGAAACCGTGATAAATGTATATGTAAGGCAACTGTCCTTGAGGCAAGGATCAAAATCATAATCGATTTTGAGATAAGATGTGAGGGAAGAAAGGAGATCTGCGCAAAGGGAAGAAGCGAACAGGTGGCGGTAAAATTCCCCGAAATGGAAATGATGTTTGAAATACCGGATGAGATCCGTACAGCCTTGGGGGATTAGCAATGGACAAAAAACTTCAAGAAGCGCTCATTATAGGAGTAGAGAGGCTATCTGCATGGTCTGATCTCCTTGATGATATCAACGTGTTTCCTGTTGCTGATGGAGATACAGGACGTAATCTGACAACAAGTCTCTCTCCTCTCAGGGAGCTTGCCAAGGACCGGGAAAATACGATTCGTAAACTCCTCTTTTCAGCCCGCGGGAATTCCGGGAACATAGCGGCCCTATTTTTCTCCGGATTGCTGACCGCGGATTCCATTGGAGACCTTCCTGCAGCTTCAAAGTTAGGGAGAGACCGGGCCTGGCAAGCGATTAGTGACCCGGTCCCGGGAACTATGCTTGATGTTCTTGATGCATTAGCTGCAACCATGGAGAAAAATGATATTAACGAAAATGATCAAAATGCATCAAAAATAATCCATAATATCGAGAATGCGGTTCGATCCACCCATGAGTTGCTTCCCAAACTCAAAGATGCCGGGGTTGTAGATTCGGGGGCGCTCGGTATATTTATCTTTCTCGAAGGATTCTTGAAAAGCCTTACTGACAGCACCGATCAATTCCAGCCAGTCACCCACCTTTTTGAGGGATTGCTTCACGTTTCTTCCTCTTTTCGTGAGCGCCAGGAAGAAGGATACTGCATTGATATGGTCGTCCGCTTCGATGATAGACCTGAAGACCAAATCCAGAGGCTTTCTGAACATGGCGACAGTGTGGTCGTAATCCCCCATGATGATTTTTTTAAGGTTCACCTCCATACGACCAACAGGGGTGAAGCAAAAAAGGGGATCGAATCTCTCTGTCAGGTTGTTCAGTGGTTGGATGATGATTTAGAGAAACAGGTAGCCGATTTCAAGCGATATGACACGTATCGATGTATTCACATAATGACCGATGCCGCCGGGTCCATAACCCGTGAAGATTCACGTAATATGAGGATTACCCTTCTCGACAGCTATATCACTGCCGGTGACAGGTCCCTCCCCGAAACGCTCTTTCTGCCGCCAGAGCTTTACAAATACATGAGGGGCGGGATAAAGGTATCATCCTCTCAGGCCTCGGTATTCGAGCGGCATCAATATTATCAGAGCGTTTTGAATCAGTATGAAAGGGCCCTCTATCTCTGCGTGGGGTCTTACTACACCGGTAATTATGATACTGCAATGAAGTGGAAGAGCGAAAACGACCCCGATGACAGATTTACGGTGATTGATACAGGCGCCGCCTCCGGCCGGCTCGCAATGATTGTTATTGCAACCGCAAGATATGCGGCAGACAGAGATGATGCCAACTCGGTTATCGATTTTGCAAAGGCGGCCGTAGATGTATGCGAAGAATATGTTTTTCTTGACAAGCTTCAATATTTAGCGGCCGGCGGGAGACTTTCCAAGTCAAGCGCTTTTTTTGGTGACCTGCTTCATATGAAGCCGGTTATAAGCCCGCTCGCCGAAGGCGCCAAGAAGGTCGGGGTTTTGAGGAACCGGAAGGACCAGGTTCGATTTGCCCTTGAAAAGCTTGCTATGGCTTTTTCTAAGGATTCTAAATTTTTCATCCTACTGCAATATACCGACAACAAACCCTGGGTCAGCGATGTAGTCCTGAAAAAGATCGAAGAGCTTTATCCTTCTGCTGAGATAATTCTACAGCCACTCTCTCTAACCTCCGGCGTTCATATGGGGCCGGGGACCTGGGCGATAGCATTCATACCAAGTTTTATCACTCTTCTTGATCATTAAGAAAAGCCTAACCGTTCACGTGTTCAATGGTTCGCAGATAATCTGAACCGTCCTGTGAGCAAGGTTAACAGAAAAACGGTAAACCAATGAGCGGTGAACCCTTATGAAAATTCTGTTTTACAAAGCCCTGATCTTAGCGTCAAAGGCATTGGGCCACTGGGTTTTCGTACTCTTTGCCTGGATCGTTTCCACTGGCTATTTTTTTCTTTTCCCCCGAAGAGTCGGAATCGGCGTGAGGTTCTATAAGGCGCTCTTCCCGGATAAGGGGTGGCATTATCATCTTTGGTATACGTGGAAGCAGTATCATAATTTCACTGATTTGTTTCTTGATAGGATGTTGCTTGCGCGTTCCGGCGCTATCTCATTCAGATCTACCGGTCTGGAACATCTCAAAGAGGCTGCAAAAAACGGGACAGGGGGAGTCATCCTCATGTCCCATATGGGGAGCTGGGAGGTGGCTGCCCTTCTCTTGAAAAAGGAGATCCCCGGCATTAAGCTCCTTCTTTACATGGGAATTAAAAACAAGGAGCAGATCGAAGCCATGCAAAAGGAGGGTGCAATTCAAGCAGGCATAAGGATCATCGCTCTGGATAAGGTTGGGGGCTCTCCTTTTGATATTGTTGAAGGGATAAAATTTCTGCAAGGAGGAGATTTTGTTTCTATGACCGGAGATGTTATCTGGAATAAAGACCAGCGGAGCGTCCCTGTTCGATTCCTTGGTCATGAGGCCCATCTTCCTGAAACACCCCATCTTTTTGCACTGCTCTCAGGCACCCCGCTCTTTATCTTTTTTTCCTACCGTATTAGCAGAAGGACTTACCATTTTTCAATAACCAAACCGATTTACGTTAAAGCTGCTTCGCGTGCCGAAAGGAAGGAAGCGGTTAGAAAATCGGCCCAGGAATATGCCGAGATCCTGGAACAGGCTGTTCGGAATCATCCCCTTCAGTGGTATCATTTTGAGCCTTTTCTCGGAAGAAAAATTGATTAACTTGGCGACATATCTGGTTTTATCGATTCAATTTGACATTTGGCTTCCACTAAAATATGTTAAAAACTTGATAACCGTTCATAGGTTCAGGGTTTCCCGCTGAAAGCGGGATTCGAAAATTGCCGGGAAGCTCCAGATTCCGGATTGGAAAAGACTCCCGCCAACGGGATCACAAAAATACGTCCCAAACTGGTCGCGCCAGCGGCGGGATTGGGAACGAGATGGAACGAGACCAACAATATGACACGAGAAGAGATACAATCGAAAATTTTAATTGTTTTTAAAGAGGAATTTGAGATAACAAATCCGGGTTTGGATGAAAACCTGACGGAAAAATACGATTTTGATAGCATAGATGCTTTAGAGCTCCTCGGTGAAATTGAAACACTGTTAGGCTCAGAGCTTACCCGTGACGAAAAAAAAGCGTCTATGGATATTAGAACAATCAATCAAATCTGTGACTATATTGAACTGCTTGCCAAGAAGAGGTCTTCATAAGAAAGTCCGGCATCCTTCATGACAAGCGTAAACCGGCAGACGGGAGTATCATGGAAAAAAGGGTGGTAATTACGGCGTCATCGGCCATAACTCCGATTGGCCACCATAAGGAGGAAATAATTGATAGTCTTGTTAATGGAAAATCCGGCGTAAAGGAATTGCGTGACGATAACCTCCTGACTGACCACGTCGCGTCCAAGGTCTTTGGAACGGTCAGTTGCCCCATCGAATTTGATTTTGAGCGTAAATATCGCAAGACCATGGGCCCGGTTGCATACTATGCCTGCCAGGTAGTAAAAGAGGCCCTTGAATCCTCAGGACTGGACAAGGAATTCATCTCTTCAGGAAGGCTTGGCGTTGCCTTCGGATCAACCCACGGAAGTCCCACTGTTCAGAGAGAGATATATAAAACTTTTTTCAGCCACTCTCAATCCAAATTCTCTTCAATAGGTGCAGTAGATTACCTTAAATCAATGGTTCATACAACTGCCGTCAATATAACAAAAATGTTTGGCATAACAGGGCGTGTAATCTCTTCTTCTACTGCCTGCACAACCAGCAGCCAGTCCATAGGGTTTGGTTACGAGGCTGTCAAGTACGGCCTGCAGGATGCCATGATCTGTGGAGGGGCCGACGAATACGATACCACTACAGTTGCGGTATTTGACAATCTGCTCGCATGCTCAACTGACTTTAATGATACGCCGCACCTTACTCCGCGGCCCTTTGATACAAGGAGAGACGGACTTGTCGTGGGCGAAGGGGCAGGGGTACTGTTATTGGAAGAGTATGAATTTGCTAAAAAGAGGGGGGCAGACATAATTGGTGAAGTGATAGGCTTCTCATGTAATAACAATGGCGGAGACCTTATCCTACCCAACATGAACGGCATAACAGAAACCATCAAGCTTGGACTCAAGAACGCCAGGATCGGGCCTGACGAGGTAGATTTTGTATGCGCCCATGCCACCGCCACAAAGATGGGAGACGTTGCCGAAGCCATGGCCATTTACAAGGCATACGGTAATTCGCCTTATGTGACCGGGCTCAAGAGCTATATGGGCCATACCATGGGATCTTGCGGGGTCATAGAAGCTATTATCACACTATATATGATGGATCAGGGCATCATAGCACCAACACTGAATCTTGACGAAGTTGACGAAAGATGCTCTATGATTCGACATACAAAGAAGTTCCGCGAATTTGATATCAGGATTGCCGCTATTCAAAATTTCGCATTCGGCGGGGTCAATACCAGCCTGTTAATAAAGAAGTTTGAATAGCATCAAAATACCGATCCGAATGCATTTTTTAAAACCCATTGTTGACCTTCTGGTCACGTTGATTATCTGGATATATTTTATCCCCGGTTTTTTGCTGTTTTTTTCGCCACTATATCTCGCTGCATTCATTTTTTCTTCCAATCGTGAAATCGCCTTTCAAAGGCTAAACAATCTCTATTACAGAAGTTTTCTTTGCCTTGTTCGGGCGCTGGTTCCCGGGCTTAAAATCCGCATTCAGGATGGGTTGACCTCCATTCGCTCATCAGTCATCGTCTGCAATCACCTGTCCTATCTTGACCCCATTCTCATGATCTCCCTGTTCCCGGAACACAAGACCATTGTTAAAAACATCTTTTTCAAGATGCCTGTTTTTTGCTGGCTAATGAAGACCTCTGGCTACATTCCTTCATCGAGTGGGTGGAATGCCTCTTCAGGAATAATCGAAAATATGGAAAGGTTGGGAGACTACCTTTCTTCAGGTGGGAACCTCTTTATATTTCCAGAGGGAACCAGGAGCCGGGACGGCAAAATTGGTAAGTTTAACGATGGGGCGTTCAAAATAGCTAAGCGGTTTGGAGCCCCCATAAAAGTCTTGCAGATAAAAAATACCAATGGTCTGTTCACACCTGGAAAATTCCTGTTCAATACCTGTAATCAAAACACCATTGAGGTCCGATTGATCGAAAATCTAAATCCCGATTATAGTAGTAACACATTTTCCATCTCAGGTCTTGTGGATCAGGTACGCGCTCTCTATGAAGAGAAGTTGGGGATGAGGACGTAATAAAGATGTCGCCTCCTCTCATTGTGGTAATTTGAATTCTAAATGCCGGAGAAATTGTGAGAAAACGATTCTTCTTGTCTGCAGTAGAGATTTGTAGTAAAAAGTGAACCGTTACATGGCAAATTCCATCTTGGGAACGAAACCGATCCCCGAGGCAACAGGACATTTACATGGAGGCTAAGATGAA
>Ga0307425_1000873_pt1 | contig 18752 bp, 15 predicted proteins | sample SalMarWE160330MG_FD_202152 | JGI IMG/M metagenome (GOLD analysis project Ga0307425, IMG submission 202152) | Salt marsh sediment microbial communities from the Plum Island Ecosystem LTER, Massachusetts, United States - WE1603-30 | ecosystem: Environmental > Aquatic > Marine > Intertidal zone >...
CGTAACCAAACAACCGGAAGTGATAAAGGCTGCGGTGGATGCAGGAAAACTTCTGGGACAGCGGCTGGGTAAAGGACATGATCGAATAAAGGTTACCCAAAAAATGCAGCAAAAATTTATGGAAATGCTTGAAGGATCGGCTTAAAGAGAGTTGTTATTTTCTGGTGTTACTCTTTGCATACGAAGCGAACTTGATGATCGTAAAATTCAGGTTTTATATTTTTCGGGCCAGCATCTCATATTTCGATTTTAATATATCAAATCCATTTTTTTCTTTAATTTTTTTAAGATATAAGTAGGGTAGATACCATTCTTTATTATAGGTCCCAATTCTTCTGAATACATCAAGATTTGCTGAAACCAACAAGTCGAAGGCGGTTTTGCTCATCCCCAAAAAATATCCTGCTTTATTCAGGCTTATCAATCCATATACATCCGTATGGTATTCTTCATAATAATATGCGGGCATTAATATAAATTCTTCAATGTTATCTTCGTTTTTCATCGCTTTGGAAATTGAAAATGATTTTAGAACAAACAGCAGTTTTTTTAACCGTGTTCTTCTATGAAAATCTGGAAGGGATTTTAGATCGAGTTCAGGATGATTATCAATGAATTCACGACATGCGTCTTTAATTTTTAAAACTCTCCAGGAAGCGATTCTTTTGAGTCTTGATTTTTTATAATGGCTGACACTTCTTCCCAAATATTGTCTGGGATTTTTTCCTCCATGTTTTCTTAAAAATTCCAGTTCTTCCTCGATCTCGGAAAACAATGTATATCCTTTTTTCTTTCCATAGATTTCTTCCCGGATTTTTTCAACTTCGTATCTTGACCCTGAACTCAGGGCATTTTCTGTTCTCTTTTTAAGTTCCAGTGCATCATCATATACCTTTTTACTTACCGTTTTTAGCTCACCGTCCTCATAGCGAACAAACCACTGATTTAATATACGTGTCGGATTAATCCCCAAAGTCTCTGTAAAAAATATTAAAATCGGCTTTATATCTTTATACAAAACGCGCTCTTCTTTCTCCATTAAATAAAGTTCTCTTATCAGTTCTATTATGTCAGACCTGTCAAATCCCTGATCGACAAATTTTTGTTCCATTGCCTGTTCGATTTTTTTCTCAACGGTCTGAGTCACCTCGCTGAAAATTCTATAGTCGACTTTCTTAACATTTTTATCTTGGTAAAACTCCCTGTAAAGATCCGCTTCCGATGCATCGCCGTTTAAAAACAACCACAACTGCACCATTTCTCTAAAATATGCGCCATCGACTCTTTTTACGATCTGTTTCGGTGGTTCTTCAGCAAAAATCAATTTATAATTTTCTGCTGAAAGAGAGTTAATCCTTCCGTGAACCAAATTATATATCAAATCGTAGGGCAGACCGATATCATCGGCCATCTCAGACACCCTGCCGCTGGAAATTCTTTTAAGAATTTTTTTTAATATTTCCTCATTTAATTCAACCCGTTGCTGTCCGGATGATTTTATCTTGGTGTACATTTTATAGACCTCAAAACAAATTGGGGGAAATATCTGAAACCGGATGAAGAAAACGCAATTGTATCCAACAGAAAAATACCACTATGTAGTATTAAAATGCTCACTTAAGAAAAAATGTCAATAATGGAGGTTCGGATATCTTTTAATATCTTGATATAATTAGTTTTAATGATTTATCGCCGCACGTTTTTTATTAAGGTAAAATCATATGGACGCACGTGATGTTTTAAATGATACTTGATCATTGGGCACACTTATTTTAAGTTGAAACAGAATAGATTTTTTTGATCGATCCAAATAAATATAGGAATCACTTATGATCACGCTATTAGATTACGGCGCCGGCAATGTCAGAAGCGTCATCAATGCTATTGAAAGTCTTGGAGAAAACGTTAAAGTTGTCTCAGATGCCAACGAAATTTTGTCCGCTGAAAAACTGGTTTTTCCCGGTGTCGGCAATTTCGGCAGTATGATGCGGATCCTGTATCAAAAACAATATGTGGATCCGTTAAAAGATTACCTGCGCTCCGGCAGGCCGTTCTTTGGCATATGTTTGGGATTGCATGCTCTGTTTGAAAAAAGTGAAGAAGCCCCGGGCACAAGTGGTTTGGGCTTTTTTTCAGGACAGGTTAAAAAATTCGACATCGATCTTTCGGTTCCACATATTGGATGGAATGGCGTCAACATAAAAAAACCGAGTCAGACCTTTAACGGGCTGCGGGGGGATGAAAAGTTTTATTTTGTGCATTCATTCTACGTTGCACCCGAAGACGATGCCGTTGTTTTGACCACAACCAATTATGGTATAGAGTTTGTGAGCAGTATTCAAAAAGACAACATCACGGCCACACAGTTCCATCCGGAAAAAAGTGGCGATGCTGGAAAAAAGCTGCTAAAAAATTTTATCCGATCTCCCCGTGAACAAATCGCATTACGTTATGTTTCCCATGAAACCCGGCTGGCCAAAAGGATCATCGCATGTCTGGATGTCCGATCCAACGACCAGGGAGACCTGGTGGTAACAAAGGGTGATCAATACGATGTCAGAGAAAACGGCGATGTCAGGAACCTCGGCAAACCGGTTGAACTTGCCGAAAGGTATTACAAAGAAGGGGCGGACGAGATTACTTTTCTGAACATTACAGGGTTCAGAGATTTCCCTTTAAAAGACATCCCCATGTTATCGGTATTAAAACGGACGTCCGAACACGTTTTTGTTCCATTGACCATCGGTGGCGGTATTCGAGATTATACCGATCAAAAGGGAAACACATATACCGCGTTAGAGGTTGCTTCAGCCTATTTTCGGTCAGGTGCAGATAAAATTTCCATTGGAAGTGATGCGGTCTTAATTGCTGAAAATTATATTAAGACAGGCAAAATGACCGGTAAAAGTTCCATCGAACAAATATCCGAAGTCTATGGTGCCCAGGCCGTTGTTGTATCCATCGACCCCCGAAGAGTTTATCTATCGTCACCGGAAAACGTCGGCCATCATGTGATCGAAACAGATATCAAGGGACCTAATGGAGAAGGGTATTGCTGGTATCAGTGTACCATCAAAGGAGGTAGAGAGGGCAGAGATCTGGATGCCGTAACCCTTGCACAGGTGTGTGAAAAGCTGGGAGCCGGAGAAATACTGTTAAACTGTATCGATAAAGACGGTACGAATTCAGGTTATGATATTGAGCTTGTCAATGCGGTCAAAAACGCCGTAACCATCCCGGTCATTGCATCCAGCGGTGCCGGATGTGTGGAGCATTTTTATGATGTGTTTACCAAAACAAAAGCGGAATCTGCATTGGCGGCCGGCATCTTTCACAGAAAAGAAGTACCCATAGGGGCTGTAAAAGATTATTTGAAAGACAAAGTGGAAATTCGTTGGAATGATGGAATAGCACTTAAGCCCTAAAAATGTGCTATATTTCCGTTAGGTTATGAAATTTAAAGATGTTAAATTACATACCCACAACCAACGTTCCCAAGACCGATAGTATTAAAATCATAACCATAAAAACAAAATCCAACAACCCATCAATAATTCTATCGAACATGGTATCCTCCGTTTAATTTTTAGAATCGCTATAGTTTTCATAAAAAAAATCTTGAGCTTCCTGAACAGAATCAAAAAATATCCAATCTCGTTTGATTGTAATTCCGTTCTTTATAAGCGTCATTTCAACCGCAGTGTTTCCATGATATTCAAAGCTTTCATGATAATCTGAATAATAGTTTTTTAGTGTCATCGTCATTCTCCTTTCAAAGGTATCGGTGTTTATATTTATTATCTATAGTTTATTTATATAAACAATAACAGCAAAAAAAATTACCTGAATTCCCTGCAAATCCAGATGACTTTTCCAATAATACGGATGCTGTTTATGTCACTGCCTTGAAGATAAATGGGAGAATATTCTTTGTTATCACTGTGTAAAACCAGTTTGTTGGGATGTTTTTCCAGTCTTTTAACCATTATGGTATCATCAATACCAACAGCATATATGGCACCTGCTAAAATGTCCTTTTGTGATTCATCAATCAGTACGGTATCTCCATCCTTTATTTCTGGTTCCATACTGTTGCCAAAAATGTCCATTAAAACCATCTTGTTTACGCTTCCTTTGGTTGTCAGCCAGTCCTTTCGGAAGCCGTAATATCCTTTTATTTCAGATCCGACTTCAAAAGAACCTCCCCCCGCACTCAACCGGGCTTTAACTTTCGGGACATTCTTAAAAAGAGAATCGCTTGGATCGGATTGCTTCAAAAAGGTCGGTCCCGAGCCGGTTTCAAGCCAGTCAGGACTTAAACCGAAGGTTCGATACAGCTTCAATATCCATTTGTCCGGTATGGAATCCTTTTTCCGGGCTTGGGTGATCGCTGATCGGTTGATATTCAAAGCAGACGCCAATTCAGTTTGCGAAGCGATCCCGGTAGCTTCAAAAACCCGTTGTAAAAAGGATTCAAATATAGGAAGGGCCATATTCATCTCTTGTCAATAAAGGTTAAAAATGTAATGTTTATATTACTAAACATATATTTTTATAAATTGCAACACTTTTTTTAAAAAAGTTTTACAAAAGAAAACACCACATGAACCTATATAAGGTAAAAAAAAGATTTTACGTTTATTTCTGATTACTTTTCTTGGCCAGTTCTTTCACGCGCAAAAGCCCGGGGCTGTTATTAAGATACATGAGCGGGGAAGAATATCCTAAGGCCATAAAATATTTTTCAAGATCATCAAAAAGAACCGGTCGGTCAGGCCACCGGTAATGTTTCTCGCGCTGTTTCAATTCCAGCCATAATTTGTTCGCCAGAGGATTTTCTTTAAAAACCGATTCGATAGCCGGATCACAAAGAAACATCTCACAGATAATCGGCTTGATTCGCCACATGCACCCATGATGACCACCCAGATAAATGCACTTAAATCCATCGTTGGGCTTTTTAAGCACCCTCACGAGCGCTTTGATTTCCGATTCATTCGATACCAGTACGTTTACCACCACATCTCCGAAAAATGTGATGATGCCGTCGCGGGAACAGCATGCACTTATTTTGCTTTGATAACACTTTTGGGTGCAGATGTTTTCAAAATGCTCTTCAAGAAATGCGTCCACAGCATCACGAAACAGCAGATAATCAGAAATTTGTGATAAAAGTCGCTGTCTTTCCTCTACGGAAATCGCCCTAAGGTGACGATATACCATATTCAGGGTTTCCAACTGTTCTTTTTGATATGAATTCATGATTATTATTTAAAGCTCTGAGTTCCCATTTTTATTAAAATATTGTGTATTATCAAACAAAAATGGATATCATTTCAGTACGACAGCTATCGCAGGAATTTAAACATTAAACCTTTTACCATTGTTTTATTGATTTGCCAATGGACGAAGATGATATATCATTCAACCCACACAGACCTGACCCTATGGTCCTTGGCTATTTTTTATAAAATCTTTTTATATGATATTTAAATTATATATATTCAATGATATTGAACATATAAATGCATACCTGACAGACAAAAACTCATCGGCCATCAACTGAAATAGATTCTATTTTTATTGACCACTTGTGTATCAATGGGATAAAAGTCAAAGGTATGAGAAAATTGGACAATTTAGGTAATTTTCACGATGGAGCACCGGAAAGAAAACATGGACAAACACTTATCTCAACCATTATTTAGACACCCCAATCTGGCTGTGGCGCCCTGTAAATTCGGCCACGGCGTTTTCGCAACCGAACATATTCCGGCAGATACAATACTGGAAGAATGCTATCACTTGCTTATTAGAAAGGAAGACTGCTCGGGTATTATGGACGACTACGTCTATAGTTTAGCGGCGGAGGAAGATGATTCACAAGAATCATCCGAATGCTACTCGCTTCCGTTGGGATGTGGAAGTCTTTTTAATCACTCTGATAAACACAATACCGAATACTGGCATGATACGGAGCGGAACCTGATCGTTTTCCATACAATAAAAGATGTCTCTGCCGGTGAACAGCTGTTTATCAATTATGGCAAAGATTGGTGGGAGACTCGTGAATGCACGCCTGAAAACGACAAATAAGGTCATATTTATAATGCAATGGTTCCATTAAAACGAAAGATCGATTGGGTAGTTGGTTAAATCCAACCTCCAGCACCCATTGCAAAACACGTAACCTCTCTTAAATTTTATATAATTATACAAATTCGTCGGGTTGACTGAATGGATTATTTTTGATATTTATGGGACATTCAATTTTAAACTTTGAATAAAACCGATATGAGACTTTTTCTCAACATTATACTTGTGATCACAACCATACTTGCATCCTATATCGAGTATGGTTATTTCACAGCCGTACCCCCCAGCTTGGGCAAAATTGCCCCTTTCACCGTTCGGTCCCAAGGTTTTTTTACCTTTGACCAAGACAAGGCGCTTGGCGGCAGACGCAATATAGCCCTTTCCCGGTATGTCCCTTTGTATGCCTATCTTCCAGGTAACACCCAAAAATCAATAAAAAGAATGGAAGAGTTAATAAAAGAGATCTCATTCCTTCAAGAACAAAAACCTTTTACAGGAAATGAACTGGTAGAATATCTTCATGAAGCCTTCGGATTGAACCTCGGCCTTGTTGAAGCAGAAAAATTTCTTCACTACCAGAATATGACGAACCTTTTGAACGGCATCTTTACCGTTGAAAAAAGCATCATGCAAAATATCATAGCTGAAGATTCGAAACCTTACAGCGGTAAAATTACAGTTGAAGTGCTCTATCCTGAACCAAAGGGGATTGTGGCCCATCCAACGGGCGAAATACTTACGCTAAAACAGGCCCGTCTCGTACTACAGAGCAAAGCCACCAAATTGTTTTGGCAAGTCGATAAAGGCGTCTTGAATAATGTTACAGGAATATTACAATCCGCGCTTCTTCCAACCCTGAAATATGACAAAGATGAGAATAACAGAAGGATTGAAGAGATCGTCAGGCGTTATCCTTCCAAAGTCATTCATTACCAACCCGGGGATGTCCTCGTTCCGTTTCGCAAAGTGCTCGATGAAGAGGATTTATTGCTGATTGTATCTCATTTGGAGTTCGAAAATAAAAATCTTTATAACCTAATTCCTTTTGTATTTATCGTAACACTGCTGATAATAGTATTCAATGACTTGTTTATTCTGAATATTTTGGGTTCCGGACAACGAAAAACAATTCATTTCCGTCCGCTCCTCTCTCTATTGATCATTAGCGTTTTCCTTTTCAAGTCTTGCCTCTTGTTTACTCCCTTTCCCTTGTATTTTCTTCCTTTCGCCATGCTCCCGCTTATCATCATTCTCTTAAATCATGGAAGAGTTGCCGCCACCTGGTCTACGGTGGTTGGGGCGATATTGCTAACACTGTTTACAGCCCGATCCTTTCAGGTATTCCTTTTTTTCACTTTCGCCGGTTTGGCTGCTATTTTGTTATCCTCCAAAATAAAAAAACGCATCCATATTTTTCTCCCTTCAATTGTTATTGGAATTATCAATGTGATCGTGCTTTTAGCGTTTTCTATAAAGTGGCAAAACATCACCCCTTTGCTGGGGAAATCAAACGATATTTGGATGTCTTTAAAGGATATGGTTTTTGACAATCGTCTATCCGATAATCTGGGCTGGGCGTTTACGGGCGGCATTCTATCAGGACCCATTGCACTATGTCTATTGCCAATACTGGAAATGGGCCGTTATGCCACCTCTAACTTTAAACTTGCAAAGTACTCCGACCTCCAACACCCCCTTTTAAAAGACCTCTTCTCTAAAATCCCGGCGACGTATCAACACAGCATGACAATGGCATCCCTTGCTCAAGCGGTAGGAGATGCTGTTGGGGCAAACACGCTCCTTTTGAGGACAGGAGCTTACTACCATGATATCGGGAAAATGGCAGATCCCACGTTTTTTTCTGAAAACCAATCAAGTGGTGAAAATCCTCATGATAAATTGGATCCGTTTAAAAGTGCTCAAATCATCATCAATCATGTAAAAAATGGCGAACAGATCGGACGGGAGAACGGACTCCCGGAAATTATTTTAGACCTTATCAAGCAGCATCATGGGACACTGTTTGTTGAATATTTTTACAACAAGGCCGCTAAAGAAAGCAACACGCCCAAGCCCCGCAAAACGGATTTCAGGTATCCAGGCCCAAAGCCCCAAAGCCTTGAAGCCGCCATATTGATGATAGTAGATTCGGTTGAGGCCACTTTCAGATCCATGGAGGCGCCGGCACAGGACCAAATCGAAAAAATGATTCTCCTCAATATTGTGAAACGAATTGCTGATGGTCAATTCGATGAATGCAATGTCTCTACGAGCGATATCGCAAAGATCGTTGAAACACTGACCCATTCCATAGAGGCCACATTCCATTCCCGGGTAACCTATCCATGGCAGGAAAAAAAGAAACTCTGAAAACAATCTTGAAGTGTACAGCTTCTCTGACTGCTTGGACGACCTGCCGGCACCTAAGGCAATATGGCCTGCCGTGGCAAAGGAAAATGGCATGGGTTTATTCGATCCAGTTTAAGGTTCGCTCAACGGCCTTTTTCCAACCGGCGATGCCCTTAGCGCGCTGTCCCGACGCCATCTGGGGCTGCCAGGTCTTGTCCATGGCCCAATTGCTTTTTAGTTCATCCCAACCACTCACAAAACCGCTGGCCAGGGCAGCGGCCGAGGCAGCACCTAAGGCGGTGGTTTCCGTTATTTTCGGGCGCACGACCGGGACGCCCAAAATGTCGGCCTGAAATTGCATCAGCAGTTCATTGACCACCATGCCGCCATCCACACGCAGACTGCTCAGTGCGACGCCGGAATCTTTCTGCATGGCCTCGACCACATCCAGTGCCTGGTAGGCAACAGCTTCCAAGGCAGCGCGGGCAATATGGTTGCGGTTAATGAAGCGGGTCAACCCAACGATTACCCCCCGTGCGTCAGAGCGCCAGTAGGGCGCAAACAGACCGGAAAAGGCCGGTACGATGTAAGCGCCGCCATTGTCTTCTACATTGCGCGCCAGGGGTTCGATTTCAGCCGCGTGCCGTATGAATCCGAGGTTGTCTCGCAGCCATTGCACCAGGGCACCGGCAATAGCGATGGAACCTTCCAGGCAATAGATCGGCTTTTCCCCGCGCATTTGATAGGCGACCGTGGTGAGCATGCCGTGGCGACTGGCCACCGCCTCCTCGCCGGTGTTGAGCAGCAAAAAGCATCCTGTGCCATACGTGTTCTTTGCTTCTCCGACTTCGAAGCAGGCTTGCCCGACCAATGCGGCCTGCTGATCTCCCAGCGCCCCGCACACCGGCACTTCATCACCGAGGGGGCCATCCTTGCGGGTGGTGCCCCATGTGTCGGAGTCGATGGAGGGAACGATGCGGGGTAATATCTGGGACGGGATTTCGAGGGTTTTACAAATCTCCTCATCCCAGGCGAGGGTGTGCAAATCCATCAACAATGTGCGGCTGGCGTTGGTCACGTCCGTAACATGCGCACCGCCATCCGGGCCGCCGGTGAGCCACCAGATAATCCAGGTTTCGATGGTGCCGAACAGGGCGTCACCCGTTTCAGCACCATAGCGCGCAGCCTTGACATTTTCTAAAATCCAGCGCACTTTTGGCCCGGAAAAATAAGTGGCGACGGGCAGGCCCGTTTTGGCCCGAAAGCGATCCTGGCCGCCCTCTTTGGCCAAATTGCGGCATATCTCATCGGTGCGGGTACACTGCCAGACAATGGCGTTCATATACGGCTGGCCGGTGCGTTTGTCCCACATGACCGTGGTTTCACGCTGGTTGGTGATACCGATGGCCACGATGTCGTTCCCGGTCAAGCCGCTTTTGGCCAACGCCCGGCGGATGACCTCACCGGTGTTGTGCCAAATCTCCATAGGATCATGCTCCACCCAGCCGGCTTGGGAAAAAATTTGCGCATGCTCCTTCTGATACTCCCCGACGATGCGGCCGCGTCGGTCGAAAATGATAAAACGGTTGCTGGTGGTTCCCAAATCCAATGCACCGATATATTCGCTCATAGATGTCTCCTTTTCTTTGATACGTTGGTCCGTTATTCTCTTAAGCCCGCCTGCCCCAGCGCCTCGTCCGGCAATCCGAGCGCGATGCCCAACAGCTGCGACACCAATACGGCCGGCAGGTCGTTGTAAGCCGCCGTGCCAGACAGGTGTTCGCTGCGGACCGGCCCAAAATGAAGCTGGCAGTAAGTACATGCTGTAATCAAAGCCTGGGCGCCCGATTCACGGGCATCGGCCAGTTTTCGTTGCATGAGCGCCAGGGACAATCGGTTGTTCTTCTCCCATAGCGGATAGCCGCAGCAATCCAGGCGCAGCGGCCACTCAACGGCAATTGCCCCGGTGGCCTCAATAACGGATTCAAAAATGGTCGGCGCCAGCGGGTTGTCGAATTGGGTCACATCACCGGGTCTTAGGGCATGGCAGCCGTAGTGCGCCGCCACCCGGTAGCCGTGCAACGGATGTTTGACTCTGGCCTGTATATGCGCAAGTCCCAGATCCTCTGTCAATGCAGTCAGCAAGTGGTGAACGACCACATCTTCGGACCAGCGCAGGCCTTCCTCTTGAAGCAGACCATTGACCCGTTTACGCAGTTCGGCATTGCGATGCATCCAAAAATGGGCATGCTTGAGGTTGCCGTAACAGCATTTGCAGGGGGTGAGCACGGGCAAACCCTGTCGGGCGGCCATGGCCAGGATGCGGGCTCCGGAGAGCATGGCTGCCGTGAAATCTTCATGGCGCACCGGGTAGCCGCAGCAATTCAGCTCGGTGTCCTCCAACCCGACATCAAGGGCCGACAGCACGGCCCGCGTGGCGCGATCATACTCAGGCAAAACCGGTTTTATTTTACAGCCGGGGAAATATAGGTAGCGAAATTTGGCCATGCGGTTAGGCTCCATTTTTTTGTGCTCCCAAATCGGTCGCGGGGATATGTTGTTCAGAACTGGGGTCCGAGGCTCGGACTGCAGGGGTCAGGCGCCGGCAAGCCTCGTTGCGCAACTCGTAGAGCACATCGGCCACACGAACCCCTTGGGGACAATGTTCCTGGCACTTGTAGCAAGTCACGCAATCCCAGACCATGCGGCTGCCGATGGCCGTTTCTTTGCGCTGCAGGCGCATCAGGTTCATTACCTGCTGGGGGGTCAGCTCCAAATCGCGCTGAGGATCTTCCGAGATGGCGACGACGGGACACACATTGGTGCAGGTGGAGCACTGAACACAGGCCCAAAAAGTGTCTGGATTGTCTGTGAGTCGAAAAGGCGTTTTGCGTAATGGAGCCTGCTCGCCCAAAGTATCCGGGCACGTCTTGAGGATTTCCGCCCACTGGGAGGCTGAATGGCGGCGCATCCAGCCGTGGGACTGAGGATAGCCGCTACGATTCAAATCAGATATTGACGCAGCCCACATATCCTGCAAATCGAGGCCGGACGGACACCACGTGGTACATCGACCGCAACCAGTGCAGATAAAGCTGCCCTCGGATAAACGTGCATAGGCGTGGGCACTGCTGCGACCTGTCGCCATCAGGGCGACGCTGTGCAGCTTTTCCGACGGCAAAATATCAGAATTGGGGATGACTTGGAAAATCGGGCCCACGGCGCAATGCAGCGTACACACCCCGCAATGGGTGCAGGCGTCCAGCCCCAAAGCGCGCCGGGTCGGACGGTTCACGGGTCGATCGGTGGCAGCGCTGCCCAACGCACGGCTCACCAAGCTGAACGGAGTGGACACCAAATGAAACAACTTGCTAAACGGCAGCAGGGCCAGGGCCAGGCAGCCGATCAGGAAGTGGGCATACCGCAAGGCTGTCTCCAGCCCGATATCGGTGATACGAGCAGAAAACGGCTTGAGGGCCAAGGCCAGGGGATAGGAGAGCACGGCCGAACCCGGTCGCGAATGGCACGTCGCACAAGACACTTCATGCAGGCTACGGCCTTCGTCCAATAGCTCGGGATCGTCCGTAGACGGCATCGGTGCAAATGCTACATCGAATTGGGCAGCCCAATAGGCCTTCAAGGGGGCGATCTCTTCCAGATCATCACTGTCCATGTAGTCGCCCACCATTTCATCGAACAGAGTCGGTGAAATGATCTGGACCGCCTCCAGTGACGCCCCGGTGAGGATGATGCCGGAAAGCAACACCAACAACAAACAATCCGCACCTCGCATGGTACGACGCAGTGTCCGGTCCGCTCGGCGACGCACAAAAGCAAATATCACCCCAGCCATGACCAGCACACCCAGCAGATCGCGCAAAAACATGAACGGATTGAGGGTAGAGGCGTAATCGGGAAAAAGGCGGGCCGTGATCCGATCGTCGAAGACATGCATCAACAGCAGCAAGAGCATGCCGTAGAACAGGGCCATATGCATGACCCAGCGTCTTGGATCCTGGCGCAGGATGTGGATTTGCAGGATCACTTCCATAAACAAGGTTCTCAGCAGGACGATCAGACCCCTTGGCTGCAACAACACCTTGGCCACAGCACCGAGGGCGCCCAAGGCGCGTTTTGCCAAAGTGGTATCTTCGGCCTCCGGCCCGAGCGGCAAAACCACCCAACGCCCCATGCGATACCCGATGCCGACCAGGCAGATGATCAAGGCACCATATGCACAGTAAGCCAGGAACATGTTTGTTTCCCCTTCAGTCCAGCATGCGCGCGCACGCTCGGACAGCCCCATAGGCCGTAGCAATGGCCAATCCGCTGCCGCATTTCTGGCGTTTCCAATCCTGATGGGCCAGAATGGAGCCCGCGGCAAAAAGACTGGGGTAAAGCATTTGTCCGTTTGCATCCACCGGATGGAATTGGTCGTCCACAGCCACGCCGGCCCGGTTGATCGGATGGCCCTCACGGTGCAGTAAATCCTTATGGTGCCAAGCTGCGCGATCCTTGGGCTGTACGACGGGCAAGTCGAAAATGGTTTCACGAATACCGTGCCTATCGGCATGCAATCCTTTGCCGAAAAAACGCCCGCTGCACATGATGGCGCTGCGTGCCGTGATTCGAAAATCAATGTCGGCACGCCCCACGTCAAACCGCCATCGCCCGTCAGCCAAACGCTGGGCGCCCATGACACGCTGTTGGAAAAAGGGGCGGATTCCCATAGCCGGTAAGCGTTGCTCAAAGATCTCTCGCAAACGCAAACCGGTGACGGCCGGCAGCATGGTGGGAATTTCAAAGACAGGTACGCCCAATCCTTGCTGTAAATCTTCCATGACGCGAACGGTGCGGTACATGCCAAGCACGGCCGGCAAGCCGACTACCTCGGCAGTGCCGATATGCGGACGAATGGCGGCAACGAGCTTTTCTCGAATATCAGCGACATCCAGCGCCCGCGCCATATGCTCGGTGTACAACTCGCCTTTGGCATCAGGGAAACCGATGCGTACCGGATGCAGCTCCGGCCAGCGATCGGCCAGACTCAAGGCGATTTGCCGTGCACTGTAACCTTTCAGGCCGTCAAAGTCCACCAGCAGACACGATGAGCGATCCGCCAGAGCCGAAGGCCCGTGACGCATGGTGTAAGGCACGGCATAGGTGGATTTTAGCGTACCGGCCGGGGTTAGAACCTCCATGTTTCTTTGTGAAAGTGTAAAATGCGGGTAACCACTTGTTAATAAAAAAGCCAAAACAATATCCAGAGACTCGCGGATCGAGGCAATATCGAGGAGAGCATAAGGATGCAAAGGTTCGTCCCGGCAGAGCCGGGTGATACCTTGCCAGGGATCGTCCAGTACCTTTCCCTGGGCTACCGGATACACTCCGAGCAGATCCATTAAGCCGCTGGCAAATGCGATTTCGCCGGTGAGTCCCACCTGCACCGTATCGATGCCTTGTTGGGCGGCAAACAGGGCAGCGGCCATTCCGGCCATGCCGGTACCGATGATCATCAAATCGCAGGTGGTTTCTTTATTATAGGTGTTCATGGCATTACCGACTAATGATGCATTGGCTTAAAGCAGTGAATCGTATATCCGCCAGGCTAAGCGAAACAGGCGGCTTGGTTTATGGGCTGAAGACTGCAAGGCTCATATCAGACAATTTTTCCCCTAACATAACGAACTTTTTTTTTAAAATTCGTAATAGCTTAATACCTCCCCCAGCCTTCAGCCTTATTTCCCCTCGGCCTCCAACTCAAGGCAGAAGAGCCCGCAATGCATGGCCTCCAGCAGTTCGGCCTGGGCCAGCGGCAAATCCCACAGCAGGGGCTGCTGTCCGCGCCAGCGTTCGCGCAAAAAGGCCCGCATTTCCGAGAGCCCCTGGCGATTATCCAAATGCTGCCGGTCATACAGGTAGGCCGCCAAGCGCTGGCTGCAGAAGGTTCCCTGACAGGGGCCTTTGCCAATGCGGCTGCGCAGCCCGATCGCCTCGAAGTCAGGCCGGCCATCCAACTCGCGTATAGCGTCCACTATCTCTTCGACCACGCTTTGCGGTACCATTTCACATTCGCAGAGCAACATGTCGTTGGGCGCTTTGTTGCGCAGCCACATATTGGGCGCCAGTCCGGGTTTGGTCCAGCGGGCATCCACTGTGTTGGGCAACGGTTCTATATGGGTCCGGCAGGGCGCATGAACCCCCAGGCGCTCACACACCCGATCGGCTGTTTTCTCGGCCATCAAGCGATAGGTGGTCAACTTGCCGCTAGTAATGGTGATGAAATTGGCAAGTTTTTCCGGTTCCCGGGCGTGATCGATCAGCGCGAATCCGCGGCTCACCGTCCGGTCGTCATCTCCTTGCGCCTTTTGGCTGCTGCCTCCCAACAAAGGGCGTACACCGCAGAAGGCACGGATGTATCTAGTGGCCGCCAGTTCGGGTATCATAGCGGCCCCTTCGTCGATAATATGGTCGATTTCATGAATTTCTGGGTAGTACAAATCAGGTGATTCGGTACGCTCGGAAGTGGTGCCAAGAATGGAGACGGTACCTCCGGGCGCAAGTATGTCTCCGTCAGTGGGGTGACGCAGCCTGTTTACGACCCGTTGGGTGATCCGGGTATTGGTGACCAACATGCTGCCTTTGGAATAAAGAATGCTTATTTGGACGCCAGCCATGGCGGCAACCTCACTGGCCCATGCACCTGAGGCATTAACGATAATTTCAGGTTCGATGGACATTTTCTTCCCGGTCATCCTGTTCAGCAAAAGAACAGACCGGATCTTACCATTGATTATCTTGAAATCCACTGCTTGCGTAAAACGCAGAAAGCGAGTGCCCAGTTGTTGGGCGTGGGCAATATTGCAAAGGGAGAGTCTGAAAGGATCGATTGTGGCATCTTCAACGTGGAAAGCGGCTATAATTTGATCCGACAGGGCAGGCTCCATCTCCCGAGCATCTTTGATATCCAGGAAGTGGGCCGGAATTCCGTATTGGGTGCACCTTTGATGAAAATCTGCGATATAAGTTTCATCATCACCGGCTACGGCCACGAACAGGCCGCCCGTATCTTCAATACAATGGGCCGCCAGTTTTTTAAGCAACTGGCCTTCTCGCCGGCACTCCACGGCTGCATTCGGATCGGAGGCAATGTAACGGGCGCCGCTGTGTAAGAGCCCCTGGTTGCCTCCCGAAGCACCGGCGTTAATATCTTGTTTTTCTGCCAAAACACAGTGGATACCGCGCAGGGCCAAATCCCTTGCCAGCCCTGTGCCGGTAGCACCGCCGCCGATGATCAACACTTGGGTCTTCAAGGGACGCCTCCTTGGCAAACGATCAACATATTAGGTTTCAAATATTTAAATTTGACCATTTGTTTATTTCACTTGCGAAAAAAATCATAAGGTGCTAAAGGATTTTGAATGAAAAAAACATATAAATTAAGTTTGTAAGCATTCATTAGCAGAAATGAATTATTTTGTCACCATAAATATTCCTTTAACAACATATTGTGGCCTTTGTTTTTTATTTCGAACATTTATGACATATAAGTAAAGGCAGGAAACATGATTACAGAAAACAGCGAGAGAGGTGAAACATCTTCCGGTACCAACGACAATGACAGCCCAAGAACAAACGGATATAATGGAAAGATTGGATCGGTACGCCAACGGCATGATAAGATCCGACAACTGGTTCAAAATAACGGTTTTGTAACGATCGAATATCTGGCACAAGAGTTCGGAGTAACGCCTCAGACTATTCGGCGTGATATAAATATTCTTAGTGAAAACGGGTTGATTACCCGGTACCACGGCGGAGCAGGAATAGCAACCAGCACCGAAAACGTCGCATATACAAAACGTAAGGTGCTGTGTTTTAAAGAGAAACAAAAAATTGCACAGATGGTCGCCAAAAATATCCCGAATCACGCCTCGCTTTTTCTTAATATCGGCACCACAACCGAGGAGGTTGCCAACGCGCTGTACGATCACCAACGCCTCAAGGTGATTACCAACAACCTCAATGTTGCCTCAATTTTGGGCAGGAACGAAAATTTTGAGGTCATTGTGGCTGGCGGGTTGGTGAGGCATCGCGATTGTGGGATTATAGGCCCTCTAACGATCGATTTTATTCAGCAGTTTCGGGTCGACTATGGCATTATCGGGATTAGCGGTATTGATATGGACGGGACATTGCTCGATTTTGATTATCGAGAAGTCATGGTCGCACGAGCCATTATCGATAATTCTCGTAAAGTGTTTCTGGTCGCTGACCATACCAAATTTGGCCGTAACGCCATGGTGCGGCTCGGCAACATCACGGAGATTGATTCGCTGTTTACTGATCAAACGCCGCCATCGGTGTTGACCGAGCTTATCAACGCCGCAGATGTTCGATTGTTTTCAGCAAACCCATAAGCGCAATACGAACCCAGGATTGGTCAAACACAGGCGACCTTTTCAAGAAATTCTGACATTATGGAAAAAGAATATTAAGCATCTATAATTTTTCACTTGTGCGCATATAATTTTCATTTGTGAAAATTATTAAAGGATGATATGTGATTTTTCATAATTGATGTTTATAGTTGGGAATCTGTTTTTCTGCATAAATATAGATGCGTCGATACATTTAAATTTTGAATTTGAATTAGGGAAACAGTTAATGGGCATGTTCCTTCAGAACATTGATAAAATCGTCAGCAGGGAAATCCACCTCAAAGACATTAACCTCGAGTTTGAATCCGGCTCTCGAAATGTGATTCTCGGTCGCACGATGGCCGGCAAGACATCGCTGTTGCGGATCATGGCCGGTCTGGATAAACCTTCCAAGGGACGCATTCTCATCAATGGGCGGGACGTCACCGGTGTTTCGGTACGCAAACGCAGCGTGGCCATGGTTTACCAACTATTCATCAACTACCCCTCTATGACGGTCTACCAGAACATTGCATCGCCCTTGAAAACGAGCGGTATAAAAAAATCTGAAATCGATCGCCAAGTGCGTGAAGTTGCTGAGATGCTACGAATCGATAACCTGTTGGACCGCCTTCCGTCAGAGCTTTCCGGCGGTCAACAACAGCGCATCGCCATTGCCAGAGCTCTGGTGAAAAATGCCGAATTGCTTCTGGTGGACGAGCCTTTGGTGAATCTGGACTACAAACTTCGGGAAGAGTTGAGAGTTGAACTTCAGGACATTTTTGACCGGCGAAAAGCGATCGTCGTTTACACCACCACGGAACCGAGCGAAGCCCTGATGCTCGGTGGCAACATTGTGGTCTTGGATGAAGGACGTGTTCTGCAATCCGGCGCAACTCCGACAGTATACCGAAATCCGTCTACAGTTAAGGTGGCCGAAGTACTCAGCGACCCGCCCATCAATTTCATTCAGGGCCGTATCCAGGATGGTAAAGCCATCATGGGACAAGGCATTAACATTCCCCTGCAAGGCAACATGAAAGGCCTTGCTGAGGGCGACTATACATTCGGTATCCGTTCCAATCATTTTTTTCTGTCCAGAAACGGCGACAACGACGCACAAATCAAAGCCAAAGTTGAACTTGCCGAAATAAACGGATCGGAAACCTTCATCCACTTTAACCACGCCGACACCCTGCTTGTGGCTCAGGAAGACGGCGTTCACCCTTATCGTATCGGGTCGGAGGTGACCCTTTATGCCAGCCCTGACTGGCTTTTTGTCTTTGATCCGGAAGGGAACCTTGTTGCGTCACCCTCCCTTGCAGGCAATAAAGAACAGCCTACGTAGGAGACCTTTATGGCACGCATCGAACTCAATGAAATATCCCACAGCTATCTCCGAAAACCAAAAGGCGATGCCGATTATGCCATCAAGCGAATCCATCACATCTGGGAGGCTGGAGGAGCCTATGCCCTGCTTGGTCCATCCGGGTGCGGTAAAACGACCATGCTGAACATCATTTCCGGGCTTCTTCTTCCAACCAAAGGCCGGGTATTATACGACGGAAAGGATGTTACCAATTTACCGCCTGAAAAACGCAACATCGCCCAGGTCTTTCAATTCCCGGTCTTGTACGACACCATGACCGTATTTGACAATCTGGCTTTTCCGCTACGAAATCGCGGACTATCGAGTAGCGATGTCAATCGCCGGGTCCACGAGGTGGCGGAAATCCTCGATTTATCCCCCTTCCTTAACAAGAGGGCGGAAGGGTTGGCCGCTGATGGCAAACAGAAAATCTCTTTGGGCCGGGGGCTGGTTCGAAGTGATGTAGCGGCCATCCTCTTTGATGAGCCCTTGACCGTCATCGATCCCCATCTGAAATG
>Ga0307425_1000874_pt1 | contig 18726 bp, 18 predicted proteins | sample SalMarWE160330MG_FD_202152 | JGI IMG/M metagenome (GOLD analysis project Ga0307425, IMG submission 202152) | Salt marsh sediment microbial communities from the Plum Island Ecosystem LTER, Massachusetts, United States - WE1603-30 | ecosystem: Environmental > Aquatic > Marine > Intertidal zone >...
CTTCAAATTCTTCAGGATTATTACAGAACTTATCAATAATGTTCCCATTCTGAAATAATCGATGATACCAGGTCGAAGAATCATACACTTCAATTAAAGAAACTATTGTATTTAATTGACTAGATATATTCTTGCATACTTCAGTCTCTTGAAACGAACAATTATCAAAAGAAATTGTAGAAAAGTTATTCTTTTGATTAAAAATTGCAGTTAATGCGGGAGGATCAATGACATCGAAATTACTTCGAATTTTAATTTCTTCTCTCCATTTTTCAATATTTTTTATTTCTGTCCTAAAACCAATTTGATCTAAATAAATTTTAATGGATGCTGCTATTTCAAGCGGTTGTTTACCCTTTACTGCTGCTACAAAAAGGAATAATCCCATTTTTTTTTTTAATTTTCATAAGATAATCCTTCAAATTATGAAGGATCACCTTCATTAAGATTTTCTTTGGTAAAAACTTTACCATGCTTTAACTTTTGTAGGAATTCTTCCAACCATTCTTTTCTGGCGAGTAATTCTCGATATGGTCGTTCAAACAATGCAAGAAGGTTATTAATTACTGGTATTATAGAATTAGTAAGAGTAATTTGACCAACATTAGAGCCGATTTTACTTTCTTTTAACCCTTCGACGTATACTTTTAAAAATTGAATCTGCTTTTCTAATTCTCTTGAATATAATTCTAGTGACTTAGCAGATATCTCACGCGACAATAATCCTAGGTTCCCAATTGCAAGATCGAGAGGGGAGCTTTCCTTAATTGGTGTGCTTAAGTAATGTATGATTTCGTTATGTAAAGCGATTGAACCAGATGCTGAGATTTGATATAATTTAATTCTTTTTCTACTCTTTTTATCTATATCTTCGTTAGAGGTTAGATATCCATATTCTTCTAATCGACTAAGACAATTATATACGGTAGAATATTTTATATCTACCCAATCTGGAAAACTAGCTTGTTTCATCTCTTTAATAATTTGCGTCCCAGTAATTCCTTTTGTAAATCCCATATAATTTCTAGTGCTAACTAATCCTAAAACTGCAATATCACTTATAGGCAAATCAATTGGTGGTGAATTTTGCACTTTTCTTTTCTTACTCATTATTATTCAATTTGATTATATTAAGAATAAACTTTCTTTAATGGCTTAATAAAGAATAAAAAGATAATAATTCAATTAATAAGTAAATAAACTTCAGTTTTCCATTTATTTAAATCAGATTCAAGGTTTGGATTTGTAAGATATACTTCCCACCAAATATTTTTGGGTTCGTAACCGTTACCCACTGCCCAGTTCTTCATTCTTTCATAAATGGATGCGATTTTTCTTGGATGTCCAATATATAAAACATATGCAACCTTACCTCCGGGTAATTCGCTTGATTTTATATTTCCAATAGACTTAAATGGTTCGGAAACAGAGATTCCTACTTCCATTTCCCCTTTTCCTTTTTTCCAATTAGTGTATATTGCTAGAGGTGCCCCTATCAAAGGCTTCCCGGTTGTTTCTAAAAAATTAATCAACTCCTTTACTAGCTCAGGAAAAACTTTTGGGATTTTTCGAACTTTAACTAGTGTGCGAATTGATGCAATTGGTTGAGGTTTTATTTCTCTTAATTCGACTTTAATATCCATTCTTGTCACCTATTCCTATTTTTACTTGAATGTTATAATTCAATCTTCGATATACTTGATTTTATCAGGTTGAATCAAAAATTCTGTTCTATTTTTTATATTTTGGGTATTAAACTAAAATAAAATGGCTAGTCTAAGATTGGAATCAACCTTGGACAAATAATTATTAATTTTCTTTCTGTTTAAACATTATTGATATAACTATTATAGATTATCAAACATTAACCAAATCCACATAAAATAAAAATTGAGGGACAATTGGACTATATTAGGTTTTTTATAATGGGTAATTTGCCATTTTGTATGGGATTTTTACCGCTACAAAAAGAAATAATCCCATTTTAATAATTCACAATATTTTGGTATATATATTATACTAGTAGAAAATCGAAATATAAGAATTCTATTTTATTTTCACCAAAAAAAAGAGAGAATTCATGAAAGTACTTTAGAATAGAAGAAATTTTCTTCAAAAAAATTAGCTGTTAAGGATTTTCCATTAATCTCGGTAATCTTATTCAATATTAATCTTCCTTTAAGATAAGAGCTTATATGTATTATAAAGCTTTTTAATAATAGTATTAAATGCTTCATTAACTCCTTCACCGGTTTTAGCACTAGTTCTATAAAACCCAAGGAAGTCGTGCTTATCTACTAATTTTTGGATTTTAGAATCATCAAAATTGTTTTGATCCACTAAATCTACTTTATTTGCAAAGAGAACGACCGGAATCTCATGACAGTATTTTGAGATATCATTATACCAATCAACTACGTGATTAAAACTATTTTTTCCAATGTTATTATCTTCCAGAGAATAGATAATTATAGCAGCGTCACTTTTCTTGTAAAAAGAGGTTCGTAAAAAATTAAACTCAACTTGACCAGCAATATCCCAAAATAATAATCTAATTTTATCCTCATTAATTTCTTGATCAAATACGGAAAATTGTGCTCCAATAGTTTTAATATAATCCTGCCTAAATAAGCCTTTTGTGAATTTTTTAATCAATGAGGTCTTACCAACCATTCCATCACCGATGAGAGTAATCTTAAACTTTAATTTCATTACAAACGCGTTCGTAATTTAATTTTTAATGAAATGAACTGGGCATCTATTTGGATTTATGATAAAGAAGTTAAGTTAGTATAAAAGGTTTTCTGATAAGATGGTATAATTCCTCTAACAATGCCTTATATTTACATAAAATTCATCAATTATTGCAGAAATGTTTAGATTTGTCTTAGCAACCCGAAAAAATTACGGTTATTGATTAATTCTTCGATGCTATCTTTATCTTTATAATTGTATAAAAGTTTTAACCATAATTGAAATCATTAAAATATTACTCAAAATTGTTAAATTCAAAAAAAGATATAAAAAAATTATTAGACGTCATACCTAAAAAGTTCACTTTAAATTTTTCAAACTAAATTCGAATTTTTTAGGATTTAAATAATAATTCCCTTCTGATTTTTTCCATTTCTTAAGTAATTGGGTCTTATCTAATTGTGTATTATTTTCTTGGTTTGTTTCTTTTAATGTGAAAGTAATCAGTTTTTGTTCAACAGGGAGTTCTTCTATAACAATTTGTTCATTCTCAAAAATGAGTTTTTCATAAGCTTCAACCATTTTTTATTCACTTTTTTTATTTTTTTTTGTATGTAATATTTATCTAATGTTCATTAAATAAGGAGTAACAACTGTGGTTTCTACATGTAATTATCCTCCTGAAGAGATTATGAAACCTATTTTTGATAAACCTAACTACGAATTTATCATATTATGGTTTTTATTTTTCTTCACAATATTTTATTAATCTTGTTATCGTGATTTGTTGCTTTAAAAAAAATTAGAGTGTGTATTAGAAAATTGCGTATTGCCTGAAGTTTTGCATGCTCTTGACATCTTCTATCCTTCGAATTTCTTTATTGTTATATTTGACTAATTTGGAAAGTTTCTTACCAAAGGAGGCTTTTTCAACCGCACATTCTTTAATAGCGATAAATTCAGGAAGAGCAACTTCCAATACACTTTTTAATTCAAAATCGTGATTTTTTCCTACTTCTAAACTTACTTGTGCCATTTTTTTTATTCACTTTTTTTATTTTTTTTTTGTACTTAATAGTAAATAAGTTGTTATTACATATATAGTTTAGATTGATGAAGTTTATATGGAGTCTTGGATTAACTATGGATCATAAAGTATAAATAGAATTTAATGTAATATTTATCTAATGTTCATTAAATAAGGAGTAACAACTGTGGTTTCTACATGTAATTATCCTCCTGAAGAGATTACAAAACCTATTTTTGGTAAGCCTAACTACGAATTTATCATATTATGGATTTTGAACAATAATGATGTGTGCACATGGGCAAACCTGAAAGAAAAAATTACACGTTCCACATTATCAAACTACCTAAAAAGACTTAGGGATAAAGGCTATGTTGAAAAGCGCACTTTCAATCAGTATAAAATTACCTCTAAGGGTAAGGATAAATTTTATAAGTTATCTGAAGCAAAGCAAAAAATAAGAAAAATAAGTTTTCCTCCCGAAGCTATACTTAGAAGTAGAAATTATGACCACTGGATTCTTTGGATGGTGTCTAACAATAATTATTGTAAGTGGTCGGATTTTTCTGGCCCTCCTCTTTCGATCAATCAATCTTCTTTATCTAAAAATTTGATTTCGTTATTAGACAAGGAGTTTATAAGAAAGGAAGAGAAAAAATATAGAATTACTCGATTAGGTAAAAATGAATACTCAAATATGCTAAAACTGTATGATTTAGATAGACAATCAATCTTAGATGAAGAAAGTAAATGGATAAATGAAATTACTAAAAGCACAAATACTTTCTTTAAAGAGTATAAAATAGAAGATGTTAATATTAAATTTCGGTTTTTAAACAATAAGTTAAAGCTACCATATGAAAAGGTCAAATCCACTTTAAAAAGTGAAAAAGATTTCGATAAAGCTTTACTTTATCTCTCTATAAATCATCCAGACCAATTTCCTCATTATTTTTCTCCAGAGGCGTTTTCTAAAAAGTACGACATCAATCTGATTAAACTTAAATTTGTTATTCTTTGTATTGTTGAAGAAAATATTTTTCCAATAAAATTTTTTAAATTAGATTTAACCAATGGAAATACATTTTATTTTCAAGTAAATGGGAAATTAGAACGGATGCTTAATGTAATTGTAGAAGAACGTGTTGTTAGATTCACATATTTAAATAAGTTAAATGAAGAAATATCAGAAGGAACCCCTCCATTAACCATGGAAAGTATTGTTAGTGCAATATTAGAGGAGATTATTGAAAATTTGTTTAAACCGGGTTTAAGACAAGCTTTAAAAATATTCTTACCTGATTATATCAACTATTTAACATACAAAATTGAGAAAGAAAGAAAACTATTAGATACTTATGACAAATTAGAAGGATTAATATGGAAGGAAATCCAGATCTTCAGTTTTTCTGAAGCACGAGAGCAGTCCGAAAAAATGACTACGCATAGCTTTTATATAGATCCTGCAAAGAGTTTTGATGAAACTTTAGAAGAAATAAATAACGCCATTGAACAAAACCCTAAAGAACTCGATCTATATTATATTAAAAGCAAGATTCTACTTTACGTTGATAAATACAATGAAGCTTTAATCCTTTTTGATGGAATGCTAAGAGATTTTCCTGAAAATGAAAAAGATCTCAAACTGAAAAAAGCATCTATTCTAAAAAATATGAGAGATCTTATTGGAGGATTCAAAATAATAGATGAATTAACTAAAAAATACCCCAAAGACAACGATCTTCTCAATTACAAAGCGCTATGGTATCAATATTTAAATAAAAGGGAAGAGGCTTTAAAAGTAATCCAAGATCTCATAGAACGAGAGCCAAATAATGAAATTTATCAAGACACGTATGGTGAAATTCTTATGGCTTTCAATGACCACGAATCAGCTATAAGCAAGTTTCAAAGGGCGATAGAACTGAATCCAAATAGTTGGTATATTTATCAAACTCATATTAAACTTGGAATTTGTTATAGGGAGTTGGAGAATTATGATTTAGCACTTAAGCATTTAATGAAAGGTGAAGAGCTTATAGAAGAATCTCTAAGTAATGATACTACAAAACAGATGTGGCACTCTTATGCTAATCCCTTTATCGAAGAGATTAAAGCGATTATTGAAGATTTTTGATATTTGAGTTTAAATTCGATTGAAAAAAAATCATTTCCTTTCTATTACTACTCTTATTATACCCTCAACTTGTCTTTTTTTCGTATTATTACATCCGCTCTACTAATATTGATATAATATTATTCCCGAACCCTCCAAAATTGCATGTAATTCCCGTTTCAGCACCATCAATTTGTCTTTTTCCTGCTATTCCTTGTAGTTGCCAAACCAATTCTACAACTTGTGCAACACCAGTAGCTCCCAATGGGTGCCCTCGAGCTTTCAATCCTCCAGATGGATTTATTGGGATCTTACCTCCGATTTCTGTTAATCCCTCATGAGCAGCTTTAGCGCCCTCTCCTTTTTTGAAAAATCCAATATCTTCAGATTGTACAGCTTCTAAAATTTCAAATGCATCATGCAATTCTGCTACATCTATATCTTCAGGTGTTTTTTTTGCCATTTTGTATGCCATATTAGAAGCTATTTTTAGTGCTTTTAAAGTCGTTAAATCTTCACGCTCAAACACTATGTGGGTATCAGTCGCTTGACCAATTCCAGATATTAATATAGGAGTATCAGAATATTGTTTAGCTTTTTCAGCATTACATAATACTAGAGATGCCGCTCCATCAGATATAGGACATACATGAAATAATCGCAAAGGATCAGCAATTATGGGATTTCTATCATCATCTCTTAAAAAGTCATGAATATTATCCCAATTTCCTTTTCCTTTCTCAATCGCGCTTTTCATAAAATCTTCAAGAGTTCTCTGAAAATGGGCGTTTGGATTAAGTGCTCCATTTTTATGGTTCTTAATTGCTATATCTGAGATCCACTCGAGTTTCGCATTGTATTTTTCTATATATGCCCGGGTCAACAATCCTGCTAATGCCGGTAAAGAAACTCCGTGTCTTCTTTCTGCTTCAGGATGAGTTAAGGTGGCTACATTTGAAGTAACATATCCCGGAGTTGTAATATGGGTCATTTTTTCACCCCCAACAACTAAAACTAAATCACTCATTCCTGATGCAATAGCTTGAAATCCTGCTTTTATAGCAGAACCTCCACTAGCAGGTCCGTTTTTTATATGATCTGCAGCAGCAGGTAATAAGCTTATTCGATCTACTAATGCACTCGCTATTCCTGATAAATCATTGAATGCAGAGGGACTCATCGCACCAACATACACAGAATTAAATTCTTTATCGTTTGTATTTGAATCGGTAATTGCTTCTAAGGATGCATCAGACAATAGATCCATTAACCCTTTATTTGGCACCTTACCAAATTTAGTATGCCCTACACCAATAATTGCAACTTTTTTCAAGTTTTTTTTTCCCTACCATTATTCTAGTATTTTAGGTTAAAAGTTATAATTATTAATTCAACATTCCTATAAATATAAAGAGTAAATCATATTTAGAGAGAGTTTATTGGGAATTAACATGTCTTTAATTATAAGAGATATGGAACAAGAAGATGAATATTATGTTGGTACTTGCACCCATATTAATGAGAATAACATTGAACGTGAAGAATCTTGTCCACGTCGTATTTCTTGGCTCAGAAGTATGGAAAAATATGGATTGAAGGTCAAGGTCGCAATTTTAGACAGAGTACATGCAGGATTTTTATATATCATTCCAATCGAAATTAGCCCTTTACCAATACGAGGAAAAGAACTGATGGTAGTTCCTTGTTTAGTTTCTGAGTCAAAATTCTCTAAAAAAAGTATTGGGAAAAAATTAATTAAAGCTGCAGAACAGGAAACTAAAAGCCAAATTCGTAAAGGACTTGTAACAATTGGATTTTTTTGGGATTTTTGGTTTATGCCAGCAGATTATTTTTTAAATATAGGATTTAAAATTGCCGAAAAACGTGGTCAAGAAGCGATTCTTTGGAAACAATTTGATCAAAGTGCTGAGATTCCTCACTTCCGCAAGGAAAACTACATCTTTAAACCTATAGAGGGAAAAATTGTCGTTGATTTATTTTGGAATACATTTTGTTTAACTAGTGATGTCGAAGCTCAAAGAGTGCGAGAAGTAGTCTCAGAATATGGGAAAAATATCATTCTTAATGAATATTCTTCGGTTGATCAAGAAATGTTGCAACAATATGGGATCGAGCGAAGAATCTATGTTAATGGTAATGTCATCGAAGTAGGTCCAGAAATTGAGAAAAGTGAGCTTAGAGGAGCAATTAAAAACGCAATGAAAAAGTTAAATTAGCTTTTCACCACAATCCTAATAAATTGATATTTACTCCAATATATTAAATATTTAACTAACTTAAGAGGTCAAATTTTTTAAAATGAAATACGATTTCGATAGAATTATCGATCGAAAAGATTCATTTTCTCTTAAATGGAGTAAAGAAGCACTCCAGAAGTTTTTTGGAAAAGATGATGATGATTTATTACCACTCTGGGTCGCAGATATGGATTTTGAGTGTCCAAAACCCGTGGTTGATGCAATTAAAAAGGAAGCAGAAGGGAAAATTTATGGTTATAATTGGCATAATACTTCTTCTTATTTAGATGCAGTAACTGGATGGATGGATCGAAAACATCAGTGGAAGGTTGATCCTAATTGGGTCATATATAGCCCAGGAATAGTTCCCGCAATCAACATGATGGTTCAAACATTTTCAAATATCGGAGAAAAAATAGTTATTCAACCACCGGTATATTATCCTTTTTCCCGTGCCATTATTGATAATGGTAGAAAACTATTACTCAATGAATTGCTTTATGAGAATCAAAAATATAGTATTGATTTTAATGATTTTGAAGAAAAAGCAAAAGATCCGCTTACTAAGATTTTTATTCTATGTAGTCCTCATAATCCCGTAGGAAGAGTTTGGAGCAAGGAGGATCTCAAAAAATTGGGTGAAATATGTCTAAAATATGACATCCTCGTTATAGCTGATGAAATTCATCATGATTTGATACTTCCAGGAAATAAACATACTTTATTCTCCACGATTTCTGAAGAATTAGAACGAAAATCTATAATATGTACAGCACCAAGTAAAACTTTTAATCTTGCGGGTTTACAAATATCTAATATTATTATACCAGATGAAAAAATACGAGAATCCTTTAATCACACGATCGCGCATAAAAATGGACTAGGAATACCAAATTCATTTGGAATCGTAGCAATGATAGCAGCGTATAATGAAGGGGAAGAATGGTTGGATCAAGTTTTAAATTATATAGATTCCAATTTCCGTTATTTAAAAGAATTTGTTAAAAATGAACTTCCTGATGTTAAATATGTAAATCCAGAAGGAACTTATCTTGCATGGTTAGATTTCAATTCTACAGGTTTAAATGATGAAGAATTAAAGAATTTAATATTACACAAGGCAAAAGTGGTTCTTGATGAAGGAAATATGTTTGGATCTGGTGGTGAAGGGTTTCAAAGAATAAATGTAGCTTGTCCAATTTTAATTCTTAAAGAATCCATGAAAAGAATTAAAAAGGCTCTACAAATATAGAAAAGTGAGATAAGTATTATGTAGATGAGTGTCATTTATTTTTCCTTGCTAGAAAAGCATTAGTTGATAGATTTCCTCAATTTTTAGATCCGAATCAAGTTTTTGGATTAGAATGAAGGAATAGAAAAAATAAAATTAAATAATTAGTTAAAAAATTATTTTGGATTCTCATTTCTTAAAATAGTAGCAACAGACATGCCCAACCCAACACACATTGATGAGATTGCAAATTCTTTACCACTTTCTTCTAATTGATGTAAATTAGAACCAATCAACCTATTTCCTGTTGCGCCTGTTGGATGTCCAAGGGCAATAGCACCACCCCAAGGATTAAATCGGGGATCTCTCCAATCTAAGTCAAGATCATGGCAACAGGCATGGATAACTGGGCTAAAAGCTTCATTAATCTCAATAAAGGCCATATCTTCAAATGTCATTTCTGCTCTCTTTAACGCTTTAGGCATTGCGATTATAGGTCCAGTGAGTTGAAGTACAGGATCTGATCCGATGGAAGCATAATCAACTATCGTTGCTCGTGGTTTTAAACCAAGTTCTAGTGCTAAAGCACGAGTCATCCATAATTGAGCCGATGCACCATCGCTAGTCGGACAACTATTTCCAGCTGTTAAAAAAGCTTGGCTCTTTCTCCCAAGTAGAGTTCTCAAACTTGCTAGTTTTTCCATTGTTGAGCTTGGTCGAGGAGTCTCGTCTCTTTCTGTCAAAACGGATAAGCTAGTATCTTGAGCTACATTGTTTTTTTCATCCAAGAGGAGATTTCCTGTCTCTTCATCTAATTTTGGACACCAAATTGGTTCGATTTCTGTTCCTCTCTGATCCCAGGCTTTATCAGCTTTTTGATGAGATAAAAATGATAAACTATCGACCTCATGTCTATATTCTTCAAGAGATTGCCCATATTTTTTCATGTAAACTTGACCGATTACATGCGCTGAATTGATCTGACCTGCAAAGGATGTTTTATATTCTATAAGTTTTGCAGCAAGTTCTGGATTTGACATTATTTTCTTATTTGGAGCTACCATCATAGGTTTCCCTTCTTTTTCATCAAAAATATAAGAGTCCGACATGATTGGATATCGATTTTGAACTTCCACACCACCACATATTACACAATCGTGGATTCCTGATGCTATTTCTTGCCATGCGGATAAGACCGTTTGAGCTCCACTCGCACATTGTCTATTAATTGACATTCCAGGAACACTAACAGGTAGGTGTGCAGCTAATGCTGCTGTCCTGCCAATATCAAGAGCACAATCTCCAATTTGACTATTACATGAGACTATTGAATCTTCAATAAGCCTAGGATCAAAATCATTTCTTCTTAGTATAGTTTGATAACAGTGTACTACTAAATCATCACCTCGATGACGAACAATTGTGCCTCTTTTTTTACCTATTGGAGTTCGGACATAATCGATTAATACTGGTTCCCTTTTTGGATCTTTGAAATATTTTTCATACATATTTACTGCTTCAGTCATAAATCTTCACATAAATTTAGAATTTACTGATTCAAATGATACTAATTATATATTTTTTGTTATAAAAAGAATATATATTCAAAAATAACATTATAATTAATTTCCAATATATATTGCTGGTTTGAACGGATTTGCTTTCGGTATTTTATTAGCAGGATCATAGTCAGAATCAATTATAATGGGATGGTTGATCTTTTTTTCCATATAAGTCCTAAATTTTGAAAGTAGAACTTTCTCATTAATATTAGGAATATTTGATTCCCAAACCCTATTCTTGATTTGGTTTTTTACAAATGGTATCAACTGATTATTTTTCATCATTTCATTATTTTTCTTTAGTTCTATCAAAATTAAATTAAAATCCCCTTTTTTTAATATCACGATTTTTAATGCCTCCAACTTCCATGATGGAGTTGTATAAATGAAAATTTTATCATTAACTTGTGTCTTAGCAATTTTTTTTATGTTTAAAATGTCCTCTATTATATTTGCAACATAATCATATTCATTTTCGATATCTTGGTCTATATATTTTTCATTAAAATCGCCCCATAGAGCATTTGAAACGAATCCTTCCATACCTGCATATTCCCATAATTCTTCACATACATGAGGAATAGTTAGGGATAATAATTTTAACCAATCAGGTATGAGGATACTAAGTACACCGATAAATTCAGATTCATCTTCTGCGTTCTTCTTAAGTTCTTGGATTAAATTAAAAGTTTCATAAAATCCTACTTGAAGGTACTTCCTTAGATTAAAATCTTTTAGGGCATTTGCAGCATTTATGAAATTTGAAATTATTTTTGAGAGAAATAATTTAGAGTAATCTGATTCAATATCTTCAATTTTTAGAACAATTTCTTTCGATTTTATTATGTTTTCTTTAACAAAACTATAAAATTTTTCAATATGACTGGACACAGTTTGGATTTTTTTCTCTCTCCAATCCATGCTGACCCCAAAATCTGCTCCATGTGATATGTAAAAGCGAAATAAATCTGTAGAATATTTTTCTCGAATTTCTGCTAATGAAATTAGATTTCCTTTCGATTTTCCCATTTTTTGACCTTCAACAATGACGGGTTCAATCAATGTTATCATTTTTGGCCAATATTTTTCAGGAAAAATGCCCGCGTGATGAAAGAGATAAAAACTCAAGTGATTAGAGATGTGCATTATTGCTGTATGTCTATGATCAACAGGATACCAGTATGAGAATTCGTCTCGCATCTCAACTAAAACGTTCTTGGGAATTTGAGATAATTGCGATACCTGATTGACATTTCCTTTTTCCAAAAAGACAAAATCAAAAGCTTCTGGAATCAACTGATAAGGTTCAATTTTATTCCTTTTTATTATATGTATGATGGTGTAGAAACTCATGTAAATAGTAGAGTCACTCAATGATTCAATGATCCAATTTTTATCAAATGGCAATTTTGTACCTAATCCCCGTTTTCTTGCACATGGTCTTTTTTCTAACCAATGAAACACGTTTACGAAATTTTGTCGATATTTTTTCGGGATGATGTCCATTTTTTCAAGACATTCAAATGCCTTTTCCTTCCAGACTCCCGAATTGAATTTTAGAAACCATTGATCTTCTAAAATCGTAACTATAATCTTTTCACCACAACGACACTTCAAATTTCGAGTTACGGGAACGTAAATTCTATCAACTTTTCCTTCATTGGTTAAATCGTAAATTACTATGTTAACTGCCTCATTTACTGATTGTTTATTGTATATTCCACATTTTTCATTTAGAATTCCATTATAGAACTCACTCTTATATAGATCTGCAGTTGCTCTATCTAATTTTTCTTTATCTAATTGAGTTTCTACCCCAAATTTTTCACAATAATCTTTAGCTGGAATGTCACGGATTCCTTTTGATTTAATAATAACAATGGGTTTTATACTTCCAATCGTAACTTTATCAAGATGATACTGCTCAATCATCTCTTCGTTTTTCTGTAAATCTAATAAAGCGATATAGTCATAGGGAGCATGAGCGGGAACAGAATAAACCACACCAGTTGCAGTAGAAGTATCTACAAAATCGCCGGGCAATATTGGCAAACTTCTATTACTTTTTATCAGTCTTGCTTGTTTTCCAATCAGAATTTTTCCGGGGAATTTCTCGAGAATTTCTACATTTTTTCCTTGGTTTCTTAATAATTCAACAGCTTTCTCAGAAACTATCCATTTTTCTTCATTTATTAAAACCCAGACATAAATCCCCTTTGGATCTACCCAAATATTAGTAGCTCCAAAAATGGTTTCCGGTCTTAAAGTTGCAGGTACCAAATATCCATCTTCAAAGGGAAATTTGACACAAATAAATTCATTGATCTTCAAGTCTAGTTCGTCTCCACTTGCGATGTCATCTTCCCCAACTGCGTTATTATCTCGGGGACAAAATAAAATGGGGTATGCTCCTTTCTCTATGTATCCTTTATCCATCATTTTCTGGAACTGCCATTCAATAAACTTGTTATAAGTAGGATCCCCTGTGGTAAATTCTCTTCTCCAATCTATACTCATGCCAAGAGATATAAGATCTTCCTTGATCGCACTAGAAAAATATTTCACTATATTCCACGGATCGATGAATCCATCCACGATTTGCTTGATTTTATCTTCATTTGATGTATGAAGGGATACATAATTATGCATCCTATCGATTATCTTTTGCTCTCTACGTTCAATAGCTGACGATATTGCTAATACGGGAGTTCCAGTAATATGAAATGCCATCGGGAGTAATACGTTAAATCCTTTCGCTCGATAATAGCGAGCAAAGATGTCTCCATTTACATAACTTCTTCCGTGTCCTATATGTTGTGGACCTGAAGCGTAAGGATAAGGTATTGTTATAAATTTTTTTGCTTTGTTTTGATCACAATTTGTTTCAAATATTTTTTCCTCTTGCCATTTATGTTGCCATTTTTTTTCAATTTCACGCGCATTGTACATTTTTTTCCTTCCTTATTTATTGTGATTGGGGAAAAAGTCGGCGCTACTATCTCTTTCAATTACATATTCGTGCCAAACGGACAAATCCACGGGAATACTTCAGAAAGAGAAGGAGCTGATTTGTCCCGTTCATAACAATAATAACAGAGCTAGCAAGTCATCTAAAGCTAATGTTTTCTTTAGGATGTGATTTGCAGTGTTGTTATTATTGATCATTAAATACTAATTAGAATTGTTGTTTTAAATATTTTTTCAAAATTGATTGGCTTTAATCACAATATTCATGAGTGGAACATAATTCTTTAATAATCGTGGAAAATGATTCAAATCTTGATACATCATTCGGCTTAAATTGAATCCCGAACTTTTCGAGAAATTTATCAGCTATAGGATGTCCTTGTTCAGGCCTGAGATCTATTGGATCGCCCTGATCGACCAATATAATTACATTTATTGGATCTTTCGGAACGATTATACAATTATGTACTTTTGATCCTTATGTTGATAATAAAATTAATGTTCCGATATCGAGTTCAGTAGAAATATTTTGTATGGCTGACATAAAACCACTGAATATATCAGCATGAATTGAAGAGATATTAGTATGATTTTGCCTATCTTCCAATAGTTTAATTCCTGTATTGTGATGTTGTATTAAAATAATATCTAACATTGTAAATTTTTATTTTAATTATAGTTAAATACTGTGTAAATTTTAGAATATTCGAAATTTGAAATAGATTTCTTACTTTATTTAAAATGAAATATATCAATGAATTATCATAACTAACTGATATTAAAGAGGTAAAAATTTCAGTAAAATAATTATTTTTATTTAAAATTGATTAATAATTTCTCAAAATTTAATTTCCAAACCTTTTCTGGCGCTCTTTCACTTGGTTTATAATCTTCTAAAATTATAATTCCCACCTTTTCAAGCTCTCGTAAGTGGTAATAAACATTTTGCTTTTTGATCTCATTTTTAAACTCATTATGACAACCTCCTTTACATTGTGTTTTATCGATTTTTATTTTTTTCCTTAACTCTTTCAAATACAGGAAGATTTCCTCAGAAGTTTTAGGACCATCTTTTAGAAAATCAATTATTTGCCATCGAATCCCACAATGTAATGCCCTAATATAATCCCCTATGTCATCTAAGTTAATTTCCTTCATATTAATCTAAATTACTGCTTATTTAATAAATTTAATTATCCTTCGAAATATTTAAATAAGGGTTTGAATTAGTTGAATTATAAATCAAACTAATTAAAAAATTATCATTTTACAACAAAAATCGAGGAAATTATTATGAAAATAGATGAGGAAGAATGTAAATGTACTAGTCTAGAAATTAAAGAAAAGTATCCTGAAGGATGTTCGCTTAACCAAGTTATAAAATGTCATGGACATCAATCAATAAACGAGTTGTTAAAACACATTAAACTTGATGAAACGAAATAATAGATACTAAACGTGTTGAATATGTCTGCGATTATCGTAAAGAATCTATCGAAATCTTTTGAAGTATCTCGAAAAGCTAAAATGCAAACGAAATCTAATGAAGAAAATTTGGGAAAAGAATTTTTTGCTGTCGATGATATAAGTTTTGAGGTTAAGAAAGGAGAGATTTTTGGATTTTTAGGACCAAATGGTGCTGGGAAAACAACAACGATTCGCTTGATGACAGGTGTTCTGAACCCGACAAATGGTAACATTACAATATTAGGAAAGGATTCGAGGACTGACGCATTACAAGTAAAACAACTAATTGGAAATGTACCAGAAGAAGCAAGTGTATATGTTGATTTAAGTGGATGGCACAATCTTTTACTTATTGGAGAATTATATGGATTATCGAAAGAAGAAAGGAAAAAAAAAGCGGAGTATTTACTTAAACAATTCGAGCTTTTTGAAAAAAAAAATTTTAAGGCCAAAACATACTCAAAAGGGATGAAACAACGTTTACTGTTGAGCATGGCTTTAATGAGCAATCCGGAAATTCTATTTTTAGATGAACCGACTAGTGGTTTAGATGTCAAGTCAGCTAAAATTATCAAAGAAATTATATTGGAATATAATAAAAAAGGAACTACAATCTTCCTAACAACGCATGATATGGATATAGCAAATGAATTATGTCATAGAATTGCTATTATTAATAAAGGTAAGATAATAAGCTTAGATACTCCTGAAAATTTTAAAGTTCTTGTTCAAGAATATCAAGCAATAGATCTCACTGTTGAAAATGGTTTGCTAAAAAATGAAATTGAGAAATTGAATTATATAAAAGAAGTTCAAGAAGTAAATGGAGGATATCACATCATTGTTGATGACATGCATAATTCTATTTGTGAAATAGTCGATTACGTTATAAAGAATAATCTAAAAATTAAAAAACTGATAACATATCAACCTAAATTAGAAGAAGCTTTCCTAAAAATTATAGAAAGAGGTGGATCAAAGTGAATAAATCTATAGATCATAAAATGTCGAAATTTAGAAGTATTGGCACCCAAATTCGAAGATCTTTTATAATTACCAAGAAGGACCTCAGAATCTATTACAATAAACCTCCCGTACTTATTCAAGGAATACTTTTTCCGTTTATACTTTTTATAGCTCTTTCAATTGGCAGAAATATTCAATCAGTCTATTTGATTTCCGGCATGATGGCTATGATCTTATTTTTAACTTCAACCTCTCTGGGACCAATTGTCTTTCCATGGGAAGCGATGCGAAAAACATTAGAGAGATTAATAACCTGCCCAATTTCGATTAAAACTATATTACTTGGAAGCATGTGGAGTTCTTTAATTTACGGTGTGGTTTTTTCTTCAATTCCCTTGATACTTGGAGCTATTTACTCCGTAATTCCGCTTAATATTAACTTATTGCTTGTAGTAGGGGGAATGATCGTTGCGGGTTTGGCATTTTCATGTTTTAGTTTAATACTTTCGGTTCCATCATCAAGTACGCCAGGGAGTACAATGATTCTTACCATTCTTATAAAATTCCCTCTCGTATTTATGACTCCATTATTTATGCCAATTGTATTAACGCCAATAGCATATTTATCTCCACTTACTTATTTTATTGACATAATAAATGTTAGTTTTGGAGATTTAAGCGTGTTTGGAATGTTCGGACTAATGATAGATTTTGGTGTACTCATATTATTTGGCGTTGGTTTTCTATTTCTTTCTTTCTTTTTGCATGAAAAGACACTAGAAAAGAGATTCCAAGGTTAAGAGACTTTTTTTCCTATTATTTTATGTTAAAATTATACTATAGGGTTATTGATTTATCAATTTTTTGAGACTCTACATTTTAATCGATATAATTTTGTGATTTAACTATAATTTTCTGCTAATATCAATTTGCAAAAATGAAAATTTTTTTTAGTTACAAAACACTCTGAGGTTAATATAATGATAAATAAAATATTAATTGTATATTACTCCCTTAGTGGTAACACGCATCTCATTGCAGAAGCAATAAAAGAACAATCGGGTGCGGATATTGAACGACTGAAACCCTTAAAAGATTTGGATTCTGAGAGTGGAATCCGTTTTTTTTGGGGGGGTATGCATGCAAAAATGAAACAAAAACCAAAACTGGAACCTTTAAAATATGATCCAAATAATTATGATTTAATTTTTTTGGGGACACCTGTTTGGGCATGGACTTTAACGCCACCAATAAGAAGTTATTTCGAAATGAATGATTTATCTACTAAAAGTCTCGCAATTTGGAACTGTGCGGCAGGTAATGGAGTTAAAGCAATGCAAAGATTAAAGAAAGAACTGCAAAACTGTAATATTGTTGGAGAGAACACTTTTACGGAACCTTTAAAGAATAATCCCGATACAGAAGTAAAAAGAGCAAAGGAATGGGCCGCAGAAATAATAAACACATTATAATTGATTATATAAAGGTAATAACATTTATTTTAAGAGGAGGTTTAAATATTGAAAGAAAGAAGTCAAGGGAAAAATATCTGCAATCTTGATCCAGAGAATTGTGAACAATGCTCTGTGAATGGAAAATTAATGTGTAAATTTGAAATAAAAGACACCATCTATTTTATAATTCCCGTTTTGATTGTATGGGCAGTTTTTGTAATTGGGCTTTTACAAAGTTTTATTTCAGGAGGTTTAAATATTCTTATATTGATTATCCTAATCTCAAGTTATATTGGTTTTTTAGTTTTTTTCTTCCAAGTTTGGGAGAATAAGATTCTCTGCAGTCATTGTCCTTATTATGCATTTGAAGATGACAAGATTGTTAAGTGTTATGCGAATTACGGCATTTATAAAGCTTGGAAATATAACCCTGCACCAATGAGTCGCTCAGAAAGAATTCAATTCATAATTGGCATCTCAATTTTTGCAGGATTTCCTTTAGTTTTCTTTCTCATAGCAGAAATGTATCTTTATTTTGGAATCTCGCTGGTTTTTTCAATAATATGGATCATTTCAATGCATTTTCTTGGTTGTTCAAAATGTCCGAATTTTAGTTGTCCATTGAATAACGTACCAAAAAGTATAGTTGATGAATATTTAAGGCATAACGCCATTATGCGAAAAGCATGGGAAGAACAAGGGTATACCATTGAATAATATTAGTTTTATTATAAAATCTATTTCGAAAAGAGCCTAGCAGCCTCATTAAAAATTAACTCTATCATAGATAGGAAAAACATGTTTTCTAAATAGTCATCATCTACTTTCAAAAATTCTAATTATATTTATATAAATAATTGATCAAGTATAGAATATGAAATTCGAAAATTTGATTTATCAAGAAACTGATGATGTAGCTTGGATAACACTCAATCGATCTGATGTCATGAACGCATTAAGCATGAAACTTTCTGAAGAAATCGT
>Ga0307425_1000876_pt1 | contig 18714 bp, 19 predicted proteins | sample SalMarWE160330MG_FD_202152 | JGI IMG/M metagenome (GOLD analysis project Ga0307425, IMG submission 202152) | Salt marsh sediment microbial communities from the Plum Island Ecosystem LTER, Massachusetts, United States - WE1603-30 | ecosystem: Environmental > Aquatic > Marine > Intertidal zone >...
AACCGATGAGGTTACAGAGATTATTGAGAAAGATATTGAGGGTTTCATAGAGAAAAATTCAAGTTTACTTGGAAAATCACTGATATTAAAACGACGGCAAATGGATACGCCAGTTGGCAGAATTGACTTGCTCTTTGAGGACATGGAAGGGAATCCGATTGTTGTTGAACTAAAACTTAATAGGATAGGGAGAGATGCTGTAAATCAATTAAGAAAGTATATGAAGTGGATAAACACAGAAACCAAAAAGGATGTTAAAGGAGTCATAGTTTGTAAGGGTGTGATGCCTGCTTTTGAGGAGGACCTTAAGAAACTGACCGATATAAAGATATTCTCATATGGTTGGCAGTTGATCATATCCCCCTGGAGCGATCAAAAGAGCACATAAAAACAGCATGCACCTAAATGCAGACCAGCGGTATCGTATTGATTATTATTTTTTTTAAATGTTTCTAACATATTAATGACCTTTTAGGTCTGTACAGGTGATGCAGGCATAATCTGCATAATTCAAGATGTATTCCGCATTTCCATAAAGCTGCCATTTCTGTTGATTTGCATTTCAATTAGATAAGGGATTAACTATATATAACATCCTCATGGAATGCCTCCCTTACCCCCAAAAGAACTCTTGTAAAAAGGTTCGACATATCAACCACGTATCCCTCACGGGCCGGAAATGGCTGGAAGGTCTCCCATCTGCATAGCGGGTTGCAATGGGAATTTCTCGTACAGAGTGCCCCCTTTTGCACGCCTTTATGAGAAGCTCAAGCTCACCCTCATACCCTGCGGCGCGCAGCGGTATCCCTCTCAATACCTCGGCCCTCATGAGGCGATAGCCGGACTGGGTGTCGGTGAGGGGGGTGCCGATCAGTTTGGATACGGCCTTGACCCCGAGCCGGTTCCAAAATCTCCTCAGCCAGCTCATGGCATCGAACTCCCCTGCTCGGGACCCGATGATGATATCACCCGTTCCCTCCTGATAGGCCCGAACGAAGTGGGGGATGAAGGCGGGATCATGCTGGCCATCGGCATCGATGGTGATGATAGCCCTGTATCCCTTCTGCAGGAGAAACCGGAAACCGGTTTTCAGGGCCGCCCCCTTCCCTTTATTGGTCCGGTGCCTCAGGAGCTGGACTCCGGTATCAAGGGCGATCTCAGCCGTTGCATCTGTCGAGCCGTCGTCCACCACCACGATTGCCAACCCGGAGCCCTTGATCCCCTCGATTACCCCCCGGAGGCTGCGAGAGGCATTATAGGCGGGGATGAGGATCGCTATTTCAGCTCTGCCCGTCATCTGCGCTTGAGAAACCTCCGCAAATCCCCGTCCCAGAGGAGCGAAAAGAGGGTGAGAAACCTTCCCACCGTCGGCATGGGGTCGTCCCGGGAGAGGATGTCGTAGGCCATCCCCCGGAACTGAAAGAAGCTCGGCTGGAGATGAAACCGCTGGGGATTCGTGAGAAAGTGGAGGATGTCCCCCGGCAGGAGCCATCGACACCGGGCACCAACCTTGTAATCCAGAACCGGCTCAAACTCCTCACCCATGGCCATCTTATACAAGAGGTAGGGGAAGTCCACCCCGGCGTGGATGGCGAGGGCGAGAGAACCCCAAAAGCGGGGGTTGAGCTCCATCAGCTTGGGCTGGTTGTCCCGGGGGTCCACCTTAAACTCCACCATGGCGACGCCGTACCACTGCAAAGACCTCAGCAACCGGATGCCGAGCTCTTCGATCTGGGGATGGCGCACGCTCTCCCGCAGGGTGCTCGGTCCACCCTTGACCGGATAATCCCTCAACCTCCGGTGGACAAAACAGGCCTTCACCTGACCTTTATGGTCGAGGAGGGCGGAACAGCCAAAGGCCTCCCCTGCAGGGGGGATACGTTCTTGGATTAGGGGAAAGGGGAAGTGTCGGTGGACCTTCTGGTATGCCTCAGGGAGATCTTGTTCCCGCTCCACATAGGCGATACCAAAGGCTCCTGAGCTTATCCGCGGCTTGATGACCCAGGGGGGTGGTATCGTATCCGCCACAACCTTAAGATCCTTTCTATCCTCTATCCAGATGGTCCGGGGGATGGGAATCCCTTCTTGTGAGGCGTACCGCAGCAGCCATCCCTTGTCCCTTACGTTACGTATATCTTTATAGGAGGGGATAGGCAGCCGGGTCAGAGGTGTGAGCTCATCTTTATGGTGCGCCAGCAGCAGGAGGGTTTCCTCCTCCATGGGTATGAGCATATCATACGTTCTCTCGGTCAATTCCTGATGAAGAAAGGCAAGGAAGGCCTTAGGGTGTCTGTGCACCGAAGGGTAGACGACCCTCCGGCTGCAGTATTTGGAGAAGAGAGCGGTAGCCACCCGGGAGTTCTCTCCGACGGTCACCTCCAAACCCCTTCTACCGAGGGAGCGGACTACCGCTAAGGTCTTTCTCCAATGGCCGTCCGTAATAAAGATTCTGGGCATTACCGTCCGTTACATAAGCAATTCATCCCATTGCAGATGAGATTGCTGCATACAAGGTGTTCCACAGGCTGCTTAAGAATGCCTATCCCGCCCATGGCGGTGCGCAACGACGAAGGATGATAGAAATCCTGCGCAACGAGGGATAAAAGGTTATGTTTCAATAGCCTGGCCTTTCTTGACAACGGGAATTGTCTATTATATAAAGACGGAGCGGGTTCTACAAATGAAAAAATTTATCCTGGGGATTTTTATCGGTGTTGTGTTGATATTACTCTTCACCTATCTGGGGGGCGGGAGTGCCTTGAAGACGGTGGGGGAGAAAACCATTGAAGTGGGAGAGCGGGTTGAGGTTTATGAGCAGGCCCTCAAAGATGCCACCCAGGGACTGTTGACGAAAAAAGGAGAAGGTGCAAAGGAGACGACACAGGAAAAAGATATCAAGAAGTAATAATGATTTAATATTTTATTGAAAAACCCTGAAGATCTCCCGTATATTCCTCCCAGTGCGTCGTTACTTCTTCCACGTGAGCCCCCGGCGGGCCGTGTTTACACCATTGAATGAGGGCCTCGGCGCTATCCCGGTCCCCCTCGAGGAGACATTCAACGCTTCCGTCCCGAAGGTTGCATACCCAACCATTCACCCCTAGTTCCTGGGCCTTCTGCTGTGTGGAATATCGGAAAAATACCCCCTGTACAATCCCCTCTATACGCACTCTTGCCCTTACCTTGTTCGTGGGTTCCATGAGATACGTCCAGTATGCTCCCCCCTGTCAGGGCCGACAGCATACCAAGAGAGGATGATCTACCTCTTTTTCCACCGCAGTAGATATGCTACATTGTCCAGGACAGCGGTGAAGTAGACATTTTTTATCTCAAATCCCTTGGGCATCTGTATCTGAGCAGGGGTGAAGTTGAGGATCCCCCTTATATTGGTTTGCGCTATCAGATCGGCGACGTTTTGTGCCTCAGAGGCGGGGGTGGTAATAATAGCAATATCGATGCGTCGATCCTTGGCCACCTCTTTCAGTTGATTGGGGTGCAGTATCTCCACCGGCTTGCCGATTCGTTCCGAGAGCCTCCCCACTACTCCTGAAGGGTCTATGTCAAAGGCGGCGGCGATTTTATAGTTCTTTTTGAAGAACTCTTTATAGAGGAAGAGGGAAGATCCCAAATTGCCGATGCCGATGATTGCCAAACGCCACTCCCGATTCAACCCCAAAATGGTCTTGATGTTGTCTCCGAGGTCCTTGATATAATAACCGACCCCCCGGATACCGAATTCCCCAAAATATGCCAGATCCTTACGCACCTGAGCGGCGTTTACTCCGCAGGCGCTTGCGAGATTGGCTGAGGAGACTACGACCTCACCCTTGTCTTCCAATACCTCGAGATGGCGGACGTACGTGGAGAGTCTTCTAATGGTGGCTTCCGGGACCTTTGAGAATTTCAAACGCTCCTCCCCTATGTGAAAACTTTCTTTTTGTGCTATCCCTTATAAATCTTAAAAGCGAAAAAGGCAAGTGAAAAATTATTTTTTTCACAAAAAAAGTGGCCTTTACAGCTTTTCTATGGTGACTTCCTGCTTTATCTTTGCTACATCTTTTGTTTTACAGAGCTCTGTGCCGGGGGTTTTTACGGCCGCTGTCCCTGTAGCGGTGGCCAAGATCAGACTCTCACGAAAATCCATCCCCCTGGTCAAGGCGTAGATAAATCCCGCGACTGCGGAGTCCCCTGCCCCCACAGGGCTGACGATCTCAACCTGAGGGGGGATCGCCCACAGGGCCTCATCCCTCGTCACCCCCAATAGCCCCTTCGGCCCCATTGAAATGAGGACGATTTCAATGCCTCCCTCTACGATGTGACGGGCCTCTTTCCGGAGATCATCGATCTCGGTTGATCGTATGCCCGTAAGGCGCTGAAACTCGTGAATATTGGGTTTGATGAGGAAAGGATTTGGCTTGTACCCATGGCGCAGGAGTTCTCCATCGGCATCCAAGGCTACCCTGATCCCCATTCCCTTGAGGGTGGTGATTATCTGGGCGTAGATGTTGGCGTTTACTCCAGGCGGTACACTCCCGCTGACCACCACGAATTCGGCATTGTGCGGAAGAGACCGTATTTTTTCGAAGAAGAGGCCGATCTCTGCGGGGGTTATCTTCGGTCCGGCGGCGTTGAGCATGATCTGGGTCTTATTCTTCCGATCGACAAGGATGATGTTTGTCCTGGTTTCACCCCCGATCCTCGTAAAGTCACAGAGGACCCCCTCATTGATCAACCTTCCCTCCAGTTCGAGGCCGTCATATCCTCCGATAAACCCCAGGGCAACGCTCTCACCACCCAACTCCGCGATCACCCGGGAGACATCGATCCCTTTGCCACCGGCATACCTCGCCTCTCGCAGTATCCGGTTGGCATCATCGGCCACCAGGCCGTCCACTTCCATGGTTCTATCCAGGGCCGGGTTCAAGGTGATGGTGTAGATCATACCTTCATCTCCTGGGCCTTCCCCTTGCTGCCGAAGAGTTTGACCTTGTCCTTGACAACCTCTGTAATCATATCCCTGGCTGGCCCCAAAATCTTGCGGGGATCGAAGATCCGCCGATCCTCGGCCAGGACTTTTCTCACCGCCCCGGTGAGAGCCAGTCTGAGATCGGTATCGGTATTGATTTTGTTGATGCCGAGGGCAATGGCCTTTGTCAGCTGCTCAGGGGGCACCCCCTTGGCCTCCTGTAACTCTCCCCCGTATTGTATCATCAGTTCGAGAATGTGTTGCGGGACGGTGGAGGCCCCGTGGAGCACGAGGGGGACGTCAACCCGCTCTTTGATTGTCTTCAGGCGCTCTAAATCGAGCCTCGCCTCTCCCTTGAACTTAAATGCCCCATGCGAGGTGCCGATGGCTGGGGCCAGTGAATCCACGCCGGTCTCCTCCACGAATCGCTCCGCCTCCTCGGGATCGGTAAAGGTGGCCTCCCGTTCCTGCACTGAGATCAGGTCCTCCACCCCGCGCAGGCGTCCGAGCTCCGCTTCCACCGATACCCCTTCGGCATGGGCCATCTCAACCACCCTTGTGGTCTCTTTGATGTTCTCCTCAAGAGGGAGGTGTGAGGCATCGATCATTACCGAAGTGAACCCTCCCTGGATACAGCGGCTGATGATTTCCTGATCGCGTCCATGATCGAGGTGCAGGGCCATGGGGATGGGGATGAGAGCAGCCGCCGTCCTCACCATGGCAACGATATAATCAAAGCCCGCGTATTGAATAGCCCCCTCGGACACCGCTATGATGACCGGGGAGCGTGATTCCACACATCCCGACACCACACCCTGTAGAATCTCCAGGTTGTTGATGTTAAAGGCCCCAATTGCATACCCCCCGCGGCGTGCGGCCTCTAATATTTCTTTGCCGGTCACCAATCCCATTGAATCATCCCTTCAAAAAAGTTCTGTCAAGTATAGAGCAAAATCCTTCCGTGCACAATGGCAATTGCGTCCTTGCTCGATCTTATGAGGTCTTATATACTTTATGCGGAGGTCGCCTATGGACTACAATCGGATTGTCCTACCCTCTTGCGATATCGGAGGAGTAAGGTATCTTTTGTTATGAGACCCATCATCGCCATCGTCGGCAGGCCGAATGTGGGGAAATCCACCCTTTTCAATCGCCTCGTGGGTTTTCGCAAGGCCATTGTGGAGTCCCTCCCCGGGGTGACCCGTGATCTCAACTATGCTGATGTGGACAGATTCGACAGGCCCCTTACCTTCATCGACACGGGGGGGTTTGAGCCGGTTGCTCACGATGGGCTCCTGGCCCAGATGGCTGAACAGTGCCGATTGGCCGTGGAAGAGGCGGATGTCATCATTTTTTTGTTGGATGGCAAGGAGGGGCTGAACCCGTCTGACCATGAGATTGCCCGCATCCTGCGTCAGCAGGATAAACAAGTCATCTATGTGGTCAACAAGATCGACGACCCCACGCACGAGGAAAGGATCTATGACTTCTATGGCCTGGGGATAGAGCAGATCTATCCCCTGTCGGCACAGCACAACTATGGTATTGAACGATTGGTCGAGGCCGTCATAGAGATGCTCCCCCCTCTACCTCCTGAGGAGGAGCAGGGAGGAGGTGCGGTCAGGATAGCCGTGGTGGGGAGGCCCAATGTGGGTAAATCCTCTCTCATCAACCGTATCTTGGGGTATGATCGGGTTATCGTCCATGAGACCCCGGGGACCACGAGAGATGCTATCGACACCCCCTTCAGCGTTGGTGACCATCGCTACGTCCTCGTGGACACGGCCGGGATCAGGCGCAAGAGCAGGATCAGCTTGCGGCTGGAGAAATACAGCGTGGTGGAGGCCATCAAGGGGATTGAGCGGGCGGATGTGGCCTTGCTCGTCCTCGATGCCCAGGAGGGTGCCTCTGACCAGGATGCCCGCATCGGCGGCCTCATTCACGATAAGGGGAGGGGAGGGATTGTCGTGGTGAACAAGTGGGATCTGGTAGATCGTGAGGCTAACCCTCCCTCCTATGCCGAGACGGTGAGGGAACGCCTGTGGTTTCTCGATTACGCCCCCCTCGTCTTCACTTCTGCCGTCACCGGCGAAGGGATCGACCGTATCTTCGAGATGGCGCACACGGTGGTGGCGGAGCAGGACAGGAAGATACCAACCCCTCAGCTCAACCGCTGGCTCCAGGAAGTGACAGAATCCCACCAGCCTCCCCTCTTTCGAAAAAGGCGGGTAACGCTTTCCTATATGACCCAGGTTTCCGCACGCCCCCCCACCTTTATCATCTTCACCAACTACCCCATGGGGGTGCAGTTTGCATACCGGCGCTATCTGAGCAACCGGCTCAGGGAGCAATTCGGTTTTTTCGGCAACCCTATCCGTATCATCTTCAGGAAAAAATAGACGAGGGTGTTGTGCAGCATCCTCTAGAGCTTCCTTGACCGTCCAAGGGTGGCTATATTATAGTAATAACCCGTACTAGGTGACGAATAGGTATATCTTTTGCATAAATCATAGAGAGAAGAGAAATATGCCTAATTCCGTGTCAATACAAGCCCCCCGAATATACCTGTACCGCATTTTTTTGTGGGTGGTGCTGGTAACCCTGCTTCTTGCTTCTCACGGCTGCACGTTTTTTACTCCGCGGCCGAAGAACATGCTGCGCACGGTTTTACATACAGCTCCCCGCGCCGACTCCATCCAGGCCACAAAATTTGCTCGTACGATGGACCGTGTCACTGGAACGAAGGCGACCGGCGACAATCGTGTGCAGTTGCTCACCAACGGTGACGAGACCTTCTCGGCAATGCTTGCCGCCATCGACAATGCAGAACAGTGCATTTCTCTGGATATGTATAAGATCCGTATGGACCGCGTGGGCACCCTATTTTATCAAGCGCTGATCAGGGCGGCGCAGCGTGGTGTGCGGGTTCGCTTCATCTATGATGCGTACGGCAGTCGTAAGGTCACCTACAATGATTTCGCCGAGCTCATTGACGCCGGTGGTGAGGTCTGTGTTTTCAACCCCGTCTTATGGTTGACGTTTTTACGGGTGAATAACCGTAACCATCATAAAATCCTCGTTGTGGACGGCCGTATCGCCTTTCTGGGCGGGCTCAATTTGGCAGAGGAGTACGACGGCGATGGGCGGAACGGCTGGCGCGACACTGCCATTATGATCGAGGGGCCGGCGGCGCACGACGCCGAAATGATCTTCAACAAGTCATGGCTCCAGGGGGGTATGGGCTTTATCGGCAAGGATCTGCCTATTGTTGGCATCAACCACCTCAAGCGGGCGGTCGACAGCCCCATTGTGCGCTTGCTGGATCTTGAGGGGGAGTCGTGTCTTCCAGATCAACACCCTGCAGCAGCGGGGACGGCGCAGGTGCGTATTGTCTCCTCTGACCCACACTCGCTGAGCAGCACCATTGTCGACCAGTACCTCCTGGCCATCAATTCCGCGCGCACAAGCATTGACATCACCTGTGCGTATTTTGTCCCTCCCCTGGTTCTGCGCCGGGCGCTCGTGAATGCGGTCAAACGCGGGGTCCGGGTGCGGCTCATCCTGCCGGGCATTACTGACGTCCCCCTCGTGCGCGCGGTGAGCGTCGGATACTACGGCGGGCTCCTTAAGCACGGTGTGGAGATCTATGAGTGGGCCGCATCGATCCTGCATGCCAAGACCATGGTTGTCGATGGTGTATGGTCGTCGATCGGCAGTGCCAATTTCGACGGCCGTGCCCTTTTTTTGAGCTACGAGGCAAACGCCTCGGCGATCGATCCCCCCTTGGCGGTCGCTATGCAGGAGCAGTTTGAACGGGATCTGCGACGCTGTCGACGGGTAACGCTCCAAGAGTGGCAGGAGCGGCCGCTCGCCCAGCGAATCGTGGCGATACTCTTGTCCCCCCTTGCGGGACAATTCTAAGAGGCGTATCAGGGGAGGGAGAGGATGTCCGGCTCCCCATCCGAGATGGCAATGGTATGCTCGAAGTGGGCCGAGAGGCTCCTGTCAGCGGTGACCACGGTCCACCCATCCTTTAAGATTTTCACCTCCCAGGTGCCCACATTGATCATCGGCTCGATCGCCAGGACCATGCCGGGCCGCAGGCGGGGGCCGTGATGGGGCGGACCGAAATTGGGTACCTGAGGGTCCTCATGCAACGCTCGCCCGATCCCGTGGCCCACAAAGTCCCGCACCACACTGAATCCCTGGGATTCCACCCATGACTGGATGGCATGGGCGATATCGAGGAGGCGGTTGCCGTGTGTGGCCTGCTCGATTCCCTTGCTGAGGGCCTGTTGTGTTACCTCAAGGAGCCTCGTGGCCTGTTCGCTTACCTTCCCCACGGGAACGGTGATAGCCGCATCCCCATAGTATTCGTTGCGATAGACGCCGACATCGAGACTCACGATCTCCCCTTCCTGCAACCGGCGGGGGCCGGGGATTCCATGGACCACCTCTTCGTTGATTGAGACGCACAGGCTGGCCGGATATCCCCGGTATCCCTTAAAGGCAGGGGTGGCCCCTGCCTCCCGTATAGTGCGCTCCGCTAGTTGATTCAACTCCTCGGTAGTGATGCCGGGCTCGATTGCCTCTCTTAGTCTCTGCAGGACCTGTGCCACCAGACGGTTGTTCCGGCGCATGATGTCGATCTCTTGGGGTGTCCTGATATTTATCATCTCACGATACTATAGACGAAAGGGTGCTGTTGAGTCAATGGTGGTCTCCTTGACCCATTCGGCGGCGCTAAGCGCCGTTCAGGGTCAACCTTGAGCCCCTCGGCCTGAGACTTCGGTGTGAGCATAGTCGAACGTAAGCCATATCCTTTCAGACCGGAGTGTCGAAAGGTTGACGGCTTCTTGCTTTTTCAATATAGTTTTAGAACCATTACGGGAGTGAGAGAGTTGGGAAAGAACCTTGTTGAAAAGATCATAGCATCCCACCTGATATCGGGGAGCATAGAGCCGGGGCATGAGATCGGAATCTCCATAAACCAGACCTTGACCCAGGACGCTACCGGTACCCTCGCGTATCTGGAGCTGGAGGCCATGGGGGTCGATCGCGTTGCCACGGAGTTGTCCGTCAGCTACGTCGATCACAATACCCTGCAGACGGGCAATGAGAATGCCGACGACCACCTCTATCTGCGGACGGTTGCCGCACGGTACGGGGTTTTTTTCTCACCCCCCGGCAACGGCATCTGCCACCAGGTCCACCTGGAGCGCTTCGGCGCCCCGGGCAAGACGCTGCTCGGCTCAGACAGCCATACCCCCACGGCTGGCGGCCTGGGGATGCTGGCCATCGGTGCGGGAGGACTCGATGTGGCCCTGGCCATGGCGGGGAGGCCCTTTTACCTCTTCATGCCTGGGATCGTCCAAATCGACCTGCAAGGCAGTCTTGCTCCGTGGGTGTCGGCCAAGGATGTGATCCTGGAGATCCTCAGGAAGCTCACGGTTTCAGGAGGGGTAGGGAAGGTCCTTGAATATGGGGGCAAGGGGGTAGCAGGGCTGACAGTGCCCGAGCGCAGCACCATCACCAATATGGGGGCAGAGCTCGGGGCCACCTCCTCCATCTTCCCCAGCGATGAACAGACCCGGCGATTTCTCAAGGCCCAGGGGCGTGAGGATGCTTGGACACCGCTCGCGGCCGACCCCAATGCCCGCTACGGCGAGGAGCTCTCTTTCGACCTGACCCAGCTGGAGCCCCTGCTGGCACTGCCCCACAGCCCCGACAATGTTCGAGCGGTCCAGGAATGTACAGGGGTCCAGGTCCACCAGGTGATCATCGGCAGCTGCACCAATTCCTCATATCAGGACCTCGTCCGTGTTGCCGAGGTCTTAAAGGGTAAGCGGGTTCACCCTGAGGTAGACCTCGTCATTGCACCCGGTTCCCGCCAGGTGCTGCATATGTTGGCCCAGCAGGGAGCGCTGAAGCATTTCATTGCTGTCGGGGCGCGTGTTTTGGAATCAGCCTGCGGTCCCTGCATCGGCATGGGACAGGCGCCATCCTCTGGGGGTGTGAGCCTGCGCACCTTCAACCGCAATTTCAGGGGGCGCAGTGGGACCCCCGATGCCGAGATCTACCTGTGCAGCGCAGAGACGGCCGTGGCCTCCGCCGTGGCCGGTGCGATTAACGATCCCCGCTCCCTGGGGGATCTTCTCCCCCAGGGAGAGAGGATCCCGGTCCCCTGGCCCAAACGTTTCTGGAGCGGCGCGGATCTGATCATCCCGCCGTCCCCTCAGCCTGAAAAGGTTCGGGTCATGCGGGGACCCGCTATTCAGCCGCTGCCGGAATTCCCCCCCCTCCCGCAACAGCTCGAAGGAGAAGTTCTCATAAAAGTGGGGGATGACATCACCACCGACGACATCCTGCCGGCAGGCGCGAAGGTCCTGCCGCTGCGTTCAAACATCCCCGCCATTTCGGAGTTCACGTTCTCCAGGATCGATCCATCCTTCGCCTCCCGGGCCAGAGAGAAGCGGGGGGGGATCATCGTAGGCGGGGCCAACTATGGGCAGGGCTCAAGCCGAGAGCATGCGGCGCTCGCGCCGCGGTACCTGGGGGTTGCGGCGGTCGTTGCCGTCAGCTTCGCGCGCATCCATTTCGCCAATCTGATCAACTTCGGCGTTGTTCCCCTCCTGTTCGCCAGGGGAGAGGACTATGGGTGTATCGATCAGGGGGATCAGGTCGTGATCCAGTTGAACGATTTAGCCGGGGAGATCACCCTCCGGAACGAGACTCAGGGGACAACCTGTGTGCTGTGTCACCGTCTCGGCCCCCGGGAGATTGCTCTTGTAAAGGCAGGGGGTGTCCTCAACTTGGTCAAAGAGGGTTCCTGACGCTGTACTACACAAGCTATGGCTGCTATCACACTGGGGATCAGCACGTGCCTGCTCGGAGAGAGGGTTCGGTGGAACGGCGGGCACAAACTCGACCGGTTTCTTACTGATACGCTCGGACAATTCGTGCAGTATTGCCCTGTCTGTCCCGAGGCGGAGTGCGGCTTCGGTGTCCCCCGGGAGCCCCTTCGTTTGGTGGGCGATCCTCATGCCCCCCAACTCGTCACCGCGCGCACCCGGCTGGACTCTACGGGGCGCATGCTCCGCTGGGCGAGCAGGCGGGTGAGGGAACTGGAGGGGGAAGAGCTGAGCGGCTTTATCTTTAAGGGCGCATCACCTAGCTGTGGTATGAAGGGGGTGAAGGTCTACAATGAGCAGGGGGTGCCGAAAGCCTCGGGTGCCGGGCTCTTTGTCAGGGTCTTTATGGACCACTTTCCTCTCCTGCCCGTGGAGGATGAGGGACGCCTCCATGATCCCTCGCTCCGCGAGAATTTCATCGAGAGCGTCTTCACCATGAAGCGGTGGCGGGAGTTTTTAGGGCGTAAGCGCAGTCGCGGCGCACTGGTGCAATTTCACTCCGCACACAAGCTGTTGATACTCTCCCACAGTCCCGGACACCTTCGCCGCATGGGAAGGCTGGTGGCCCAGGGGTCGGCCATGCCGATCAATGCGCTTTATCAAGAGTATCAGCAGCTTTTGATGGAGGCCTTGCGCCTCAAGGCCACCCCGGCGAAGCATTACAATTGCCTGCAGCATATCGCGGGGTATTTTAAGAAACAGCTCTCCCTTGCTGAGAGGCAGGAGCTGTTGGAGGTCATCGACCACTATCGCGAGGGGCATGTCCCCCTCATCGTGCCCCTCACCCTCATCAATCACTTTGTACGCCTCGCTGATGAGCCGTACCTTCAGCAGCAGTACTATCTGCACCCCCACCCCTTGGAGCTCCGGTTGCGAAACCATGCCTGACCGAGGGGGGGGGGGGTACCCTAACCCACGCCTCCCAATAAAGACAGAAGACGGCGGTATGGGGTGAAAAAAGTGACAATAATTGTCACTCCATGGCCCCTTTCCTTCCCTTATATCACAAAAACCATTTAATATTGAATAGTTAAAAACTTGGCATATGAGCACATTTCTTGCACAATTTTTGTCATGGAGATACAAAAGTCCAGCTGGCAGAGGATCAGGATAGTGCGATGAGCCTTTTAAAGATTAATCGATACGTTTCGGTAAAGACAAGGAGGTTCGCCATGATGCACAAGGAGAGATCTCAGGTTATTGCCAAGGTTACCGCCATGGACGTATATCGGTGCTTCATCCTGGGTTTAGTGGGGACATTCTACGGGTTCCTGGTCTTTTTGATGTTTGTGTAAGGCTGTGATCTGGGGGTATCTGAGAGATGATCTGTGATGCACCAAAGGGAGGGTGATATGGGCCTGGGATACGGAGAGTACATTATCAGGGAGGATTGTCTGATGTCCAGTGAGGATAGATACCGCAATGGGCTACCATCGGTAGAGAAGGCCAAGGAGAAATTCCTAGAGCAGGCCATGCCCTGTCCCCTCTGCAAAACGCCCCCTGAGCAGCTTTCATGGGTCTATATGGTCATTCCGCAATGGGCATGCAAGAGTGCGGAGCAGAACGAAGGCTGGGTGACTATCTGTGACCGCTGCAAGATCCAGATCGATTTCTTCTTGGAAAAGGGTTAGGAAGAGAAGGGGTCTGTGCGGGATTGACATTATTGCTCAATTCGCCTATCTTACGCACAGGAGAGAGGAAACGTCGATCAGGGTAGGCTTTTCATCAAGCAGTCAAGACTCAGGGGATGGGGATGCTCAATCAGGGGAAGGGAAAAAGTTCACGGATGCACGGGACCAGGAGGTCCTTTTTTATTTGGGGAGAGGTTGGGAAAGAGCAATTCAGGCCACATAAGACGGAGTTGCTCTCGTAAGAGAAGGTCAGCGAATACAGTCATAAGGTTTCTCAGGGTGAGGGGGGATGTTGCGGCTCTACAAAGAAGAATCCTTGCGCTGGCTCACGCAGGCACAGGATGAATTTGCCGATGCCGATGAACTGAGAAGGCGCGGCCGGTTCTATCTGGCGCTGTTTCACTTCCAGCAGGCCGCGGAGAAGGCCTTAAAGGCATATCTCTATCTGACGGTGAAATCCAAAGAGGAAGTTTTTACCACCCATTCCCTCGAAGACATTCTGCAGAAGGCATGGGCCGCAGACCGGGATTTTAAAGAGGTCAAAAAGGCGAAGAAGCTCGATGAATACGCCATCAGATCGCGCTATCCCGACAGCCTCCCCGGTAGAATACCGTCACGGTATTTCGACGACCCGCAGGAGGCCGAAGAGGCCATGCACCTTGCCAGGGGGGTGGTTGAGCTCGTAGCGCGAAAGATAGGGGAGATCGTATCGTAATAATGTTCTGGGAGAATACGATCTTTTGTTTTACAATAGAGAAAAGTTTTATGCTTCTTCAGGGCACGAGAGGGGACATCATGCCCCGGTACGGAGGATAATTGCCAATGGTAAAACCTGACCTCAAAGGCACGCTTCAAGCGATAGTACAGGGCATCTCGAAGGTCATCCATTTTGTGACCATTGATATTTGGAGGATCCAACAACGGGACTTTTCGAATGTACGGTGGTTTTTGATCAGGCAGCTGCGCATCCTCATCCTAGCACTGCGCGGTCTTGCCGAGGACAAGATCCAGCTCCGTGCATCCGCCCTGAGCTTAAATACCCTCCTTTCCATTGTGCCGCTGGTCGCTGTCATCTTCGGCATTGCCAAAGGCTTCGGCATTGAGAACGCGCTGGAAGGATACCTCGTCGAGAACTTGCAGGTGCCCGGTGAGGTCATCACGCGGGTCATCGATTTTTCCCGTTCCCTTCTTGAGCATGCCAAGGGGGGGATTATAGCCGGTATCGGCTTTGTGATCTTGTTTTATACCATCATACGGGTTCTCGCGAATATAGAGCGTTCATTCAATGATATCTGGGGGATCGCAAAGTCCCGGACCCTCGTGCGGAAAATCAGTGATTATCTTTCATTTATGCTGATCTGCCCGTTCCTCCTCGTGATGTCCAGCACGGTGACCGTTGTCGTATCCAGCTACGTGAGGAATCTTACCAGCAAGGTTGCGTTGTTGGATGTCTTCAGTCCCGCCATAGCTGTGGGGGTGAGCTTAATACCCCTGTTTATCATGTGGGTCTTGTTTTCGTTCATCTATATCTTCATGCCCAATACCAGGGTCAAGCTGCGGTTCGGTGCTGTGGCGGGATTGGTTGCTGCGGTGTTCTTTCAGATTTGCCAGATGGTCTATATCAACTCTCAAATCTTGATCGCCAAATATAACGCCATTTACGGAAGCTTTGCCGCGTTGCCCCTCTTTTTGATATGGCTGCAGCTGAGCTGGCTCATCGTGCTTCTCGGGGCCGAACTTTCGTTTGCAGGGCAAAACATAGAGACGTACGAATTCGAGCAGGCGTATAAAAAGGTGAGCTTATCGTTCAAAAAGCTCTTGAGCCTGCGCATCGCTAACGTCCTGGTGCAAAAATTTTCCCACTCGGAGAAACCCGTGGGAGAGACCAGCATCGCACACACCCTCGGTATCCCCATGCGCTTGGCCCGCGAGATCTTGAACGAATTGCGGGCAGCAGGGGTCGTTTCCCAGGTGCAGCTGGATGACGAGCGGATGATCGCCTATCAGCCTGCCCGCAATCCGGAGGCAATAACCGTTCAGTACGTCATCGAAGCCCTGGAGCAACGGGGGGACGATGACATCCCGGTCACCGAATCAAAAGAACTGAAAAGACTTGCTGTGACCCTTAGGGATTTTCATAAATTGATTGCCCGCTCACCGTCGAACAAGCGCCTGCAAGATATTTAGGTTTTGAAGGGGGGGGGGCGTCTTTACAAGAAACAAAGGGGGTCGAATCTATATTCTTGACTCTTCCTAGAAGCGATGGCGGGTCTTGCTTTAAGGGGTCATTTCAGTGATAATTCGGTTATAATCTACAGCCAGTCATGTGTCACACAATATTAGATACAACCAGGAGGTGTACCCATGAAGAAGACCGCTCTCGCAGTCGTTGTCCTTTTCCTCATTACCTGTTTTGCGGGCCTCGCCCATGCTGACCTTGCAAGTTTCCTCAGCGAGCTCAATGCCCAGGCCCAGGAGGACCCGAACGGTTACAGCGAAAAGCTGGGCAACCAGTTCGGCGTTGCATTACAGCAGGTCCGGGACATCATCAATGCTGTTGATTATCCCGCCGACGCCTTTATGGTCCTTCAACTCGGCCAGATGATCAATAAACAACCCGCGACAGTCCTGGAGACGTATAAGAGTAATCAGGGGAAGGGATGGGGCGTTATCGCCCAGGAGCTCGGCATAAAGCCGGGCTCTGCCGAATTCCACGCCCTCAAGCGCGGTGATTTCTCCTTCACCGGCGTACCGGATGAGGATGCAGATACGGGACAAGGAAAAGGCAAGGATAAGGGGAAGGGACACAACAAGTAGTCAGATTAAAACAGAAACCTGTGACGCGGATGCGGGGGTATGGTATAGTAATGCTAAAGTATATGATGCTATTACTGCCAAGGAGGATGATCGATGACAGAGAGTGACGACGTCCTCATGAGGGATGTGGCGCGATTCAGGGCATGGCTCATAGAGCGCTATCCCGACATGACCGAGACGGAGCGGGAACGATTAATACATCACCTGGTTGAGATAAGAAGTTTTCTCCATATGCTCAAATACGGCAGGAGGCCCGATGATCGCGAATACGTACAATGAGCGATAACGGGTCGGGCCGTGCTGTTTACCGTTTCTCTTACAAAACCACCATATTACAAGGAGGATATATGAAGACCATGGTGAGGGTATTGTTGGTGCTTGCGTGCATAGGCATGGTAATCACGCCGTCATTTGCGCAGCAAGACCTCAAGAAGGCGATCGTAAAGATCTACACGGTCTATTCCGAATACAATTACGATATGCCCTGGCAGCTCTCGAAGCAACAGAGGGCGGTCGGGTCCGGCTGCCTTATCAGCGGCAACAGGATATTGACCAATGCCCATGTCGTGGCGGACCAGACCTTTATCCAGGTCAAACGTGCGGGGGAGGCACAGAAATACAACGCCGTAGTAGCGATGGTAGCCCATGAATGCGACCTCGCCCTCCTGACGGTGGATGATCCCTCCTTTTTTGCCGGCGTCAAGCCGCTCACGCTGGGTACCCTGCCGCGGATGAGGGACAAGGTTGCCGTCTATGGGTTCCCCATCGGGGGGGATGAGCTGAGTATCACCGAGGGGGTGGTGTCGCGGGTCGAGTATACGGGTTATGCCCACAGCGGGTCACAGCTGCTGGCATGCCAGATCGACGCGGCCATCAACCCGGGCAACAGCGGAGGGCCGGTCATCAAAGACGGGCGGATCGCGGGGATAGCCTTTCAGGGGTATGTGTATGCACAGAATATCGGATACATGGTCCCTGCCCCGCTCATCGGGCATTTTCTCAAAGACAGCGCGGACGGACACTATGACGGCTTTCCGGGCATCGGCATCGAGTGGCAGCCCATGGAAAACCCCGGTCTGCGGGCCTCTGAGCGGATGAGCGATACGCAGATGGGGGTGCTGCTCACGTACATTGCCCCCGACTCCACTGCCCGGGATATCCTGCGGGCCGGGGATGTCCTCCTCGCCATTGAGGGGAGCCCCATTGCCAGTGACGGCACCGTACCCTTCAGGGGTACCGAGCGCATCCAGTTTGCACAGGAGGTGCAGAAAAAATTTATGGGCGAGTCCGTGCGCTGCACTATGCTGAGGGATGGCAAGGCAATGGAGGTAACTATCCCCTTGCGCACCTCGCTTGGATCGGGACGGTTGGTGCCGTATACCCAGTATGACACGGCGCCGACCTATTACCTCGTCGGGGGGTTGGTATTGCAGCCCCTGACCAGGAACTATCTCCAGACGTGGAACAACATGGATGATGTCCCCGTCCATCTTGCCGATTACTATTATCACGGGAGGCCGTCCGACGATCGAAAGCAGGTGATCGTGTTGACCAATATCCTGGGGGACGAGCTGACCGTGGGGTATGATGACTTTGAGGATCATGTCATTACGCATGTGAATGGCAAGGCGATCGCCTCGATTGAGGATGTGGTGCAGGCCATCGAAGAAAACAAAGGGGCGTACCATGTGCTGGTGGATGAGTGGGGGAACCGGATCGTACTGGAGCGCGCTGCAACCATCGAGGCACAGAAGGCGATTATGGAGCGATATAAAATCGATGCTGACCGGTCAGCGGATTTACAGGGGTCATAGGGGGACCCCTGTTTAAGGTTTTACATACACCGTATTGTGCCTGGTGAGATGGTGAGGGCACTTGTCATTGTTCATTGAGGAAAGGGGAGAAGACCATGAGGACATTAATAATGGGATTGATCATATTGGGATTGCTGGTCATAGGCGCCGTGGGATTGGGCGCAGAACACGAGGAGGTTCCCCAGGGGGCAAGCGCTGACGTCCTGATCCAACAAGGTCCCGCATTGGTTGCACAAGGCGACTACAAGCGGGTTTTGGACATGATCGCAGCGCTTCCGGAAGAAGAGAGAAACAACATTCAGGTCAGAACCCTTGAATGCTTTGCCAATTTAAAGGGGTGGGTGAGTGATAACGACCCGGTGCTCAAGATGGACTGGTGGGGGTTGCGGATCAAGCTGATGTACGTTGGGGATAGTGAGGCGACTCCTCTGTCAGTGGACTTCTTGAAAGATCCAAATCCCTATATGAGGAAATATGCGGCAGAGCTTTTGGGCTATATTGGTGATGAGCGAGCATTAGCTGATTTGAGCGCGGTGAAGGAGAATGACAATAACAGTGGTGTGCGGAAATATGCC
>Ga0307425_1000877_pt1 | contig 18704 bp, 12 predicted proteins | sample SalMarWE160330MG_FD_202152 | JGI IMG/M metagenome (GOLD analysis project Ga0307425, IMG submission 202152) | Salt marsh sediment microbial communities from the Plum Island Ecosystem LTER, Massachusetts, United States - WE1603-30 | ecosystem: Environmental > Aquatic > Marine > Intertidal zone >...
GTCTTCAGAAGAAGACAACGGAAAACCTCGAAGCTTATAACTTGTATTTACAGGGACGCTATTTCTGGGGCCAAAGGACAAAGGAAGCGATGCAGTATAGTGTCGAGTTGTTCCACCAGGCTATCGATATCGATCCAGATTATGCCCTGTCTTACAGTGGATTGGCTGATTGTTACATCGCTGGCGGGGGGAGTTACTTAGATATTTCCGCCAAGGAGGCCTATGCTAAAGCGAAAGAAATGGCACAGAAAGCTCTAGAACTCGATGATACATTAGCCGAGGCGCATACCTCTCTAGCGGGTGTTTTGACATCATATTTTTGGTACTGGGAGCGTGCAGAGAATGAGTTCATACGAGGCATCGAGCTCAATCCCAGCTATGCGACGGCTCGCACCTGGTATGCAGAGCACCTGTGGTCCATCGGACGGCATGATGTTTCTATCCAGCAAGCTAAACTGGCTTTAGAGCTCGATCCGCTATCTCCCATGATAAGCACCATTCTTGGTGTTGCTTTTTATTTCGCAGGAGACTACGACCGAGCCATCTCTCAGTACCTAAAAACTCTAGAGAACACACCCAACTTTCAAAGAGCCATTAATTGGCTGGGATTTAGTTATGTGAAAAAAGCGATGTATCCAGAGGCCATTGAACGCTTCCAATCAGTTATAAAACTGTCTGATGGTCAACCCGCTGATCTGGCAGCGCTTGGTTATGTGTATGCATTAGCAGGAGAACGCGATGAGGCCGAAGCCGTCCTCCGGCAGTTGGAGTCATTATCGAACCAAAGATATGTATCGCCCGTTGATATGGCAATGCTCCATGTTGGATTAGACAATAAAAATCAGGCGATCGAATATCTGGAAGAAGCTTATGAAGAGCACGCCGACAGAATGTCTTGGGTTAAAGTGAATCCCGTCTTCGATCCCCTCAGATCCGATCCCCGCTTCCAGGACATACTCCAGCGGATGAACTTCCCCGCATTATAGAGAATAGAGAGGAATAGAGAGGAATAGAGAGGGACGGGCCTCGCTAACTCACTCATTTTAATAGGCTTATATTATTTATATGCCATGAAAATCACCTAAGAATCCCCATTTTGACCCCAAAATTAGCTCTCTAAGAAATTTGCTATGCTTGGATCTTCTTTTGATTTCCTTAAATGGGGCTTTTTAGTGTCAAAATCAGCCTTCTATGCACTAAAATTGGGTCAAATATTGAGGCAATCTTTTTATTATTAATAACTTGCTGTAGCCGGTCCCCAATAAACCCCGTCAATAAACCCCAATAAATCATCCAATAAATCCCAATAAATCAATAAATACTATTAACTTTTGATGCAGAGCTAGAAAAAAAAACCTAAAAGTGCTACATTCTTTAGACTCGGAGGACTATCATGAAACCCAGAAAAGCTTTCGCTCACCTTTGTATTTTAAATTCAGTTTTGTTCTGTATTTTCGTGTTGTCTGGTTATACTCTGTATGCCCAAGAGTCGCCTAAAGAACGCCCCGTCGCTATTGATGATCTCTTCAAGATCAAACGCGTGGGAGGCCCAGAAATCAGCCCCGATGCCAAATGGGTGGCCTACACGGTGACAAGCACGGACTTGGAAAAGGATAAATCGGAAACGCGGATCTGGATGGTCCCTATAGGCGGTGGCGAACCCCTTCCCATGACGGGCGAAGGGTATTCTGCCAGCAACCCTCTCTGGAGCCCGGACGGCAAGTATCTCTCTTTTCTAGCAGCCAAAGACAGCGAAAAGACTCAGGTGTGGGCCCTCGATCGCAGGGGTGGTGAGGCCCAGCAGTTGACACATATCCCACAGGGTGTGAGCGGCTATGAATGGTCGCCCGATGGGAAAAAACTGCTTCTGCAGCTGCGCGACCCAAAGCCCGAGGACCAGGAAAAGGGTGAGGACAAAAAGAAGTCTAAAAAACCCGAGCCCTGGGTTATTGACAGACTCCAATTCAAACGTGACCGTACAGGCTACCTGGACATGCGCCACTCGCACCTCTATGTCTTGACTCTGGGAGAGAAAGAACCGATCCAGATCACATCGGGAAATTTTGATGAATCGCAGCCGGCGTGGAGTCCCGATGGAAAGCTGGTCGCTTTTCTCAGCAACCGCACTGACAATCCTGACGGCAACATCAACACCGACATCTGGATCGTGTCCGCTGATAACACCGACATGGGTCAGACTCTGCTCCAAGTGACCAAAAATCCTGGCCCAGACCGGTCGCCTGCCTGGAGTCCAGACGGCAAACTCCTTACTTATGTCACCGCAACCGAACCGGATATCTTTTGGTATGCGACCAATCGGCTGGCAGTTGTCTCCGCACAAGGAGGCGAATCCCGGATTCTCACTCAATCCCTCGACCGCAATGTCTCTTCTCCCCGTTTTTCCCCCGACGGAAAATCCATCTATTTCCTGTTGGAAGACAGTGCCGAGAATCATCTGGCTCGGATCGAGGCCAACGGGACAAATCTGACACGTCCGGTTTCCGGCCAGCGCAGCGCGCGCTCTTTTGCTCTTGGGAAGGATGGCCGGCCGGCCGTGCTTTTGAGCGAGCCACATCTGCCCGGTGAACTCTTTGTTCTGGATAAGGATAATCTGCGGCAGCTCACACGCACAAACGATAAATTCATGGCTGGATTGATGCTGGCAGAAGTAGAAAACATCCATTTCAAAAGTAAAGATGGCACCGAGATCGAAGGATTTTTCTTTAAGCCTCCCGACTTTAACCCTTCTCTGCGGTATCCCACACTGCTCCGCATCCACGGCGGCCCAGTCGCTCAATTCGATTTCAGCTTTAATTTCGAAGCACAGCTTTTTGCCGCCAACGGATATTGTGTGGTCCTGGTCAATCCCCGGGGTTCATCTGGTTATGGTCAGGACTTCTCCCTCGGGATCTGGAAAAATTGGGGAGACAAGGACTTCGAGGACGTCATGGCCGGCGTCGATTACGCGATCGCAAAGGGCTATGCCGACCCCGACCGCCTGGGTGTGGGAGGCTGGTCCTACGGGGGGATTCTGACCAACTATGTCATCACCAAGACTGACCGATTCAAAGCCGCCATCACCGGAGCCAGCGAAGTGCTCTATGTGGCCAACTACGGTCATGATCATTATCAGTTGCAGTGGGAAAAGGAGTTGGGCTTGCCCTGGAAGAACCGGGAGACCTGGGAGCGGTTGTCCCCCTTCAATTCTGTTGAAAATATCGTCACGCCGACACTGATCATGGGTGGAGAGAAAGATTGGAACGTTCCTGTCCTTAACTCCGAACAGCTCTACCAAGCGCTGCGGCGGATGGGCCGGACGACCCAGCTTGTGGTCTATCCTGGGGAGTCGCACGGGATCCGCCGGCCAAGCTTCCAGAAGGACCGCTACGAACGCTATCTGGCCTGGTATGGGAAATATGTCAAAGGCGAGACAGAGCAAAAAATAAAACCAGAAAAATAGGGGTGAACATGATTACAGGTTTTGAGGATCTCAAAGGGAAAAAAGGCGATGAGCTCCTTCTGGAGATCGTCAAGGAACTGCGCCTCCTCAATGCGAATTTCAACAATCTTAATGAGAAAGTGACGGGCATACTCATAAGGATAAAAGCTAAGGAAGAAGCGTAAGTTTATCAATTACATTTGGGTACATAAAAATCCTCACACTAAGATTTCAGCAATTTTCATTCATCTTCTATCACACCTGTGACGCAAGGGAAGGAATCCATCTTCAAATCCAAGCGAATTACATTGACAAGCGCATGGAATGGATTGACTCCATGGGGATTAATTGATATTCTTTTTTCGAAATGAGATAGGGGGTACACATGGGAGTCAAATGCTCCAACTGTGGAACCGATAATACCCAGGACTCCGAGTTCTGCAAAAAGTGCGGCACCCAGATAAGAGAACATGAAGAGAAGCCTATCCCTACTCAAACTCTTGAAGCACCCAGAGAAGAAATCACCAGTGGTTCTACATTTGCTGGGCGATACCAGATTGTCGAAGAGCTCGGAAAAGGCGGAATGGGAAAGATTTACAAAGCCCAGGATATTGAGCTTAAAGAGAAAGTGGCCTTAAAGCTGATAAAACCTGAGATCTCTGCAGATAAAAAAACGGTTGAGCGTTTCCAGAATGAGTTGAAATTTGCCCGCAAGATTGTCCACAAAAATGTGGGCCGGATGTATGATCTCGGAAAAGACAAAGGTAGCTATTTCATCACGATGGAATATGTTGAAGGCCAGGATTTGAAGGGGATGATCAGACAGTCGAAACAACTCACTATCGGGACCGCAATTTCCATAGCCAAACAAGTGTCCGAGGGTTTGGCAGAAGCCCACAGATTAGGAGTCATCCACCGTGATCTTAAACCGAGCAACATCATGATCGACAAGGATGGTAATGCCCGGATAATGGATTTTGGGATCGCCCGGTCCCTGAAAGACAAAGGAATTACAGGCGCCGGAGTGATGATCGGGACGCCGGAATATATGAGTCCCGAGCAGGTCGAGGGCAAAGACATAGACCAACGGACAGATATTTATTCATTAGGCGTGATCTTCTATGAGATGATGACCGGAAGAGTCCCGTTCGGGGGAGATACCGCATTAACGATCGCGGTGAAGCAAAAGACTGAAGAGCCCAAAGATCCCCGGGAATTCAATGCGCAAATATCCGAGGATTTAAGCCGGCTAATATTGAGATGTCTGGAAAAGGACAAGGACAAACGGTTTCAGAGTGCGGGGGAGTTCCGGTTTGAGCTTGAAAATATAGAGAAAGGCATGCCCACCACAGAACGAGCGGTTCCGGGAAGAAAAGCGCTGACGTCAAAAGAGATAACGGTAACATTTGGCTTGAAGAAGTTATTGGTTCCGGTTTTAGGGTTTATTGGTATTGTTATTATCGGCGTTATTATTTGGCAGTACCTTCCTGAAAAGGAGACAGTCGCTGCCGAACAAATTGAGGACTCGATCGCCGTCATCAGCTTTAAAAATCAAACAGGGGACAAAGCCTATGATTACTTACAGGAGGCCATTCCCAATCTATTGATTACCAACCTGGAGAATACAGGCTACCTCCATGTTGCCACATGGGAGCGTATGCGAGACCTTCTATTTCAGAGCGGAAGAGGAGATGCAAAGATCATCGATGAACAAATTGGCTTCGAGCTGTGCAGGAGGGAAGGCATAGAATCGATCGTTTTGGGGAGCATCATTAAAGCCGGCGATACATTCGCTACTGACGTGAAGGTCTTAGATGTCCAGAGCAAGAGGCTTTTAAAAAGTGCCAGTTCTCAGGGTGATGGCGTCGATAGCATTTTAAAAACACAGATCGATGAATTGAGCCGGGAAATTACGCGGGGAGTCGGTATCCCCAAACAGAAAATTGAAACGACTCAAATAAAGATTTCCGAAACGGCAACATCTTCGATGGAGGCCTACGAGTATTTTTTAAGGGGAAGTGACGCGTTTGATAATTTTTACTATGACGATGCCCGGAAATTTCTTGAAAAAGCCGCAGAACTCGATCCGACATTTGCTATGGCCTACCTCTATCTTGCCGGAGCCTATAGCAATCTGGGGGATTATGCGGCACGCGACGAAGCGATCAAGAAAGCCAAGATCCATGAAGAAAAGGCATCGGAAAGAGAGCGACTCTATATCGAGGCAGCCTATGCCCTGAGAATCGAGAAGGATCCGGAAAAGAGAATCCGCATCTACGAACAGATAGTGGAGAAGTACCCAAAAGAGAAACGTGCGTATTACGACATCGGATCTTATTATGAAGGTATCGAGAGGACCAAAAGCATTAAATTGTACTATAAAGCCCTGGACCTGGATCCAAATTATGGGATCGTCTGGAATCAACTCGGCTATCTTTATTCGGATATGGGCGATTTTGAAAAAGCCATCGAGTGTTTCCAAAAATATGCCTCGCTTTCACCCTGGGATGCCAATCCAGTGGATTCTATCGCAGAGCTTCATTATCGCATGGGGCAGCTCGACCTGGCGATCGCCAAATACAAAGAAGCCCTGGCCATAAAACCCGATTTTGGCTCGGACTTAAAGATCGCCTATATTTATGCCCTGAGAGAAGACTACGATGAGGCTCTGAAATGGATCGGGCAATTCATCGCTCAGGCTCCATCCCCGGGCTTGAAGCATGAGGGAGGCTGGTGGGAAGGTTTTTTCCTTTTCTGGCTGGGCAAGAAAGACCAATGTCTCAAGGGACTTCAACGATTGGACGTTACGTTGGATACCTCTGCCGGGTATCAAAAAGCTACTGTGAACTGGTTGAGAGGATGGATTCACTATGATCGGGGGGACCTCGATCGCAGCCGGGATTTCTTTAAAAAAATCTATGATTTTATGAAAGATTATCGGCCCGCTTATCTTTCTGATACAACGGCAGACTATGATTTTGTCCTTGGATTGATAGCCCTGAAGCAAGGACGGATCGACGTGGCAAGATCAAGGCTGAAGGAAATAGAATCCCTTTTGCCTGAAATGTACGATAAAAAGGCGGGACAATTTAACATCGATTTTCTCAAAGCCGAAATACTGCTGGCAGAAGGCAAATTCCGGGAGACTATCACGGTCTGTGAACAGGCCCCACCACTGGAGATCCCTTCTATGCACACTGCAAATCTTGCCTTCTATAACGTGCCGTTCATGAGGGATACTCTAGCCAGGGCTTACATCCAGATGGGAGATTTGGACAGGGCCATTTCTGAATATGAACGGATACTCACCTTCGATCCGGAGAGCAAGGAAAGACGCCTCATTCACCCCCGGTATCATTGCAGACTCGCCAAGGTGTATGAGGAGAAGGGCCGGAAAGATAAAGCCATCGAACAATACCAGATATTCCTCGACCAGTGGAAGAACGCTGACCCGGGGATAGCTGAGGTTGCGGATGCGAGAAAGCGGCTGGCTGATTTGAAGAGCGAAGATCCTTAGAATTTTTGTCACCAGATAACAGTTAAGATATCGGTTTCATTTTTCTTCGTCATCCTCTTATAGATTTTTTTGAGGATCTTTACTCTTGACAACGCGCCAAATTTCCTTAACGAATTCCTCAGCATCTGCTATCGCTTGCGCGGCCTCTTGTCTGGGGATTGGTCTGTAGAGCACGACCTGCGCGGAGCATAGCATGATAAGAAATGGCGTACGACCATGCTTCGTCTATGGTCAAGTTGGATTTAGAGGTTTGAAGATCTTGCCTCGATCGTGAAAGGAAATCATATATCTGTTTGAAGTTGATTTTTGTCCTTTTAATATGACCTTTGTTCTCAAGCTCATCAAATTGCATTTTCTGTCACATCAGTGGCACACTAGGAAGAGTTTGCTTGACCGTTTGCGATTTATCACGTTTCAGTGCTATTATTCTTTTCGAGCCCAGTAAATGTAGCGAGCCCATAACAGTGATCCCGGACATATCTGTAGTAATACTCTGTTATAAAACTGGCAACAAAGCTGAAGAATTTGTCTGCAAAGTTATCCATGAGATCAGCAAAGCAATCACGAATTATGAGATTATCCTGGTCGGGAACTATTTAAAAGGAGACCATACAGATAAGACTCCTGAAGCCGTCCGGGAAATTGCCTCCCGTGATCCCCGGACAAAAGCTATCACCCTAGAGAAAAAAGGAATGATGGGCTGGGACACCCGCAGCGGGCTTGATGCGGCAACAGGACAAACGATCGCCCTGATCGATGGCGATGGTCAAATGCTTCCCGAAGACCTCCTCAGGGTCTATCAAAAATTAAAATCCGATAACCTTGATATGGTTAAAACCTACCGGGAAAAACGTCATGATGGCATTCTCAGGAAGATCAACAGCGATGTCTATAACATGCTGTTTAGATCGTTATTCCCTGGATTCCGAGTTAGGGATGTCAACTCCAAGCCGAAAATCTTCACCAGAGATTTTTTTGACAAACTCGAATTGACCTCTGATGATTGGTTCTTCGATGCAGAATTGATGATCCAGGCGAGACGCCTCGAGTGCAAGCTCGGGGAGATCCCGACCGAATTTTATGAATCGAAAAGCCGGAAGTCATTTATTCGAGCCAGGCATGTTTTGGAGTTCCTGAAGAACCTTTTTATTGCTCGTATTAGAGAATTCTCTGCAAAAACATGAAATTATTCATAACTGGTGGGACAGGAGGTCTTGGGAGAATACTCGTATCTAAGCTTGACAAAAATAAATTCGAAATCATCCTACTCAGCACCAAAAAGCCCAATACCCAAGGTCAAGGCCACATCGATGTCGTGACGGCCGACCTTCTAGACACTGAAGCTTATCAGGATTACCTCCAAAACACGGACGTGATCATCCATATGGCAGCAGTTACGCATACGAATAAAGAACAAAATTATTACAGAATCAATACGGAAGGAACTCGAAATCTCATTGAACTTGCCAAAGAAAAAAAGGTACAGCGCTTCATTTTTCTCAGCACACGGGCAATTGCCAAAGAGGGTGGGGCCTACAGTGATTCCAAACGTTTGGCAGAAGATATCGTAACAAATTCTGGGCTGGACTGGCTTATTATCCGTCCTGCCGAAATATACGGTATGGACGGAGGAGAAGCGGTCACAAAACTGGTATCGAGCATCGATAGAAAGGCCTTTGTTCCGATCATTGGTAAGGCACAATATAAGGTCGCACCCGTGCATGTCAATGACGTTGCCTCGGCTTTGATCCGGGCGATTGAAAACAAAGATTTAAAACATAATATATATACGTTGGCTGGACCTGAGGACTTTACGTACAAAGAGTTCGTCAATATGATATTAAAAATCAAAAAAAAGAAAAAAATCAAGATACACCTGCCGATAATATCAATTAAAATTGCAGCTCAAATTTTAGCTGTGTTGAAAATAAAAAGACCTTTTATCGTAAAGGATCAGATCTCCCGGTTAATGACAATCAAATCTTCGGATATATCCGCAGCACAGGCAGATCTTGATTTTAATCCTAAAAAAATAAGCCAATTTATTGAATGATCTGGCGCTTGCGGGTTGCTTTATTTGGATATCACACCAATCCAAATATGATTAATTGGCGGGACAAAACTCAGTCTTTAGAATTGATTCAAGACGGGGCAAGATTAAGGGAAAGGTTTCAGGATTTCCTGGTTTGACAATCTTTTTCAGATTATATAGATTCATGAACAGCTTGAAAAATTGTTCAAAAGGATACCTCCTTCTCTGCGGGATAATCCTTATCGCAGCCCTCTTCCTCCGGATAATCCCTGTCTTCAATGAGTCTCTGGCGGCTGATGAACCCTTTCATTTGGATGCCATCACTCAGTCTTGGAGTCGCATGCTCGATATCGTTAGAACTGATATGGTCACTCCTCCTTTCCATTATTCGATCCTTAAGGCGTGGAGTCTTGCTTTCGGCCAGAATTTGATCGTTTTGAGGCTTTTCTCCCTAGCTTGCAGTATGGCAGTTGTCATCCTGACTCTCATCTTTGGGCGAATGATTTTTCCAGATGAACGGGTTGCTCTACTGGCTGGATCTCTTGTCGCTGTGAATGACCTGCAGGTGCTTACCTCTCACTACTTGCGCCATTATGCTATGTACACCCTACTTGTTCTAATGCTCATCATCGCTCTATGGCGTGCGCTTCATGAAGAAAGCTCCGTTAAGTCATGGATAGCATTCACCGTCATTTGCATTATCCTGGTCTACACACATTACATCGGATGGCTATTCATTCTCGGCACGCTCCCGACTGTTCTCTTCGCAGCTAGAACCAGAGATTTCTGGCGGTGGTTATTGTCTGCGGCCGTCGCATTTGTATGTTTTTTGCCGTAGATTGTTACTGAAATCCCAATCTATAGGGCCAAAGGGCTAGAACCGAACTTGGGCTGGGTAAGGACTCCGAATTTTGAGACTTTGTTGGAGCTCTTCTCCAGGTTGAACGGTCACCTTTCTTGGAAGATCGGCGTTTTTTTCTCTTTTACTGTGGCCTGCATTTTACTCTTTGCGGCAGGAGCAGGGTTGTTCAGGGCTACTCCGTCGTCATCGTGTGGGCTCAACAGGCGGGCGGCACTCTTGCTGAGCGGACCTGTCTTGTTCACGCCTTGTCTTTTATTTTTAATCTCTATTCCTCCTCTAGAGCTCCCTTTTTGGGGATACCGGCACATGATCCCAGCTCAGGCGTTTTTTGCGCTTCTCATAAGCTTTGGCGTATTCCAGATTTGGAGGAACTCCCGGGCATGGGCAGCGATTTTCATGTCAGCTCTGTTCGTCTTGCAATTAATTCCCACTCTGGACAACGTACTCCATTACAGGCTCGAGCCCTATAACAAAGTATATTCTTACCTTCTCAAGGAGACACTCCCCGGGGATAAGATTTTTGTGATCCAAGGAGATACAAGATTTCTCAATTACTATGCTAAATCACTACATTTTGCCAGTCCCTTCCCCAAAGAACAGCTAGTATCAGAACTTCCATCATCTTTCTGGCTGGTCTTTCGCCCGGAGAATGTTGATGATTCATCTCAAGTTAAACAGTTGATCGATGCAGGCTATTCTATCCAAAAATCCAAGGATTTTTCCAAGAGAAAAGAGGATTCCCGCGGACTTCAGGTCGTTTTTCTGAACAGCCGATAAACCGGGGTTTTCCATCGATTGTCACAATATCGGCACTAAAAACATGGATACCAGGGAAGTTGGATGGGATATTGGAACAGAAGGGCCTTTTATGACGCCCTCTCGTCCTTTCGCTCTCCATCTAAAAATCCAGGAGGATTTTTTTTTGCTTTTGAATACATGGTTCACATGAGCATGGCAGAAAGACCCGGTCATCCACTGGCTTTTAATATTTCGACACTTTAAATAGTGACCAGTAATGGAGTTGAATTTATTCAGCCGCCGAATGAGAGAATTGAGTTGATCCGATGATTTAGGACTAGAAAAAACCTTAAAAAAATTGTACATTCTTAAGGTTCGAATCAAATAGAGCCATAATAAAAGGAGGTTATCTAATGTCAATTCGAAAAGTTTTTTGTGCGATCCTTTGTTTATTCATGTTTTTGGGCCTCTGCTATTTGGCAACGGCTAAATCCGTGCCAACTGATACGGAAATGGCCAGCCAGCAGGCTCAGGATGAGTACGATCTCAAAGAATGGAATAATCAGATTCGCCGGGAAAAGTTTGATATCGTCCTACCTGAAGTCATGCGGAAGAATAAAATCGACATGTGGATCTATGTGATGAGAGAGGCAATTCCCGATCCCTTTGGTGCGGAAGAACTGGGCAGCACCTCCGGTGTATTCGTCTTCACGGACCGAGGCGGTGACAGGATCGAACGGGCGGTTCTCGGACGTCGCTGGGGAGCTACACAGCGTGAAAGGGGAGGGCAGAGTAAGTTGCTTGAAGAATGTGGAGCTTACGACATAATCGGCGATCCTGTTTTTGTGCAGGAACCTGTTGGAAGCCCGATGACAGAATATGATTACCGATTTAAGGGCCTCAGAGAGTTTGTCGAAGCCCGTGACCCCCAACGCATTGCTGTGAATTTCAAGCATGATCTGGGACCGTGGGTGACTTATAGGAGAGAAAAAGACGGCTTATCGCATACAGACTACCTTCTATTGACTGAAGAACTCGGTGCTGAATATGCCAGCAGGCTGGTCTCGTCTGAATATGTGATGATGGATTACATTATAAGAAAGGTGCCGAGTGAAATTAAACTGCTAAAGAAAATACGTCAGGATGAAGATGAACGTGTAAAGAAAGTTTTCGCTGAAATAAAGCCTGGTGTAACCAAGACTAGCGAGTTGGGTGAAACCGGGGATGAAGAGGTGGATGTCGTCGTCTTCCGTCGTATGAGCACAGGCCTGTCACAAAGGGGAAGGAGTGCCGGCTGGGAAAACACTGTGGTCCAGGGCGGCGATATCGTTGCCGCACCGAGCCAGGGAATGTACGCCTACGTGCTCCGTGAAGGGGAGACAGAACCGCCTCCGGAAATCCAAAAGCTCTGGGCAGAATATCAGAAAATCGATAAGATCCTAGCAGAGACCATCAGGTCAGGACTTACCCCTCGCGAAATAATTAGAAATTACAAGCAGAAATTTGAGGAGGCAGGGATCATTGTTAGGGATAACCAATTGCATATGGTTATCCCAAAGAACAATTTCCCTGTTTATTCCATAGGTTTTGATCCCGAAAAAACAGAACTTAGTCTCGACTGCCACGGCATGAAAAAAGGAGCGTATAAGAGGAAGTCCGAGAATTATTTTGGGCCAAGGATTGGTTCTCTCGGTCCGGATTGGTCGAAAGATATACCGCTCCCCCTCAATCACCACTTTGTTTTAGAATATTTTTTCTATATGCCGTCGCCAGGTCCGGAAGGCAAAGACCAATATCTTTTCTGGTGGGATCATGAGCAGGCGCTTGCCACGGAAAGCGGAGTCGAGTATTTATCACCACCTCAAAAGGAGCTATATCTCATTAAATAGCAGTTCGCGATCGAACAGAATCTTTTTCATCTGGGCAACTTGCTCTGAATTTTAAAGCATGATGTCTTTCAAACTTGGATTCTGATCCGGGATAGAAAAAAACGCTAAAAAGTAATACTTTCTTTAAGTTCGATTCGCACAGATCCATAATGAAGGAGGCTATCTAATGTCTACTCGAAAAGCTTTGTGTGTGATTTTTTCTTTGTCCATGTTTTTGGGCCTATGCCTTGTGGCAACGATCAAATCCGCGCCCACTGATGCGGAAATGGTCAGTCAGCAGACTCAGGAAGAGGTCGATCTGAAGGAATGGAATAATCAGATTCGCCGGGAAAAGTTCGATATCGTCCTGCCTTTAGCCATGCGGAAGAACAATGTCGACATGTGGATCCATGTGATGAGAATAGCCATTCCTGACGATTTTGGTGCACAAGAGTTGGGCAGTACCTCCGGTGTCTTCGTCTTCACGGACCGTGGCAGCGACAGGATTGAACGGGCGGTTCTCGGGCGTCGTTGGGGAGCTACACATCGTGGAGGGGATGAGGAGGACTATAAATTGGTTGAAGAATGCGGAGCCTACGACATAATCGACAAGGCAATTGTTGTGAAGGAACCGCTGGCAAGCCCGATGACAGAATATGATTTCCGATTTAAAGGCCTCAGAGAATTTGTCGAAGCGCGCGACCCCAAACGCATTGCTGTCAATTTCATGCTTAATCTGGGACCGTGGGAGACCTACACTGATTTTGGAGGTGCAAGAGACGGCTTATCGTATACAGATTACCTCCTATTGACTGAAGAGCTCGGTGATAAATATGCCAGCAGGCTGGTCTCATCTGAATACGTGATAATGGATTACATTATTAATAAGGTGCCGAGCGAAATTGAACTCCTTAAGAAAATGCGTAGGGACGACGTTAAACGAGTAAAAAAAGCTTTTTCTGAGATCGTCCCGGGTGAAACTAAAAGGCGCGATGCGAGATTAACTGTTTTTCGCCGGACAAAAACAGGAGAATCACAAAGGGGAAGGAGCAATGGCTTTGGGAGTGATAAAATCGAGCGAGGCGATATCGTTGCCTCACCAAGCCAGGGATTGTACGCCTACGTGCTCCGTGAAGGAGAGACAGAACCTGCTCAAGAAATCAAGAAACTCTGGGCAGAATATCTGAAAATCGACAAGATTTTGGCAGAGACCATCAAGGCAAGGCTTACTCCTCGTGAAATCATGAAAAACTGCAAGCTGAAATTCGAGAATGCAGGGATCATTGTTAGGGATGACCAGTTGCATATGGTTGTCCCAAAGAACAATTTTCCCGTTTATTCCGCAGGTTATGATCCTGAAAAAACGCACCTTAGTATCGACTGCCATGGCATGATGAAAGGGGCACGTGAGAGGCCGGAGGAGAATTATCTCGGCCCCAGGATTAGTTCTTATGGTCCGACGTGGACGTGGGATATACCGCTCCCACCCAATCATCACTTTGTTTTAGAATATTTTTTCTATATGCCGTCGCCAGGCCCCGAAGGCAAAGACCAGTATTTGTTCTGGTGGGATCATGAGCAGGCGATTGCCACAGAAAATGGAGTCGAGTATTTATCCCCTCCGCAAAAGGAGCTTTATCTCATTAAATAAGCGTACAAAATATCAATGTCTTCAGATCGTTTTAAAAAGCGCTGCGGAGATCATAAAACCACTAGACAGGAGGAATGATTATGTTTTTCAAGACAGCAGCACAGAGGTTCTGTACAGGAGGATTCTGTTTACTCTGTTTGATCTTGTCCCCCGTGTTTGGCCAGCAGGCGCCAACACATGTTCTCGACAAGATCCATTTCCGAAGCATCGGCCCGACGAAACAGTCAGGCCGATTCATGCAGATCGGTGTTCCCGATACTGACAAGCAGCCCTATACGTTCTATGCAGCGGCTTCTACGGGGGGGCTTTGGAAGACCACGGATAACGGGAGTACGTATCAACCTGTTTTCGACAATGAAAATATCAACGCCCTCGGCGACGTGGAAGTCGCTTTTTCGGATCCCGAAATAGTCTACGTCGGTACGGGAAACCTTTCCTACTGGGGAGAGGGGATGTACAAATCGACCAACGGAGGAGGATCGTGGACGCACATCGGCCTGGAAGACTCCTATTTCATCAGTAAAATCGTCATTCATCCTGAGAATCCGGAGATCGTGTATGTCTCCGCAGTCGGAAGTCCTTACGACAACAAACCCGAACGAGGCATATTCAAGACCTCTAACGGCGGGAGAACCTGGGAAAAGGTTCTCGGATTGACCGATAATGGGAAGCCTGTGAGCGGCGCAGATGTTCACATGCATCCGACGGATTTTAATATACTGTATGCCAGCATGTGGGACCGTGATGGCGGCGAAGCAAGCGGTATTTTTAAGACCACGAACGGTGGATCCTCGTGGGAGAAGCTGGGCGGAGGATTGCCGACTGTCCCCCTCCAAAGGATCGGGCTCGACATCTATCGGACGAACCCGGATGTCGTCGTTGCCACGATACTCATTCCTGTGGAGAATCCCGAGAATCCCCGGCGTGATACAGAGAATACCATCTGGCGCACGAGGGACGCAGGGAGAACCTGGCAGCGGATCAGTCCGGACCTGAAGACCTTTTTGATGCGGGGCAGCGAACGGTACGCTCAGATCCGGATCGATCCGAATAACGAAGATAAAATATACGTACTTAACAGCTGTATCCAGGGGACAGACGACGGAGGAAAGACCTGGAAACATGCGATCATCCGGTTCGGGAACGATCATCAAGACCTCTGGATCGATCCCCTGAACAGCGACCATATGATCGGTTCGAGCGATTCGGGAATCAGGATATCGTTCAGCGGCTGCAAAACATGGTCCCATCCCGACAATCTGCCGTGCGGTTTGTTGGAAGCGGTAGGAGTCGACATGGCCTACCCTTACAACGTCTATGGCGGTATGCAGGATTTCGGCACATGGCGGGGACCCAGCACCAAGCAGGGGAGGTATCCTATCCGGTTTGAGGACTGGGAACATGTCGGTGGGGCGGACGGTGGATACGCGCAGGTCGATCCGAGAGACAACCGATGGCTCTTTGTCTCGTCTCAAAATGGTTCCATTTCACGAAACGACCAGAAGACGAACGTACGAAAAGACATTCGTTACCGAAAGGAGGGAATCCGATTTAACTTTCTCGCTCCTTTTCTCATTTCTCCGCACAACTCCAATGTAATTTTTCATGGTGCAAATGTTCTGCTGCGCTCCTCCTATCTGGGAGAATGCTGGCAAGAAATAAGTCCCGATCTCACCAACGGGCCGTACGAAGAGCAAAAAAATAGAATCAATGGTACGATTACCACCATCGATGAATCTCCAATTGTGCAGGGTGTTATCTGGGTGGGAACAGACGACGGCAATGTTCAACTCACAAGAGACAGCGGCAAATCCTGGACCAAATTGAATGATAAAATTCCCGGTAAGCCGGAGTACAAGGTGAGCCGGGTGGAAGCTTCGCGTCATGATCCGGAGGAGGCATTTATCACCCTTAACGGCAGAAGGGTCACCGGAGACCTGAAGCCATACGCCTACAGAACAACGGATTACGGGGAAACATGGGAATCGATCACCAACGGGCTTCCTGCGGGTGAACCGGTCAATGTGATCCGTCACGACCATAAAAATCCTGATCTTCTGTTTCTCGGAACGGAAAAAAGTATTTATGTTTCTCTCGACCGGGGAGCTTCATGGCAGTCACTTAGGAACAATATGCCGAATATTCCGATCACCGACATGGTGATTCACCCCCGCGAGAACGACCTCATCGTCGCGACCTATGGCAGGAGTTTCTGGATTACCGATATTTCACCTCTTCAGGAAATCAATGCGAAGGTGCTCGCCGAAGATGTTCATCTTTTCGACGTTGAACCGCAGATTCTCTGGATTCTGAGCGGACAGAAACAGGTGGCGGCAAATTTTCAGAACTACAACGGTGAAAATGCTCCCAAGGGAATCGTTGTGAATTATTACTTGAAAAACAGGGTGAAAGACGGAGTGACAGTGCAGATATTCCGCGGCTCGCAGCTCGTCAATGAATATGAAGGATCCGGCGATCCGGGATTGAACAATGTAGAATGGCACCTGACAGAACGAATACTCCGGACGGATAAAGAGAAAGAGGATGCAGCCCGGTGGATTGAGAGAACCAGGAATGATGAACTCTATTTCGATTATTACGACGGGCATGACTATTTCGGCGAACCCGATGAAGAGGTGTCCGTGACCGGACGGCCCCTGGATGTCTGGATTCAGCCACAGCCTGAATGGCGGGAAGTGGATTATAAACATATCCGGGCAAAACCTGGAGAATATACCGTCAAGTTGATTGTAAACGGTGTAGAGTACTCCAAAAAAGCGCTTGTGCTCAAAGATCAATGGTTTGAAAAAAGGTATTGATTTAGGATCCGTGAATCGTGCCGGCTCAGACCATATTTTCAACAATTTTCAACATTTTCTGTCACAGCAGTGGTACACGGGGAGGATCGGGTATTTACTTGTCGTTTACTCTTCGTTTTGTCGAAATCTTTTCAGATTCTTGAATTTTCTCCTATAGCCAGATTTGATTCCTTTAGAGGATTTTGATACTATATGCACACATGAATTTAAAATTCATTTAAATAGCCCTCCTCATAATATCTTCCTCAGTTTTGTATTGGCGGAAAATTCGAATTAATGTGACTATTTTTTAGGAGGCATATAGGAGTTATATGAAAAAAAATATTACCCCCGAACGCATCAGAAATAATGATGTCAAGTACTCGCTCGAGGATTTTTTCAAAGAGCTTTGGAAAGACGTCGAAGCTTCTATATCCAAAGACGATTTTGCTCATATCGCTAACAGTAGAGAACGAAACAAACAGTATATCGAAAGTGTGAGGGAGGTCTTTAATTTTGTGTACGAAATATGTTTGCAAGCCGTTTGTAAACAATCCCGCTTAAAGAGAATGATCGAAATTGCAAATGACAAAGAAAAAAATATAATAACACAAACATTAAAGTCGCATAGTGATAGTATCGATCTATTGCGTGCAGTCTTATTGAAAGATATATCAGCCGAAATTGAAAAAGGCTTAACTAAGCGTCAGGCAGCCAAGGTCGTCATTGAGCGCAATAAAAACAGATTGATTCATTTTTTGAGAAGCCAACCAACATCCCAAAGAAAATAGCATGATAACGGAAGAAATTTAATATGAGCGTACTTAATAAATTGTTGACTGGAGATCCCGTTAGAATCTATTTGAAGGACATGGGCAGAATTTCGCTTCTCACACGTAGAAATGAAGTGGACATAGCCAAACGGATGGAAAGATGCAAAATAAATATCTTCAAAGCTCTCTTACAGACGCGCTATTTATTACAGAGAATTTACGAACTCGAAGATAAACTGAAACTTAATCCAATGAAATTTCAAAGATTATTCGATGATAACTTTGAGGATCTGAAAAAATCTAATCTGGAAGAGAAAATTGAGCGGATTTTCCTCGAAATAAAAAAGATCAGGGATTACCAGGTACAGTTAAAGACCATCCCTCAAAGAAAGAAAAACACTATTAAGCGGGCGCGCCTTGTTGTTCAGATCCTTCACACCATAAAAAGGTTGCACATCAAGCCAGAATTTTTTGAACGTGTATCTGCAGGCCTTTTTGCCAAACACAAGGTCATGTTCGACCTGGATCAAAGCAGAGATGAGTTAAACCGGGCGATGGCGAATTCGCGGAGCAAAAAAGCAAAGATGAACTTCCAGCAGAAGAAGAAAGACATAGACAGAATTTATAGAAAATACAGAATAGAAATTGGCCTTGATACGGAGGGCTTGGGGAAAATTCTCCGGTCCATTTCCTTTGAAAAAAGAGCCGAAACACAAGCGAAAAGTGTGATGGTCAAGGCAAATCTCAGATTGGTCATATCTATCTCCAAGAAGTATTTAAAGAGAGGCCTTGATTTTCTCGATCTGATCCAAGAGGGCAATATGGGCTTGATCAAGGCAGTGGAGAAGTTCGATTACAGGCGAGGTTACAAATTTTCGACATATGCCACATGGTGGATTAGACAAGCGATCACGAGAGCTGTTGCAGACCAGGCCCGCACAATTCGAATTCCCGTGCACATGATCGAGACAATCAATAGATTGAATAAAGTCTGCCTGCTATGGGTTCAGGAAAGTGGCCGCGAGC
>Ga0307425_1000879_pt1 | contig 18692 bp, 18 predicted proteins | sample SalMarWE160330MG_FD_202152 | JGI IMG/M metagenome (GOLD analysis project Ga0307425, IMG submission 202152) | Salt marsh sediment microbial communities from the Plum Island Ecosystem LTER, Massachusetts, United States - WE1603-30 | ecosystem: Environmental > Aquatic > Marine > Intertidal zone >...
TCACCTCCGGCGTCAGTCCGCCACCGCCGCCGGCTCCTTCTCCTTCTTTGGTTTCTCCGGTTTCGGAGCCAGCGCCTTCATCGCGTGTTTGATTTCCTCCTCGGTGACCGTGCGGCGCAACTCCTCCATCTGTTCCATCACCTTGGCGAACTTGCGCCCTTCCGCCGCGCTTATCCACTCAAGTTGCAGCCGCTCCGGCCGGACACCCGCCTTCTCCAGCTTGTTCCACAGCCGCTGCTGCCTCTTGACCGTCTGGCGGTTCGCGCTAATGTAGTGGCAGTCGGCGTAGTGGCAGCCGGAAACCAGCACCACCGGCGCGCCGCAGCGGAACGCTTCCAGCACCATCTCCTCGGACACGCGCGCCGAGCACATCGTCCTCACCACTCGATTGGAGGCCGGATACTGCATTCGGGAAATGCCGGCCATATCCGCGCCGGAGTACGAGCACCAATTGCAGGCGAATACGAAGACCTTGTCCCGTGAATCTTCCGCAAGGATGGCATGAATCTGGGCCATGTATTGCGCGTCTGTGAAGTGGCGCATCGTAATTGCATCGGATTTGCAGGCGGCACCGCAATTGCCGCAGCCCGCGCAGGCCGCTTCAATCACAACCGCGACTTCGCCCTTCTGCCACTTGATCGCGCCGTAAGGGCAGACTGGTGCACACAGGCCGCACTTGGTGCAGGCTTCTGCATCAATCATGCTGGTAATAGCCTCAATCTGAATCTTGCCGGCGTTGAGCAGTGCGCCCGCACGGGAGGCCGCCGCGCCCGCCTGGCAGACCGAGTCCTTAATGTCCTTCGGCGCTTCGCAGAAACCAGCGAAGAACACGCCCCGCGTCGGCGCGTCCACCGGTTTCAGCTTGGGGTGCGACTCCATAAAGAAGCCGTCCGAGGTCTTGGACAGCGTCAGCAGGCTGGAGATCTTCGCCATGTCTTTCGCCGGAACCACGCCCACCGATAGCACCACCAGGTCAAACTCGCGGCGCTCCAGCTTGCCGCTGGTGGTGTTCTCGGCGACCAGAGTGAGATTACTCGTTTCGGGGTCTTCCGCGATGTCGCCGGGCAGGCCACGCACATACCGCGTGCCCGCCTCCTTTGACCGCTGGAACATGTCCTCAAACGACTTGCCGAAGGCCCGAATGTCCTGGTAGTAAACGGTGCATTCAACATCGGGATAGTGGTCGGCCAGCAAAAGCGAGTCCTTGATGGTGTTCATACAGCAGATATTGGAGCAGTAAGGCCGGCCAATCTCGGGATTACGCGAGCCCACGCACTGGATGAACCCGATGCGCTTTGGGCGCTGCTGGTCGCTGGGACGCACGAAGTGCCCGCCGGTGGGGCCACCGGCGCAGATTAGGCGCTCAAACTCCATTGATGTAATGACGTTATCAAAGCGCGTGTAGCCGTACTCGTCCATCTCGGTCGGGTCGTACACATCCAGCCCGATGGCGACGATGACCGAGCCAACCTCGCGGGTGATTACCTCGTCCTGGTCGTCGTAGTTAATGCACTCCTTCTCGCAGACCTCGGCGCACTTGCCGCAAGCGATGGGGTTGTTGCCCAGGCAATCGTCCATATTGAGGATGTAGGAGCACGGGACTGCTTGCGGGTAAGGTATGTAGACCGCCTTGCGGGTGGACAGGCCCATCTGGTACTCGTCCGGCTTGGCCACGGGGCAGATTTTCGCGCACTCGCCACACGAGTTGCACATCTCCGGGTCAACATAACGCGCCTTCTTGCGAATGGTCGCAGTGAAATTGCCAATGTAGCCCGCCACATGTTCCACTTCACTGAAGGTTAGAAGCTCTATATTGGGATGTCGACCGACATCTATGGCCTTGGGGCCGAGAATTCATATGGAGCAGTCCATGGTGGGATAGGTCTTATCAAGCTGGGCCATAATCCCGCCGATGGACGCCTCCTTTTCGACCAGTGTCACCGGATGGCCGGCGTCGGCCAGCTCCAGTGCAGCTTCCATTCCGGCGACGCCTCCCCCGATGACCAGGGCGCGCCGGGTAACGGGCACGGTCAGCTCCTCCTGCGGCTGCAGGAATCGTGCCCGTGCCACTGCACCTGCTACCAGGTCCTTCGCCTTTCGGGTAGCGCCTTCCAAGTCCCCGGGATGTACCCAGGAACACTGCTCCCGAAGATTGGCCATCTCCATCAGGTAACGATTGAGGCCTGCCTCAGCGACGCAGGTGCGGAAGGTGGGCTCATGCTGCAGCGGAGTGCAGGAGGCGACTACGACTCGGTTCAGACGGTGTTCGGCAATGGCTTTCTTGATTTCGTTCTGCCCCGGATCAGCACAGGTGTAGCGGTTCCGGATGGCGCACACGACGTCCGTAAGCGTTGCCGCGTAATCTGTCACTGCCTGGGTGTCGACCGTCCCCGCGATGTTGAGGCCGCAATCGCACACAAATACGCCTATTCGGAGGTCTTCATGTTTCCCGTCATTCGCCATCAGCTTCCCTCCAGAGCAAGTACAACGTGTTCAGATTCTCATGGTTCAGCATATTGGTTTACTCTGCCAGCGCGTCCAGCACCACCGTGGCGAGGTCGCGCAGTGGAATCTCGATCTTGTCCTTCAGATTCGGGTCCTTCATCGCACAGCGGAAATGCACCTGGCACTTGGGGCAAGCCGTCACCAGTGCTTCCGCCCCGGTGGCGCGGGCCTCCAGCAAGCGCTCCACCTGAATGTGCTTGGCAAAGCGGTCGCAGTTAGACCAGGTTCCCCCGGCGCAGCATACCGCCCGCTTGCCGGAGCGGGGCATTTCTACCAGGGTCGCATCGGGCAGCGCCGCCATCACCTTCCGCGGCGCCTCGTATATCCCCAGATGCCGCCCCAGCCGGCACGGATCCTGGTAGGTGAGCGTCTGCTCATCCTGGTGCTTGAACTTCAGTTCTCCCAGGTGTTCCGCCAGGTACTCGGTAAGGTGGACTATCTTTGGCGGCTTGCCTTTGAAGTATGGTTCGTAGTCCAGCTTCCAGGTTCGCAGACACTCGGCGCAGGACACCACGAGTGTCTCCGCCCCGCTGTCAGCCACCAGCTTCACATTGTGTTTCGCCAGCCGCTCGAAATTCTCCTTATCACCGTTCCACAGCAGGTCATGCCCGCAGCATCGCTCCTCCGGCGAGACTACCGGAGTGACGCCCAGCCGGTTCAGCAGCCGCACCGCCGCGCGCGTCCCCTCCAGCGTGTTCACGCCGAGTTCGGGGAAGAGCGCGTCGAAGAACATTGTGCAGCCGGTCCAGTAAAAGACTTCGCCCTCTTTCTTGCTGGTTTTCAGGTCGCCGGTGAGCCAGGCGAGACGGTCCTGTTTGGTCTTCCCCGCCGCCATTATCCGCATCATTGATTGCAGCACGCCGCCATGGGGACACTCCGGCTCCACGCCTTCACGGAAGCTAAGCTCACGCAGGCGGAGCACCAGCTCGGTGTAGTTGACGCCTGCAGGACAGCGCAGATCGCACATCATGCAGGTCAGGCAGGCGCTGAGATTGGAGCTATCCAGCAGGCCGTCAAGGCTCCCCAAGTTAGTGGCGAGTACTTGCCGGCGGGGGCTATAAGCTCCGCCGGCGCGGGTGATCGGGCACGTCGCCGAGCACTTGCCGCAATCGTAACAGGCCCAGGCCCGGGTGCGCTTGGCAATCGCCAGGAGGTTAGCCATAGTTGGATTATCCATCGTGCGTTATTGACCCCCGTCGCTGTCGGCGGAAAGGGGACTCGGCCCCAGTTTCCGCACCTGCTCGGTGAATTCATTTATCACTTGCGCGAAGCGCCCGCCTTCGGCGGCGCTGATCCATTCCAGCCGCAAGCGCCCGTCCTCCAGTCCAAGCAGATGCACCACTTCCTTGGTTTTCGCAAACTGCTCCAGCGCTCGCTCGTTGCCGAAGATGTAGTGGCAGTCGCCGATGTGGCAGCCCGAAACCAGCACGCCGTCCGCGCCCTTCTCGAACGCCTTGAGCACAAAGCTGGGCTGGATACGCCCGGAGCACATTACCCGGATCATCCGGAAGTGCGGCTGGTGCTGGATGCGGGATACGCCGGCGGTGTCGGCGCCCGCGTACGAGCACCAGTTGCAGGCGAAAACGACGATGCTAGGATTCCAGTCCTTTGCCGCCGTAGCCTTCGCCTGTTTGGTCTGTGTCTTCGTCACTTCGCAGCCTCCGTGACGAAAAACGCGTCAATCATCGCGTTTACCTGGCGGTCGGTGAAATGCCGCGAGATGATGGCGCCCGAAGGACACCAGCTCGTGCAGGTGCCGCAGCCCTTGCACAGGCTGGGGTTTATGCGCGCCACGAAGGTGCCCGGCTCAATCTCCACCAGCTGGGGTGCAACGAACTGGCAGATGTCCACGCAGGTTCCGCAACCGCGGCACTTGACCTCAATTACCTCGGCGACGGTGGGCTCCAACCGGACGTTGTCGTATGCGAGAAACACCGAGGCCTTGGCTGCTGCGGCGGAGGCCTGAGCCACCGTATCAACGATGTCTTTGGGCCCCTGCACGGTGCCTGCAAGCAGCACGCCCTCCACCGCGGTCTCTACGGGCGCCAGCTCCGGGTGCCGCTCAAGGAAGAAACCGTCCAGCCCCAGGCTCGCTTTCAACATGTCGTGGAACTTGGAGGTTTCCGGCTGCAGTGGCCGCATCCCCACATTCAGCACCACCGCATCCGTGGGAACTTCCAGCGGACGGTTGAGCAGGTCGTCAAAGCAGTGCACCATCTCCGCGCGCCCCTTGCCGATAACCTGAACCTTCTCGCCTTCCGGAATGCGGATGAACAGCACTCCCATTCCCCGCGCATCGTGGTACATCTCTTCAGCGCCGGTGGAAATGGTGCGGATGTCCCGGTAGAAGATCGTTACATCAATACCCATCTTGCAGAGTTCAATGGCCTGCTTCACCCCGGTGGGGCAGCAGTAGCGCGAACAGCCGGGGAAGCTATCCGGGTCGCGCGAGCCCACGCATAGAACGATGGATACCCGCTCCGGCTTACGCCCGTCAATCGCGAACTCCCCTTCTTTCATCAGGGCGCTTTCCAGCTCCTGGCTGGTAATCACGTTACTCAGTTCGCCGTAGCCATATTCGCCTTCGGGGCGGTACAAGTCGGCGCCGAACGCCAGAATGATGGCGCCAACCGGAAGTGTCTCATTGGTTTCACCTTTCAAAGTGACATCGAAGTTGCCTACGAAGCCTGTGATGTTCTCAACTTCGGTATTCAGCAGGATACGCGCCCCGCTCGCATTCAGGCGCTCAAGCTTGGCTGCCAGCACTTCCGACGCCGGGCGCATGGTCGGGTACAGATGCTTCAGATTGGGTTCGGCCAGCCGTCCGCCCAACCGGCCGGTTTTCTCCACCAGCGTCACCGGGAACCCCTGCACCGCGAGGTCGGTCGCCGCCTCAATGCCCCCCACGCCGCCGCCGACAACCAGCGCGGCGTGCCTCATCGGCACCTCACCCTCGTACAAGGGCTCCAGTTGCCGGGCGCGCGCCACCCCCATCCGGATAAGCGTGCGCGCCTTCAATTGGGCTTCGCGCGGCTGCTTCACGTGCACCCAGGAGCACTGGTCGCGAATATTCACCATCTCCACCAGATACGGGTTGAAGCCGATGCGTGCGCAGGCTGCCTGGAACACCGGCTCGTGGGTGCGCGGCGTGCACGCCGCAATCACCACGCGGTTCAGGTTGTGCTCCTTGATCAGCTCAACCAGCTCGTCCTGGCCGGTGCCGGAGCAGGCGAACAGGTGATCCTCCGCCACCACCACATCGGGAATGGCGCCCGCATACTCCACCAAGTCGTCAATATTGAGTACGCCAGCGATGTTCACGCCGCAGTGGCAAACGAAAACGCCGACGCGGGGCGGCCCGGATAGGTCAAGGGGTTCAATCTCCTCTTCCGTCTCCTCCACGCGGTCGCCGGACAAGAACAACTGCGCACGCGCCGCCACCGCGGAGGCCTGTGCCACGCAGTCGGGTATCACCTGCGGCCCCACCGCGCTGCCGCAGACAAAGATGCCGTCCCGCGTGCTCTCCACCGCCGACACCGCAGCATCCTTCCGTGCAACAAACCCGTATTCATCAGTATCTATTCCCAGTATGCGGCAAAGCTCGGTGGCGCCTTCATTCGGCGCAGCAGCGACCGATAGAACGACCATGTCCGCCGGAATGCGCCGCTGCTTGTGGCCTAGCGTATCTTCCACAAAGACCTCCAGCGTGTCGTCCTCCGGAACGAAGTCCACCTTCGCCGGCCGCCCGCGGACATAGTCGGCGCTCTTCTGGTCTTTGGAGCGCTGCACGAACTCGTCAAATCCCTTGCCGAAGGCGCGGATGTCGGTATAGAGGATGGTCACATCCTCCACCTCCGGGTCGTGCTGCCGCACCAGCATCGAGTCCTTCACCGCGTTCATGCAGCAGAAGCGGCTGCAATAGGGACGGCCGCCCTCGCCTCTGGCGCCAACGCACTGGACGAAGACAATCCGTTTCGGCGTCTTCATATCCGACGGCCTGACCACATGCCCCTGCGTCACGCCCGAGGCGTTTAGCATCCGCTCCAGCTCCAGGCTGGTGACCACATTCGGGAACCGCCCGTAGCCGTAGTTACCGAGCTTTCGGGCATCAAACTCGTTGAAGCCCACCGCAACGAGGATTGCGCCGGCGTCAAACTCAAACTCCTCGGGAAGCATGTCAAAGTCAATGGCGTCCACATCGCACACCCGGGAGCAGTTGTCGCATACGAGGAAGTTCGGGCGGTAGTCTTCCCGCTTGCGCTGCTTCGATTCCTGTATCTTCCTGAGCCGCCGGTGCTGCCTTTCGCTGAGATAACCGAAGAGGTTCAGGCAGGCGTCAGGGTCAATCACATACGCCGCCGGCACCGACTGCGGGAACGGGCGGTAGATAGCCTTGCGCGCCTTCAGGCCGACATCAAACTCGTTTCCCCCCACCATCGGGCATGCATCCACGCAAAGCCCGCAAGCGACGCAGAGCTCCTCGTGGACATACCGCTGGCTCTTTCGCACCCGCACCCGGAAGTCTCCGGGCTTGCCCTCGCAGCCGGTGACCTCCGCGTTGGTGACCACTTCGATGAGGGGATGCCGACCGGCATCCATGGCCTTAGGGCCTAGTATTCATATCGAGCAGTCCATGGTGGGGAAGGTCTTATCCAGCTGAGCCATGCGTCCGCCCAGCGACGGAGTCTTCTCCACCAATGTGACGGGAATACGCGCGTTTGCGAGGTCAAGCGCCGCCTGGATGCCAGCGATACCGCCGCCGATTACGAGTGCCCGTTTACTTCGCTCCATCATCCCCACCCTTCACCGCAGCCCCCTTGGACGGCTTACGTTTCGACGCCTTCTTCGGTTGCTCGGTTGCGCGGGAGGGCTCGTCCTCCAGTCCCTGTATCATCCCGCCCTCTGGGGGCGTCGGCACATACCGGTCACCGAGAACCTTCTCGTAGTGCTCGTGCATCATGTCAATAAAAGTAGGCCGCTCCTCGTCAACAAACTTCCCGCAGATAATCCGCTGCTGGAAGTCTATGGCGGCTTCACGCGTGTCCGCGCCGTTCATCACCACCGCCGTATCGTGATAGAACTGCATGAGATTGAACCCATCCCCGAGCTTGTTCAGGCGCGCGTACAGTGTGGAACACGGCGCGACTACCTCAATGAAGCGGAAGCCCTTGCGTTTGATCCCTTCGCGGAACGACTTAGTAAGGCGGCGGACATGCAGGCTGGTCCAACGCGCCACGTAGGTCGCGCCGCAGCTCTCCGCCAGGTGCGGCAGGTTGAACGGCCGCTCATAGTTGCCGAACGGCATGGTTGACGACTTGGCCGTCAGTGGAGTGGTCGGCGCATTCTGCCCGCCAGTCATGCCGTAGATGAAGTTGTTCACCAGAACCACCAGTATGTCCATGTTCCGGCGGGCGGCGTGGATGAAGTGATTGCCGCCGATACCCACAAGGTCTCCGTCACCAGAGAACACGGTAACCAGCAGCTCCGGGCGGGCCATCTTGAGTCCGGTGGCGAAGGGGATGGGCCGCCCGTGGGTCGAGTGGAACGCGTCCAGCTTCAAGTAGCCCGCTACCCGTCCGGTGCACCCGATGCCCGAGCAAATGGCAGTCTTGTCCAGATCCACCTTGGATTGCACCAGGGCGTCCACGAAGCACCTCACCACGGTGCCGATGCCGCAGGTGGGGCACCAGATGTGCGGGATGCGGTCCATCCGCAGATATGGCGTTACCGGATGCTGCGGCTCGGCTGGCAGCTCCGGTTCCGGGGGTGCAACTGGCGGTGCGGTTTGCTTTACCGCTTTGCTCATTTGGCAGCCTCCATGATTGCATTCACGATATCCATGGGGTTGTGCACCCCGCCGCCCATATGCGGTACGAGGATGGCGGACGCTTTTCCCTCGGCGCAGCGCTCTACCTCTAAAACCATTTGGCCATAGTTGATTTCGGGTACTACAAAGGCCTTGATCTTGCCGGCCAGTTCACGGATGCGCTTCTCGGGGAAAGGCCACGCAACGATGAGCCTGATGACGCCCACCTTCACACCCTTTCTGCGCGCGAGGTCAATCGCCCGCCGTGCCACCCGCGCGGTAATGCCGTATGTAACCAGCACCACATCCGCGCCGTCGGTTTGCTCTTCGTCAAAGCGCACGATCTTATCGGCGTTGAGGCGTATCTTGTCCACCAGGCGGGTGATGCTAACTCGCTGGCAATCCACGCTCATCACGGGATAGCCCCGCTCGTCGTGAGTCAGGCCGGTGGTATGGAACCGGTATCCGTCGCCGGCCCGCGCAAACTCTGGGACCAAGTTCTCATCCGGAACGTACGGCAGGAACTCCGCCGGCGGCTTGTCCGTGAGCTTACGCGGCACCATCTCAATGTCCTCGGGCTTCGGGATAACAACCTTCTCGGTCATATGCCCGACGCATTCATCCATCATGAACATGACCGGCACCCGGTACAGCTCAGAGAGGTTGAATGCGTCAATGGTCATGTCAAACGCCTCTTGCGGCGACTGGGGGCTGAGGGCGATAATCTCGTAGTCGCCATGGGAACCCCAGCGAGCTTGCATCATATCCGCCTGCCCGACCATGGTCGGAAGGCCGGTGGAAGGCCCGCCGCGCTGGACGTTGACGACCACGCAGGGCGTCTCCATCATCGCAGCCAGGCCGATGTTCTCCATCATCAGCGAAAATCCCGGCCCGCTGGTAACGGTCATTGACTTAGTGCCAGTCCAGGAAGCTCCGATGATGGCCGCCATGCTGGCCAGCTCGTCCTCCATCTGGATGAACGTACCACCCATCAGGGGGAATCGTTTCGCGATGCGCTCAACCACTTCGGTGGAAGGTGTAATGGGGTAGCCGGCGACGAACCTGCAGCCCGCGGCCATCGCGCCCTCGCCGCAGGCGTAGTCCCCATCAAGGTAGTGCTCGCCCGTCAGCACCCCGGCAGCGTTAGCTCTCACTTAGTTCCCTCCTTTGAAGCGCGGCCTTGAGCCGGAGCCCCGCCTCCCGCGCCAACCTCAGTGACCGCCACGCTGAAAATCGCGAACTCGGGGCACACCATCTCGCACAGGTTGCAGTCCACGCACTCTCCATGCTTCACAACCTTGGGCGGATGGTAACCCTTGATGTTGAACTCGTCGGACATTTCCAGCACGTCTTTAGGGCAGTATTCAACGCAGAACTTACAGCCCTTGCAGCGGTCAACGATGATGTGAACCTCGCCTCGAGGTACGTTGACACGATCCAAATCCAACGGTTTGCGCCAGTATTTCACAATGGGACCTCGCATGATCACCAGCTTTGTGAATGGGCGCGCCCAGCCCGGAGCCGGTGCCAGCGCGCCCTCGCTGACTGTATTACATGTTCGGCCGCACGGGCTTTCATTAACGCCTCACACACCGCAGCCGCCATTAGTGATGCTAACACATATCAGCGCCTACCGCAATGATGTGACCCAGTTGTTACACCTGAGGAGATGCATGGCTTCTGTTCACAAGTTGCCACTCCCAGCTTGTGTTCAGCCCGAGTTGATGACACTGAGAAGCCCTCTGCACGCTCAGCGGCCTGCCTTCTCCGCCACCGGCCTCTACGGTTCCCGCGCAGGGCTATTTCCTTGTAGTTCGACGGTCGCCGCTGCAATCAGCTTCTCATCCGATATAATTATCCTATGCTGGACGACCTGATTAACGGGAACCTGGAAAGGCTCGGCATCAAGCTGCCCTCGCCCGAGCCGCCGGTCGGCTCCTATGTCCCCTGGAAGCGCTGCGGCCCCACCCTCTGGGTATCCGGCCAAATACCACTCATCGGCGGAAAGCCGGTGCTCACCGGGCTGCTGGGCCGGGACGTAGACGTGGAGGACGGCAAGGAATGCGCCCGCATCTGCGCAGTGAATGCGCTGGCGTGGCTGAAAGTCGCCACCCGCGGCTTCCAGGGCGTGATGGGCGTGCTGCGGCTGGACGGCTATGTGGCCTCCGTCCACAGCTTCCATGAGCAGCCGGCGGTCATCAACGGTGCGAGCGACTTCATCGTGTCCATCTTCGGCGAGGCGGGAAAGCACACGCGTACAGCGGTGGGCGCTGCGGTGTTGCCGCTCAACTCCCCGGTTATGATCAGCCTCGTGTTTGAAGTGGAAGAGGACAACGGGGTGGCGCACTAGCCCCTGGCGGGCCTGGCGGCGATGCACCGCATGGCAGCACATTCGCTCGCGCTCGCGCTACTGCTGGCGCTCGGGGCGGTCGCGTCTTGCCCGCGCGATTCCGCGACAAACGCGCCTGAAACCGAGATGCGCCCCCCTACCCTCACCGAGTTACTGGACAACCGCGAGATCATCGAAATCCCCGGCGCGGTGAAGTTCTACCGGCGCGGGGACTTCGACATACTGCTCACCTACGACAGCGCTAACAAGATCGAGACCTGCGGCTGCAGCCCATTGCAGCTCGGCGGCATCGCCCCTCGCGTGGCGCTCATCAAGGAGTTCCAGAAGCGTGGCGCGTTCCTCACGCTGGATGCCGGCCGCGTAGGCGACGGCTCGGACTCGTTCAACCGGCTCAAGCTCGGAGTGATGCTGGATGCGATGCACGAAGCCAAGTACGACGGCTGCAACATCGGCTTGCCGGAAATGCAGTTTCCTCCGCCCGAACTAGTTGCTCTTTTCCGCCAGCACGGTGTTCCGCTGTATTCCGCGAATCTGCTGGCTTCAGAGATGGAGGAACCACTTACCGGCGAGGAGGAATTCTACCGTCTGTCGGGCAACGTAAAAGAGGTCATCTGTCTTCCCCGCGACAAGATAGCGCCGGGGATCGCGCCGGTGGCGCCTGCCGGTTTCATCACCGAAGTCCTCGGAATGCGCACAGCCGTAGTATTCCTACAGTTCAACACGCGCATGAGTTCCGGCAAAGGATTCGACAAGGATTATTCGCTGCTGAAACCCGAAGAGGCGTTGAAGCTGTTCTCCGAGCAGGTTGATCCCGCTCCGGAGCTATGGGTAATGGTGGCGGAAGGCTACGACAGCGCCATTGAGTCCTTCCTTGCGGAGCACCCGGAAATACGTATTGTGTTGACCGGGGACGGGCAACGCACGGAGGAGGCTAACGAGCCCATTCTGCTGGGCAACGGCGGCCTGTGGTTCAACACCTTCTTCTTCGGGAAATACCTCGGCTATGTCGGCATAACGAAGAAGCGCAAGAGACTCAACTACTTCGCTGTAAACATCCCTATTCTCTCTACTTACGCGCCCGACGAGACCGTCTACCGGATCATCAAGGAAGACCTTCATTCCAAGTTCGAGGAGATATTCCGCGAGCAGAGCTTTGAATACAAGGCCGCTAACATCATACCGCCCGAAGACTGCAAGGATTGCCATCCCCGCGCATACGAAATATTCACCAACAGCACGCATGCGCACTCGCTGCGTACGCTCAAACAGAAATCCCAGGAGCACAACATCGATTGCGTCTCCTGCCATGTCGTCTACAACTACACGAACGACCTGATGCATTCGATGCAGTGCATCTCCTGCCATCAGGAGATAACGCCCATCCACGGCTTCAACCGCCAGGCGGGCAAGCCCGAAGAGCTGGTTCCCACGGCCAAAGCGACTTACGAGTTCTGCGCGCGGTGCCATACGCCGGAGCAGTCCACCGCGTTTAAAGCGCATTGGCGGGAGTATATGCAGAAAATCAAGCACTGGAACTAGCCGCCTGACACCTTCCCTGCCCCTGCTATAATCGCCGCGGGCTACCGCCCCGGGAGGCATTCATGCAGGAAGTAGATTGGGCCAAAGGTGTGCAGCTTGGTTCGCCATACGCTTACGTGCTCGCCGTGACGGTCAACGCCGAAGGCGTTCCCAACGCTATGGGCGTAGGCTGGTGGTGCTATCTGTCGGCCAAGCCCAAGCTGCTGGGTATGGCCATCGCGACGCAGCGCTACACCCATGACTGCCTGCAAGACGTGCCGGAGTTCACGCTGTGCTTTCCCGGCAAGGAGCTCGCGCTGCCTGCTTGGCGCTGCGGCCAGGTTAGCGGGCGTGCGGTGAACAAGTTTGAGGAGCTGGGCCTGACGGCGCTGCCCTCCAAGCATGTACGACCGCCGATTATTGATGGCAGCACCGTGGCCTTTGAATGTAAGGTGGCGAATGTCGTTCCGGCGGGCGACCACCTGTTCTACATCGGGGAGATACTGGCGGTGCACGGCGACCTCCAGAACCGCGAGCACCTGTTCACCGAGTCCTACAGCCGCCTCGTCAGCCTGAGCCACGACGGCAAGGTTGACTGGAAGCTGGAGGAGACGCTGGGCCTGCCCAACCAGCTCAGCCGGTGACGATTGGTATAGAGTCACTTTTGCCGGAGTGGTGACCTCCAGGTCAACACATCTTCAGGAATCTCGCGACCTAGAGGTCGCGAGTCCAGTATGCATCATCCAGCCAGCCCGATTGACAACCGTCCTGCAATCCCCCATAATTGAGATTGGTTCTCAAAATCATCTAGCCCTGTTTCGCGGTATTACTCATAGATGACACCCAACGCAACAACTGCTAAGGAAACCGAAAGCAGTTCCCTTAGCCATGCGCCCACCGGCGAATGGCGCATAGTGGCGGCGCTATGCGGCCACGAGGGCGTACGACAGCGCCTGGCCGAACTGGGTTTCGTACGCGGCGCCAGGGTGCGCATAGTGCAGCGCGTGGCCGGCGGCGCCAAGGTGCGGCTGAACGGCTTTAACCTGGCAATGAGCAACACCCTGCTGCGGCAGGTGCTGGTGGAGTGACCTCTCCCCACCCCACGCTGAACTGATATGAGCCCATTCAGGTACCACCCCCAGGTTCCCCCCAGAGCAGTCATTGACGACCGCGCCCCGGACGAGCAGGAGATCATCCTCTGCGGCAACCCCAACGCCGGCAAGTCCACCATCTTCAACCTGCTCACCGGCGGCCACGCCCATATCGCCAACTATCCCGGAGTCACGGTTGAGGTGAAGCACGGCCATACGCGCATGGACGGCCGCCGCTTCGTCATCCTGGACACGCCGGGCATCTATTCGCTCTCCGCGCGCACCGAAGACGAAATCGTTACCGAGTCCATCCTGCTCGGCCACCATCCTGCGGCATGCATCCAGGTCGTGGACGCGAGCAACCTTGCCCGCGACCTGTACCTTACGCTGGAGCTGCTGGAGCTGGGCTACCGGCCCGTGCTGCTGCTCAACAAGTGGGACCTGGTGCGCAGCCAGCGACTGGACCCTAGCGTGGAGGCGCTGGAGCGGTCGCTGGGCGTGAAGTGCTTTGCAGTATCGGCGAAGGATCCGCATTCGCTTGCGCCGGTGCGGGAGTTCCTTGCTCAAGTTGCGCCTGATGCGGCGGCGCGCACTGCCGATGCCGCGGTGGAGATTGACTATGGCCCGGTGCTGGAGCCCATTCTGCGCGAGGCTGAGATAACGCTGGCCGAACGCGGCGGGCAGCTCCCTTCGCCGCTGCGCTTCGCCGCGCTGAGGATGCTCACGTGCGGGCTGGGTCGCGGGCCTCACCGCGGCGGGCGCGGACGCGGACGGAGAATGAGGCACGGCGGCGGGCCGCCCTGTGAGGAATGCGGCGAGCCCGGTGGCGGCTGGCGGCGCCACCTGCTGCTCAAGGCGCGTGAGGCTTGCGAGTCGCAGTTGGGCCAGGAGCCCGCCGAAGTGGCTGCCGTGCAGCGCCACGCTTACATACATCAACTACTGGAAACCGCGGGCTTCCCCGCACCGGATACGACTACTGCGCCAATTCCGCGGCAGAAACTCTCCGCTACCTGTGCGTGCATAGACACAGCTTTCCCTTCTGAAAAACAAACTTCCCCTCCTGCCTCGCATCCCAGCCGCAGCGACCGCATTGACCGCTGGCTGCTGCATCCCGTGGTCGGTTATCTCGCATTCATCGCGGGGCTGTGGCTGATGTTCCAGGCGACCTTCACCCTCGGCGCGCCGCTGGTGAACCTGCTGGAAATCGCAGTTTCGTGGCTGGCTGTTGCCGCCAAGTCCGCCCTCGCCTTCTCGCCCTTCCTGGCGTCGCTCATAGGCGAGGGCATCATCCCCGGCGTGGGGCTCGTGCTGGTCTTCCTCCCGAACATCCTCATCCTCTTTCTGGCTCTCGCGCTGCTGGAGGACAGCGGTTACCTCTCCCGCGGCGCGCTGCTGACCGACGGCATTCTGCGCCGCTTCGGCCTGTCCGGCCGCTCGTTCATCCCGATGGTAGTCGCCTTCGGCTGCAATGTCCCCGCCATCCTCGCGGCCCGCACCATGCCCACCTTCAAGGACCGCCTCATAACTATCGCGGTAATCCCATGGATGAGCTGCTCGGCGCGGCTGCCGGTGTACATCTTGCTGGCCGGGGCCTTCTTTCCGGCGCGCTGGGGCGGCACGGTCATCCTGTCCATGTACTTGCTCGGCGTGGTAGTGGCAATTCTCGCCGCCAAGCTACTGCGCAAAGCGGTCGCTGGTGAAGTGGGCGAACTGCTGGTGGAGCTGCCTGATTACCGAATGCCGCGCCTGGTGGCGTCCATTCAGAAAATGTGGTCGCACACCTGGCACTACGTCCACAAAGCCGGCACCATCATCCTCCTGGCTGCCGTCATCGTCTGGTTCCTTTTCAGCTTCCCGCAGACGCCGCAGGCTACTGCTCGCGCTCAGCTCATCGCCGCCGGTGACAATCCCACCGCCGAAGCCATCTCGCAGGCGCAGGTCTCGCGCAGCTATGCCGGGCGCATCGGCCGTGCGGTTGAGCCGGTGTTCGCGCCGATGGGCTTTGACTGGCGCGTAGCGGTCGGCCTGGTCGGCGCCGCCGTCGCCAAGGAAGTGATGGTCTCCACCATGGGCGTAGTGTACGGCGTGGGCGAAGGGGTCGACGCCGGCAGCCAGCGTATGGTCGCTGCCGTGCGCGAGCGCTCCGGCCTGACACCGCTGACGGGCCTGGCGCTGATGGTCTTCGCGCTGTTCTACCTGCCGTGCCTGCCCACCCTCGGCGTCATTTACCGCGAACTCCAGAGCCTCCGTTGGACCGCCGCCATCGTGGGCCTGCACCTCGCCACCGCTTATGTCCTGGCGCTGGTGGTGGTGCTCATCGGGCGCCTGATGGGTTTGCGTTAGCATCGCTTGCGCGCCACCGGTGAAAGTGCCACAATCCCATCGCTTTGGAAGCAACGACGAACAGCAGCGGCACCACGCCTGACATCCTTCCGCTGGAACGCGAGGATCTGGCCGAGGCCGGGCGCATCTTCGCCGCCTGTGGCGAGACGGAGCTGGCGAGCACGGAGCTGGAGCAGAGCTTTGACAAGGGAGAGCTGTTCAACGATGAGGCCCAGTCGTTCGCGCTGCGCCTGGACGATGCTCCGGCAGGCATCGCTGTCGTTGCCGGCATTGAGCAGCCGATTATCCAGACCAAGCTCTATCTCTCGCGTGAAGCCGCCAACGACGCTGCGCTGGCTGACGGGGCCGTCCGCTGGCTGGCGGACTGCTATTTCTCCATGCGCTGGTATGCAGTGGCGATGCGTTTCACACTGCCCCCGGCTGGAGGTGCTGCGGAGCGCGAAATAGAGATTACCCGCGCCGACTGGGAGGGCTGGGACCATCATCCGGTGCGGGACGACATCAAGGAAGTCCGTTCTAGCGGCGCGCCGCTTGCGGCCAGCCAGATCACGTACGAGCCGCTCACCGAGGATAGCATCCCCTTTCTCCAGCGCATCATGCTTTCCAGTTTCGAGTTCTACAACTTCCGGCCCACCAACCGCCAGCGGCTGGAGCACTCGTTCCGCGAAGGCAAGTTCTTCGGCAACGCTAACCGCTACTTCATCATTCACGCCGAGGGAGAACCGATAGGCGTATTACGTGCGGAGGACATCATGCGGTCGGCGCCGGAAGTAGGGTTGCGGATGCTGGGGCCCTGGCAATCCCGCGGCGTAGGAATACACGCAACGCAGTTCATCGTGGATTACGTCTTCACCGAACTTCCCCGTCCAGCGCATAAGGTGCGCGCTCTTACGGCGGCGGATAACACCGGTGGCAACAAGGCGCTGCGCAAGTTCGGCTTCACGCTTGAAGGCATCAGCCGCCAGCAGTGGTACATCCGCGGGCGCTGGCGCGATGCGGCGCTGTATTCACTGCTGCGCTCGGAGTGGGAGCAGCTCAGCTAGCTCTCGACCTTCTCGCAGACCAGCACAACTTCGCCCCTGCCGGGCAGGTCGTCATCAAATCCATCAACCAGGTCCTGCGCAATCTTGAACCCGGACTCGATTACTTCAAGGCGGAGTTGAGGCGTCGGCGGCACCTCCAGCGTGAATGAGTGCGTTACCACCACCGGCTCCTCACCGCGTTTGTATCGCACTATCTCGGTGAAATGCCGCCGGATTCCGTCGGGCTCCAGCTCAACCGTTGTGCGCTTCATCACCGAGTTGATTCCGTCAACGGTGCCGGCGGGTTGGGTACTCGTGAATTCATTGGAAAGCCAATCAGGCATGCTGTGCTCCAGCAACTCCAACCCGAGCATCCCTCCCGGCCGCAACCAGGACCATACCTTGCGGAATACGTCCGTTCTTCCCTGCTTACCCTTGAAGTGGTGGATGCACCCAGAATGCAAAAGCACTATATCCGCCGGTTCCTCCGGGCAGTAGTCGAACAGGTCCGATTCCACGTACTGCGGGTTGTCGTTGTCCAGCGCGCGCATTCGAGCGATGACCAGCATTTCGGGGCTGTTATCGATGGCCGTTACTTTGTAGCCGGCCTCCGCCAGACCGCTGGCAATCGCCCCGGTAGCGCACATCGGATTGACCAGCTTCGTGCCGTACGGTTTCGCGAGTTCCGCCCAGAAAGCCACTTCGTCTTTCCGGTACGGCCAGAATACGTCAAAGGTCTCGGCACGAGTGCCGTACACGCACTTGATGTCGTATGGCTCGCCCTTGCCCGGGCCCATTCGCAACCCCTCCAGTATTGCAGCATCCTGCCGCGACTGCTAATTCTATCAGACTTCCGGGATTTTCTCAGCTATTGTTGCCTGTGAGTGAGCTTTGCCTTAGAATAGCAGCGGGTGATGCGAAGTTGGACCCGATAATCCGGCTCTTCACTCGGATGAGAAGCAAAACCATCGAGCTTCTGGACAATATGCCACCGGAGCACCTCAAGCTCCAGTCTCCCGATGTGCGCACACTGGGCGAGATATTCGCCCATGTCCATAACAGCCTGTGCGACTGGATGGAGGGCATCGACCGGCGCTGGAAGTGCTCCAGGCTCCCGGAGGAGCAAGAGCACGATCCCGCCGCACTACGCGGCGCCCTGGTTGACAGCGGCAACCGGCTGACCTCGCTTTTCTCCGAGGCGGACCACGAGCTGCTGCGCCGCGACGTGGGGCATGTGGGCACCGGCGCAGATTTTGTCGGCTATATGGTGGTGCACGAGGCGCACCACCATGGCGAGATGGCCATTATCCTCCTGGAAAACGGCCACCGCGAGCTGTTCCGCAAGCTGTGGTACCAGGGCGACGAGATCAAGTAGCCTCGCCGAGGGTCGCCCTTCGCTGAACATAGCGCCGCTTTCGGCGTCTCGAAACTGCTGACTACGTGAGGAGGGAAATATGTGTGAACCCGGTGATACAGGGCTGAAAGGCAAGGGGCACGAGCTGAGAACGAATCTCGCTCTGAAGCGCATAACTTACGCGGGCATCATCTCAGCCGCCCTGATTCTCTTTATCGGTTTCCTCCACGGCAGGCTGCCCATAGTTGCCTTCTGGCTGGGCGTGCTGGCCATCGCCGCGTTGGCACTGTCAGTGTACTGCGGTACCACCGTGGTGGAGCGCACGGCACGTTCAATGCGGATGAACGACGACTGGCCGGTGGAGCGCGAGGTCGCGGGAGTGGCGTTCATGCAGCGGGGCTTCATCTGTCTGGGAGTACTACTGACGCTGGTGGCACTCATCACGGCGGTGTACTTGCCTCCGAACTTGGTGCGCCCCGTGCGGACAAACCCGCAGCCGACGATGCAGCCGCAGACGCCGATGCGCCCGCTTAACCGTGGGCGAGTGGAGCCTGCTCAGCCCGGCGCCCAACCGCCACCGACGGAGGAGCATCCTTCGGGCCGGCTCGAACGAGTGCCACCCAACCCGCCAGGAGGCCGGGGCGCCCAGGAGCCACCTCCTCCACCCGAAGGTGGATAGAGCAGGTCCCTAGCCTCGCCGGTA
>Ga0307425_1000881_pt1 | contig 18672 bp, 17 predicted proteins | sample SalMarWE160330MG_FD_202152 | JGI IMG/M metagenome (GOLD analysis project Ga0307425, IMG submission 202152) | Salt marsh sediment microbial communities from the Plum Island Ecosystem LTER, Massachusetts, United States - WE1603-30 | ecosystem: Environmental > Aquatic > Marine > Intertidal zone >...
ACTCTTGATCGTCCCAAGAGAAGGAATGCATTCAATGAAGAGATGTGGCTGTTGCTTGAGCAGGTCATTTCAAAATTAAAGGCGGATTTGCCAAGGGTAGTGCTGTTGACAGGAACAGGAGAAAAGGCCTTTTGTGCCGGGTTTGATGTCAATCCCGACAATCCACAGGTCGAGAACCTGATCAACGCGGTTCAAAATCACGATCGAGGGCCCATAGCGGGTTTGTTAAGACGCATACGAAACGCAATAGATAGATTGGTCTCTTTGCCGGTTCCGATAATTGCTGCCCTCAATGGAAATGCATATGGTGGGGGAGCAGAGCTTGCGGTGCGATGTGACTTGAGAGTGATGGACCCTGATGCCGTCATCAGTTTTTCAGAGGTCCGATTGGGGCTCATGCCTGACTGGGGTGGGGGAGTGGCACTGACTCGAATGCTTGGGGCAGCAAAGGCCGCGGACTTGATACTAACTGCCCGTCGGGTGAGGGCGGAAGAGGCATACGGCCTCGGCCTTGTCAATCGTATAAGTCATCGCGGCAAGGTACTCGATGAATCCATTACACTCGCGGAAAACATCGCGAAAAACGGGCCCAGGGCCGTACGATTTGCACTCGAAGTTATCAGGAAGGTTACCGGCATGCCTCTCCATGAGGCCCTCGAGCTGGAGACAGAGCGGGCGGCGGAGCTTATTGCCTGTGGCGAGTGCTACCACGGCATATCGGCATTCCTTTCCAAGAAAGAACCTGAATTTCCAGAGCCAGAGTAAGTGTTGTATCGGTGTCTTAGACCTTCTCGAGTATATGAACGGTCATGGATGCCTCTTCAACGCCAATGTTTCCGCCACCGTTTTCGGTAAGGCCGATTTTTGCTCCTTCCACCTGACGTTTTCCCGCCTTGCCCCTCAACTGTTCAACAATCTCATATATCTGGGCTAGGCCTGACGCGCCGATGGGATGGCCCCTGCACTCCAGACCACCGCTAGTATTGATGGGCAGCTTGCCACCCAGCTTTGTAGCGCCTGATTCTGCAAAGGGCCCCCCCTCGCCAATAGGACAAAATCCCATGACCTCTGTCTGGTGAAGCTCTCCATATGCGGTTGCATCATGCAGTTCAGCCAGACTTATATCTTTTGGTCCCAGGCCTGACAGGTTGAATGCCTGCTTTGACAAGCGTTCGCCAATGTCTTCACCGTCCATGTCGCGGTCCTTGCCTGATCCAAGAACAGATGCAACGACCTTTACAGGGCTAGACTCTTTTAGCCGTTTCAGGTATGATTCGGAACACAGGATGGCCGCTGCAGCTCCATCACCGATAGGAGCGCACATCGCCCTTGTAAGCGGATAGGAGATGGGCTTGTCCTCAAGCACCTCTTCTACAGTCATGTCTTTCTGATACTGGGCCTTGGGGTTCAATGAGCCGTGAAAATGGTTCTTGGCACAGATAGTGGCGAGCTGTTTCTGGGTCGAACCGAATTTGCTCATATGCCACTTGGCACCCAGGGCGTAGGCATCCATAAATATGCTGCGCCCCTCGCCAGGGGGGGTCTGCCCCTCGGGAACTTTGATATTTATTTGTTTGCTCACCCTCTCGAACATTTCAATGCTTTTTTCAAGATTTTCCACATCCATACATGAGGCATAGGCACCCAGTGCAAATGCCTTGTTTTCGTGCGTGATCTTTTCCGAGCCCAGGGCCAGCACCACTTCACTGATGCCTGCCTTGATGGCCGTATATCCCAGGTGAAAGGCGGTTGAGGCACCTGCGCATGCGTTTTCGCAATTAACAATTGGGATAGCATCTATTCCCATATCGCGAAGCATGACCTGCCCTCGGATGGAGTGCTGATTTGTATACATCCCCCAGAAGGTATTAGAGACATAGGCCGCCTGAAGGTCTTTCTTTCCCGTCCCCGCATCCTTTAGGACAAGATCTACTACGTCCTTTGCCATGCCCCTGACCGTTGCGTTCGGGTATTTATTAAAACGAATCATCCCGACACCAATAACATATACGTTATCCATTACCTATATAGTCCTCCTTTCAGGATCTGATTTCATTTGGAAAAAAGGCCGATCCGCTTCACAGCGGCGGCATCTTTAAATACATGGCTGGTAGCCTAGACATTCCTGTTTTATGGGGCATTAGAATACCGAAACACATTGGGTCCGTCCTTTCTAAATTCATTGCGCAAAAGCCTATCCAGATTCTTTTCAGATGCAGACTTTGGGATTTCATCTACAACCTGAAGATAGGAAGGAATGGCATTCCTCTCCAATGTCTTGGAGGCTACATCAAATATTTTCTTCGCATCAATTCCTTTGCGCTCTGCCGGTACCACGGCTGCAACAATATCACTTTCCCCTGGAGCACCGGTCTCCGCGGGTATGCCATAGACACAGACATCCGTTATCTCCGGTTGTTCGCCAAAGATCTTTTCGATGTATTCAGGCTGGATGAAATCACCTTGTCGTCTCAGGCCGCCGCCCTTTCGGAAATCAAAATAGAACCACCCATCTTCGTCCATATGGCATATATCTCCCGACCTCTGCCAACCCCCCCTCGTCTTTTCGTCGGATGCCTTTTTATTGCCATGATATTCTACCTCTGCCTTACCAGTAAACGGCCTGAATATGAGCTCTCCCACCTCTCCTGGTTCACATTCTTCATCATTTTCTCGGACAACCTTCATCTCATAAATACCCTCAGGCGGCTTGCCGAATGAGCCAACAGGTCCTGCTCCGGGGAGATTATATGCAAAACCCCCTTCAACAGCACCGTACCACTCAAAGATCTTGACCTGGAAACGTTCTTCAAATTCCTTCCAAATAGCAAGTGGAGTACCAGCGCTGATAACCACCCTAACCGGGTTCTTCCCATCATTGGGCTTCTTGGGCTCACTGTAGATGCCCATCATCATGCCGCCCAGCAAAGAGAAGGTGGTGCATTCATATTTCCTGCAAATGTCCCAGATCCTGCTTTTTGTAAACTTCTCCGCAATAACGGCCTTTACACCACATGCCAAGGATGGAAAAACTGTCACTGCCTGCGCATTTCCATGAGTCATAGAAAGCCCGGTATAGGGGATATCGTCCCTTTGATATCCCCAGATGCCCCCTAACATACCATAGGCTATGTATCTGTCCCCTTTCATGACAACCCCCTTGGGATCGCCTGTTGTACCAGACGTGTATATTATCTGGTATGGGGCCTTCATATCAAAATCAACGACTTTATCAGGAGGGGCGGTATCTTCATTTAAAAGTATTTCATTAATGCTTGGATAATCTGGAGAGACATTAACGCCGTGATGACCTTTATATACCACACCCATCACCGGGACGTCGCTTATCTCATCGGAAATGGCCTTGGCATTGCTCAAGAATTCGTCAGAAATTATAATGCCCTTTGAATTTGAGTTGTTTATCTGAAACGCCAGTTTCGATCCTTTTGATCTTGGGTCAATTGGAACCGCAATGGCACCGATACTAAATGCCCCGAATAGCGCATACAAGAATTCAGGGTGATTCCGCATAATGATAGAGAACGTATCCCCTTTTTCTATGCCGTGGGCAAGTAAGGTCCTAGCTACTCTGTTTGAATTTTCATATAGGTCGAGGTTTGTGACAATCTCGTCAGAGCCGTCTGTGTTAACAAATATAAAGGCCTCTTTGGAAGGGTCGATAGCATTCGCGCCCAGTGTCTTAAAGATTGGAAGGTCGTCTATATTCATCTTTATTCTCCAGATTCTGATACGATAATTTGGTTTGCAGTTCCATTTTGGTTTTTATAAGCATTTGAACAATTGCCTCAAAGGATAATCTGAAAAGGTAATCGTTTTTTTTCGTTATCTACGCGGCGTATGCCCGTGGGATTGCCCTTTCACACACTTTCAAAGATCATCTCTTCTATAATTGCCTTGACAGGTTTGACTTCCTTAATCAGGGCACTTATTTGGCCACCACCTGCCGGAAACAGATCAAAATCTCCGGTATTCCAGGCCTGGGGGGCATCCAATAGATTGTATTCCTGAGAAAGATCTCTGTCCTGGTCTTCTATTGCCTGTCTCAGTTTGGGGTTAATGATAGTCCGCATAGATACGTTCCCTAAGGGAAGGAGGGTTGTTCCTCCATCTTCGCAGTCCACAATGGCCTTCTTCCATTTTTCAGGGGCAGGGCCTTCCTTAGTGGCTATAAAACGGGTTCCGATTTGGACCCCCTGAGCACCCAAGGCCATGGCAGCACGATAGCCCCTCGAATCAGCAATACCTCCGGCGGCCACTACCGGAATACTTACCTGGTCTACTACCAAAGGCACCAGTATCATGGTTGAAGATTCTGGCTTATTAGAACGAAGACCTCCTGACTCAACTCCTGATACGACAAGTCCATCCGCCCCGAGGTCTTCAACCTTCCTGGCATGTTTTGAGGAAAGAAGGACATGAAGGCCTTTCATTCCCAGGCTATGTATGTCCTTATAAAAGTTTCCCGGGAAGCCCGCCGAGGTGGTAATAGTTCTTACACCTGCATTCGCCAATATCTCAAGGATCTCTGGATTGTCAGGGTTTATGAACATCAGATTTGCTCCAAAGGGTTTATCAGTTAAATCCCGAACCTCATTTACGAGATGCTTTGCCTCTTCTGGCCTGCTAAAACCCAGCGCTAGCATCCCGAATGCCCCTGCCTCGCATACGGCAGCTACCAATTTAGGGCTGTTCATCGCTCCTATAGGCCCCTGGATAATGGGATAAGGGCATCCCAGTATCTCTAATAATTTGGACATAATAACATCCTCCCAATAAGAATTTTTGTATGCCCTTGTAAATATTTAGATCACTTTAGTCACTCTGGAGATACGCGAGTAAACAAGCCCCTCTGGAGCCTGATACTTTGGTTTCTCGTACATATATCTCTATCAGGGTGATTCAGGTGACGTATAAGGGCCTCGCATATCCTGGATGGGAGTATAGAGAAAAGGCAGCCGTGTGTCAAATGGCATTATTTCATATTTCCGCTTGCAATTTCACCTCTTTCCGGGCATCATAACTTTTTTATCAACCTTTCAGATATGTCTTATGCAAACATATTTATGCTCCCTTAGTAATGGAATGCCTTTGATTATGGCCAAAATGAATGAAAAAAGAGGAGCCATGAAGATTTATGATGCTACGCTTCCTATGGAAAACGGGATGGTCGGATTTCCTGGGGATCCGGTATTTCATATTGAACCTCATTCTCAGAGAAACAAAGGCGATGCCTTCAATCTGGCACTTCTATCTATGGGGACGCACTCAGGAACTCATGTGGATCCGCCCGCCCACGCACTGGACGGCGGTGCCACCATAGAAAAACTTCCTCTTGATTCCCTTCTGGGACCGGGAGTGCTCCTGGACGTAAGAGGCAAGGATTATATAGATAGAGAGGTCCTTGAAAATGGACCTCTTGGCGAGCATAGCCGTGTTTTGCTGAAAACAGACAATGGGCCATTTCTTAAAAAGAGATCTTTTTATGAGGACTACGTGTACCTTACAGAAGACGGAGCGCGTTTTTTGGTAGAAAAAGGTGTGCGGCTTGTGGGAATAGACTATCTCTCTATTGAAAGATACATGAATCCTGGAGCCCATGTGCACAGGATTCTATTGGAGGCCGGGGTCGTGATCGTGGAGGGTGTCAATCTTGTGGATATCCCGGCAGGGCCGTGCGAGATTTTCTGCCTTCCTCTTTGCATTAAGGGAGGAGACGGAGCTCCTGCTCGAGTTTTAGTCCGCAGATAAGGCTTCCGCAGCACTTTGGCCCTTTGAAACAGACTTATTACTAAGGCTCTTATTCTCTTGTACCCCGATATCCTCAAGACCAGGGGCTGCAGGACTTGTTTAAATTACTCATGGGGCTGTAATGAGAAGACGAACACTATTGTCATGGAGCAGTGGTAAGGATAGCGCCTGGACACTTCATATACTTCGTAAAAGGGCTGATATACAGGTTGTCGGACTGTTTAGCACGGTTAACGAGCAATTTGATCGTGTTGCAATGCATGCGGTAAGGGTCGGGCTGTTACAAGAGCAATCAAAAGCCATTGGTCTCCCTCTGCATTTAATTCGTATTCCCCATCCGTGCAGCAATGAAATCTATGATGAAAAAATGGCTGAATTCATCGAGGAGGCGAGACAGGAACATATCGAATACATGGCATTCGGGGATCTATTCCTGTCAGATGTCAGAAGATATCGGGAAGAGAAATTGGCAAGCACAGGAATTATTCCCTTATTTCCCCTCTGGGGAACTCCTACAGATAAGCTATGTTATGATATGATTAGAAATGGCTTGAGGGCAAAGATTACGTGTCTTGACCCCAAGCAGGTGCCTCGCCATCTGGTTGGGAGTGAATACGATGGAGCATTTCTTGAAGGGTTGCCTGAAGGGATAGATCCCTGTGGAGAGAATGGAGAGTTTCATAGCTTTGTTTTTGATGGGCCAATGTTCAACAGTGCGGTAAAGATATCAGTAGGTGAAGCCATAGAGCGAGATGGTTTTGTTTTTGTGGATATTTTGCCAGGCGAGCGGATAACAAACTCCTGTAGTTGACGGAAAACCTGACAATGATAGTGGCCCTAATCCGTGCTCGTATCTCAGGTCGCTTCTCTTGAGAGTTCTATATGCCGCAGAAAACCATCAACTACTTTTTCTTGATCCAGCTGTAGAAGATCTGCGTAAGTCTTCAAAAAATTCTTCAAATATACGCTTGGTGGAAGGCCTGCAAAATTATCGTCTTCTATGGCCTTCAAAGTAGCTACACTGATCCGGGCCACTTCAAAGATCTCCTCTAGCTCTATCCCCATTGACTCTCGTAACATTTTTATTTCATGTCCTGAGATAACCTCTTTGGAGAGGATTTGTCCTGAGATCTCTTCCACCTCCTTTTCTTTTCTCCTCTTCCTAATTCTCTTTAGAAAGGCCTCTTCGTCAATTAGTTTTGAGGAAGCAAAGAGTGGCATTGCCTTTTTGTTATATTTTTTTTCCAGAACAGATGATTTAATCGCCCCCGAGTTTACAAGCGTTTTGTTATAGAGTCCTCGAGCCTTTTCGTCAATCAATGTATGAAAAGCGTCTTCGAGTTTTTTTAGGATCTCGGTCCTTTCTTCGTCTGTGAAGAAAGAATAAGTGATTAGAGATTCTTCGTTATATATTATTGTGGCATCCCTATATGCCTGCCTGATATCAGAACCGGAGGCATTTACAGGAATTTCAAGTAATTCGTAATAATTTAGATTGTCAAATTTTTTCATAACAGTTCAGGTAACTATTTACTTTTGAATATTATCAACATGCCAGTGCCGCACGCCAACCTATTGCAAGGCCAAGTTTGCTGGCTGTGAGATATCATCTTGCGCGTTTTCGGTTAGTTTTCTTGCAATGCGATTGAGATCAGTAGCGGCTGGTGCATATGAATACCTTGTAATATATATCGTTTTTGAAAAGACAGAGTCATGTACTCTTTTGTCATAACTGACATTTCCCAGGAACTGAAATGTGGAATAAAAATGTCTGTTGCAGACCTTTTCAATATTGTCACCCAGATTCGGACTTGTGCTGTTTCGAACTTCATTCAGAATAAATCGGAAATTGAATCCGCTCAGTTTGGACAACAGTAAACTGGCTTTATCTGGCTCGCCGTCCTTCACAAATTCCACTATATTCGTTAGCCTTATGTTTACATCTTCAGATTGATCAATAAATTCTTTGACAAGGGAATTGAAAGTGCTTCGTTTCAGGACCTGTTTGAGTTTCCTGAAATAGGCTGCATTAATAAACCGCACCGTGTTTTCAATTGAAGTAGGCTCCGGCGTAAAAATAAATATACCCTCATTCGAGGTCAAGAAGAAGTCCAGGGTATTAAAACTAGTTCCCGCTCCCAGGTCCAGCAGGATATAATCATAAGGAAGTCCTCGAATGGCATTGATTATTTTTAACTTCTGTGCATGAAATAGATTGGCTATCTCCAAGGAACAATTCATTGAAGAGATAATAAAGAGATTTGGGATGATAGTTGGCAAGGCCGCATAATCAAGGTTATTGCACCTTTTCTTCAGAAAATCATCAAGACCAGAATCAGGATCCTTTACTCCCAAAAAGGTATGAAGATTTGAGCCACCCAAATCCAGATCAACCAATACAACCCTTCTGCCGTGTTTGGCAAGTAATGCCCCGAGACTTGCCGTTATAAAGGTCTTGCCCACGCCCCCCTTTCCACCACCTATAGGAAATATCTGTGACATCTCAGTTCTCTATACCGGAAATATTTTTTGGAACTCATTCATTATTCTTACAAACTCGTAACAGCCTGGCCCTTTGAAATAGACTGGGAACTCGTCGGAAAGCTCAAGTTTTTCTCCTTGAGCTTGTTATCAAAGATATCCTCGTTCTTCATTCCACTTTCTGGTTTCGTCGATCATGGCATAATAATTCTCTATCTTACAGTAGTTTGTTACTGAGTTTCCAGAGCCGATAGCAAAACCACCTTGGTCACATACATCGAGAATCTGCCGGCACCTGGCTCTAACCTTTTCAGGTGTGCCCTGGGCCAGGAGATCAACGTCAACTCCACCTAAAACGGCAATCCGATCGCCGTATTTCTTGTAAACGTCTTCTACTGGCTCAATAACGTCCTGAAAACTATGAATTGCGTCGATACCAACGTCCTCGATTAGGTCTTCCATGAGGGTGTCAATATTACCGCAAGAATGGAACAGGAAGGGTTTGCCGTGTTTATGACAGGCATCAGCTATCCGCTTATGACGGGGAAATACAAATTCGCGGAAGAAGTTGGGGGAAAGCATTGTTCCTGTGTTAAAGCCCATATCTTCGGCATAGAAGATTGCCCCGGTGGCCGGGTGGGCTGCCGCCTGATCTACGGCGGTTTCAGCCAGTATGGTGAGTTGCTCCAGGATATCACCCAAGAGATCTGGCTCCTTTATGCTTTTTATGGCCATATGCTCAAGGCCCATGATGGCCCTCAGGTCTTCAAAAATGCCCATATAAAATACATGAATTTTCATGCCTGATGGCAGTAATTCACCCATGTAATCTAGAGGAAGCATGGTTATTTTATCCAGCGAAGGCCACTCAAATGCGTCAAAACTCGCTCGATCAGTGATTATGCCATTATGTTCGTTTTGCCAGGGCCTGGCCTTGCCTTCACCGCCACGATTAGCGAATTGAGCGCTTGTTCGCGGAACTGGCACGATTGGCACTGCCATTACACTGTCATAACCTACGGCCTTGCTGAAGGCCAGGGTCAAGTCCATTAATTTTAGCCCCACCTCAAGCCCTTCCTGAGAGATTTCACCAGTGGGATCAATCAGCTCAGCAAGTTCGGTCATGCTGTCCACGGGGTACTCCATCCCTGTAACAGCGCCCATAATGGAGCCATCGGCCAGCATTTCTATTATTGGCACAGGACCATCGGTGGTTTCGCGCATGATTACGTTTCTAAGGTGTTCGAAGTCGCTTCCTTGTTTAAATGGCCTTTCGATTGGCATGATAAATCCCCTCCTTTGCAGGATCCTTTTGTCCTTGTTGTCCCTTTAGGTTCGCCTCAGGCAAATAAATATTTGCCCCAGTAGTGATAGCTGATGAATTAGGAAATCCGTTCTGTGGTAGATAAGTATAGGAATAAAGTGCTTATATGTCAATTTTTTGTAAACAACAAAAATAGTGTATGTGTACAGTATTTTTCTATGGTGAAAGGAATTGCCATAATTTTAGATAGATGAAAGCAGATCAAGGATCTGGGACTTGGAGATGCCACAATTGGGGTTGAGCATAATCGATCATAAATAGATCTATACCTGCGTGTCTCAGGCGCCGAACAGCCTCCAAAACGCCCTGCCGACCTTGCCAATGGGGCAGAATGTGAATGGGCAAACCGAACATGCCAGCCTGGTTAAGAGGCCACTGAGTACAAGGAATGAGGCCAGCCAGAGCAGGGTCATCAAAAACCCGCCGACCTGCCAGGTCTCCGGTAGGGGATAGACACAAAGAAAGGAAAAAAAGGCCAGATCGAGCCAGAGGCCCAGCTTCATGGATTTACCCTCCCGATGTTTAAAAAGCAGCGGGGTGGTTTTGCCCATGATTGTTGAGCAGTGCTGTCCGTAAAAAGGGCATCGCGCGCAGACAAGTAAGCGTAACGGATAGGCGAAGATAACCATTGCAATAAGCCAGATGACCAGCTTAAAGATATTGGTCTGGACCAGGACATAAATTGCAAGGCCAACGGATATTGGAAAGGTGATAAGCGTGATGTAGCTCACTATTTTTGGCCACGGGGCATCCCTTGGGTATTGAATACCATCCTGCGTTTGCGGACCAAGATTCTTATTATCTATTTTTTCAGACATGTCCTTCCCTTGTCCTTTCTCTTTGTTCTAGGGCCAAATTTTACAATTTGCATCACCCCAATTGAGCGAAAACGGTTAATTGATAGTTGCCGGTTGGCAGTTGTCAGTTGGCAGAAAAGGGAATTAATCAGGTTTTTGCAACACCAGACATCATCTGCCAATCCCTAAATCCTCATTATGGTTTGTATCACTTAGAATCATTTCGTCATTAATTTAGCATCCCCCTCAGTTCCTTCTTTAATACCTTTCCTGCTTCACTCACTGGAATGGCGTCTACAAAAATTACATCCCTGACCTTTTTATAATGTGCAATTTGTGAATTGGTATGCTCGATAATCTCCTCACGGCTGGCCTGTGTACCTTTTTTCAGCTCTACAAAGGCCACAGGATATTCTCCTGAATCAAGGTCTGGTTTTCCCACTACAGCACATTGCTGGACCGCAGGATGTTCGAAAATAACCTCCTCGATTTCCCGGGGATACACATTGTATCCCTTATAGATGATCATGTCTTTTTTCCGATCGGTGATATAGAAGAACCCATCTTCATCCTCATGGCCTATATCTCCGGTTAAGAGCCATCCATCCTTAAGAACCTGGGCCGTCTCTTCCGGTTTGTTCCAATAGCCCTTCATGACCTGAGGGCCTTTTATACAGATTTCCCCCTCCGAGCCTGGCGGAAGCTCTTCCCCCGTCTCCAGATCGACAACCTTGCACTCGGTATCGGCTACCGGAATACCTACTGATCCAGGCCGTATGCTGTCGCGTTCGGGTGGGTTTGCCGTGGCACACATAGTACACTCGGAGAGCCCATAGGCCTCGCATACAACTCCAGAGAAGGCTTCTAGCATCCTTTCAAGAATCGGCATGGCAAGGGGGGCCGCACCCGATGCCGCAATCTTGATTCCTGAAAGATCGTAGGAAGTGAAATCAGGAAGGTTGACGAGGGGTATGTAAAGTTGAGGGGCGCCTCCCAGCAAAGTGGCCTTATACTTGGCCACTGCCTCGATATACTCCCTGGGATCGAATCGGGGGAAGACAACCATGGTGTTCCCGGCACAAATCTGGCCATTCAGATACCCGATTGTCCCCATGGCATGAAACCAGGGGACCACCACCAAAGAAGTCTCACGATCTGCAGTTATAAGCCTGTCTTTTTCAGGGTCTACGCCAGGAGGATAGACCTGCTGCAGGACACCGTCAACCATCTCAACCTGGCCTCCGGAGATCCAGTTGCCGACCTGGATGACGTTGGCCACTATGTGGCGATGGGTAAGCATTACACCCTTTGAAAGGCCTGTTGTCCCACCTGTGTAAGCTATATGGACAAGGTCTTTGTCCAGGTCGATGGACACCTCCGGGACCTCGGGCTTGTATTGGCTCAAAAGGGAAATCATGTCTATGGTGTCAGGCACCTCTGTTTTGCCTATGGGCTTCAAGGGGGCAATCAGCGCATTGAAACAATCGGCAATGCTGGTGGTTATGATGCGTTTGATACTTGTATCCTGCACGATAGGGCTGATGCCTGGGAATAAGAGATCCAGGGAGATCAATGTCTCAGCGCCCGAATCGTTGAGTTGATAGGACGCCTCCCTAGGTGCCAGTAGGGGGCTTAGTGGGGTGAAGACGGCACCGGATTTCAGGATGCCATAGTATGCGATAGCGAACTGTGGACAATTGGGCAGATGGATCGCCACCCGATCCCCCTTTTTCACTCCCAGGGATGCCAATGCAGTGGCGAAACGATTACTTAGTTCTTTCAGCTCACCGTAAGTCAGCTCCATCCCACCAAAGATGATTGCGATCCTGTTTGGGACCCGTACAGCGGTCTGATCAAGGAAGGAATAAACGGGGATTTCGGGATAGTTTAGGTGCCTTGGCCAGTCTTTTGGCCATACCTTGAAATTTTTTGCCATCAACATACCTCCTTAATGTTGCTTGCTTTCTGTGCTTTAAGCAAAGGCCTTTTCCGGGACGAAGTCTGCGGGCCTTACCTCATCCATAGATATGGCCTCGCTTGGGCAGGTTACCTTGCAGAGGCCACAACCAAGGCAGATATCAGGATTAATAAAAGCAATGAGGTCGTCTTCATCTCCATCCTTGGGAACCATCTCAATAGCCCCAAAATAGCAACGGTCCAGACAGGTCTCGCAGCCGGCGCATAGATCTGGATCCACCTTTGCCCTGAACCGGCTGGGATCAACAAGGCTGGTACCGTACTTAATCAGGACAGGCAAGAACTCACAGCAACAGCCACAGCAATTACATATAACGTGATCAACGCTTTTTTGATTAAAGGTGGAATGGATTAGGCCTTCCTCTTCGGCCTTGCGGATTATATCCAATGCCTCATCCTTGGAAATCTTGCGACCAGTGCCACGGGAAATGGCGTAGGACGCGGCATTGTTGACCTGTATGCATGCCTCCAATGTCCTATCGCACTTGTGAGCCACAAGTCTACATGTGCATTTGGTCACAGCAAGGTTCTTGGCGTTTTCGATAATCTCCTTGACGTCTTCGAAGGCTAGGATCTGGCCATCTGCCTGGGCGGTCACGCCAACAGGAATGATTCGCATGCCTGGGCGGGGTAAGATTTCGCTTGCCATTTTGGCGAGAGATGGCCATTCAATCTCGGTCCACTCCTGCCATAGATCAAGGAATTTTTTAGGGGCATCCGGCCATAATATGGTCGCGTCATGGAACTGGATAATGTCACGACACATGCGGTAGGAAGGGGGGTCGGTCTTGAATGAAGGGAAGATAACCCCCTTGACAAACAGTGTCTGCAGTTGTTGTTTGATTTCATCTTGAGACCTTCCCAATTTTTCGGCCAGAGTCGATGCGTCGCCTGGCAAGGCAAGAAGCAGTTCGGTCTCTGATGAATCTGCAAGCATGGCAAAGAGCTTAGGAATCCTTTCTGATTGCCCAAGGCCTATCCTCTGGGACAACTCTTGATACTGAAAGTTCATTTTATTACCTCCACAAAATAAATTTTTATATCTGGCGCCGAGTATCAAATTACCATAGAAAACAACCTTTTACTCCTCTTTTTTTTCTGTGAATTTTGCCCTTAGTTCATTCCATACACCGGGCTCAACTGGTTGCCCAAAAAGATTATTAGCCCCTAATGTTGCCACCACGTGAGGAATCTTAAATGGGTGAGGTGATATCTTTTCGCCGGCCTTGAATAGATTATTCATTACAGACTCAAGGTATCTTTCAGGTATTGAGAACAACATCTCATTATCCTGCACGCCGCCAAGCACTCTATCACCCATCCCTGGACTTACTACCTGACAGTCTTTTGTCTTATATGTTCTTATGATCCCTTCTTTACAGCTAGACTCCATTCCATTGAAGTTGCTCGTAATGTTTGTCCCATCAAATGTTGCAGCCAAGATAAGATGTGAAAGGGCCAGCGGTGAACAAAATATCATGGCGAGATCAGGCCTCACGATGGTCTCATGTAAGGGGGATACCACAATCCCTTTGAATTCAAGCGGCTCCAGTCGGGCGTCCTTTTCCCTGGATCTTTTTTCCGCCTCTGTGTCTCTCTTGTAGCCGGCATGTTTTTCCCAACTCCTATATAGGTCTTCAGGATCAGTCAACGTATCAAGGCCGAAATATATGACGATGGGTTTGCAGGCTATATCCTCTTTGGTGAGATAAAAAGAAAAGGCCGTCCTGCGACACCAGGTGTAAACCAGACAGGCAGGAACTTCTGATCCAAATACCTCTCGTGGATGCAATGCATCAGTGGGGGCGTCTTCATCGGATCTAATAAGTTTTGCTGCAATGGGATAGGTAATGAGTCTTAAGGTATCTATGAAAGCCTTTCCAATCCGGCGATACCTTTCCAGATCTTTCACGCTATTGGTCTCCTTTTTCACTAAACATTATTTCAGGTGGGCCAAGATCAGCGACGATGTCGGTTAGGATAAAGGATAACCGGATGATAGTATCCGCTAATTCTTTGACGCACAATACCGGAATTACATTTGGGTGTCAATCTCATCTATTCGATGACCATCTCATTTGGCGCGATGAGCGAGAGAACATTTCATATATTCTAGTAGGGCATCAGTATCCGGAGAGGCCTCCCTAAGAGATATAATGAAACAGTAAGGGCCTTCTCGTGGGCCCTCTAAGAATCCAGCCAGTGTTCTGATTCCCCTGAGAGTCCCGGTCTTATAAAGGACATTATCCTTTCTTTTCAGGAGGTGCCTGTATGGCGAGAAGTTTCTCAAAACTGTGAGCATGTCCATATATGAAATGCGGTTTTGCCTGGAGATCCCTGACCCCTCTACAATATTGAGATCTTTCAAATGCAATTCATTTTTTGCATAGTCGGAAACAACCCTGATTCCTTTGGCCAGCGTACCGGGAGGGCCATATTCTTTTGCCCCCAGGGTAATAAAGACCTGATTCGCAATAAAGTTGTTGGAAAATTCCATCATTTTCTTGATGGATTGCTCAAGGGTAAACCTGGATGTATAGGTATAGATAAGCCGATCCCCGGGTTTTACAGACCCTAAGCGAATCCTTCCGTGACTTTTTACACCTCTTTCTTTCAAGAAACAGGAAAGTAGATTCCCGAGATAGAGTGTGGCCTCCTTCCGGTCATGTGTGAACGTATAACGTCCATTCTTCAGGCCCAGTGAATGGATTTTGTTGAGGCTGAACGGGATCAAGGGAGTTTGTAGCTCGGCAGAGATGATTCTTCCTTGTTGATCACGGTCAAAAAAGACTGTGTTAAAGTTTGCACATAAGGCCCCTACAGGCGCGTCATATGGGTTGGTTGACCCTCCAACACTCGGAATCCTTATACGGTGAGAGAAGTAGTCGTCATCCAATACCAGATCCCTAAAATTGTGCATCCTTTTAGCCAAGACATCTGCGATCTCTTGCAGTACCTCCGAGATCAGGAGCGGGTCCCCGTACCCCTTTACTATCAGGCCTTGGTCAGGTCTTGTGTAGAACTCTGTCTGGAACCTATAGGATCTTCCTAGCTGGTGAATTGCTGCAAGGGCGGTGAGAAGCTTGAGAGTGGAAGCTGGAATGAACTTATTTCTGCCGTTCTTTTTGTAAACAATATGGCCACTGGCATCTGCGACCAAAAGGCTCACCTGTGAGGTGATCTTATCCAGGCAAGGAGGGTGTTCTGCCGTGGCCAAGGTGCATGGTTGTAAGAGCCATGAGACCAGCAGGAACATAATAATATCTGGTAGGTAAACCAGGGATTTTTGACTGATACCACGCAATAGTCAGCACCAAAAGGTCAATAAAAGGTATTCAGTTCAGGGGCACCTTATCTTCAGGGATATTTGCTGGAAGAGGGCGATTGAGGAAATCGTGTAGGATATCAATCTTATCTGTCATCGATTTTCGCCTGTCAACGAAGATATGGTATTCTCCGTTTATCTTGCAGATCCCTCCTTTCAGTTTTAGTCCTGCGGCCTCGAGCAGATCATAGTGAATCTGAATTCCTCTCTTGGCAACCTCTTGCTCCAGTTCGGCTAATCGGCTTTGAAGGGTAGGGGAAGACAGGGTCTTTTTTCTTCTTAGCGATTTCATGGGGGTACCTTTTTATCCTCCTCCCCTCTCTACTTGCACGCCCTCGGGAACAAGGAACTGGAAAAAGTCTTTTTCGAAGTTATCCTTTTTGGTGAGACCTTTAAGTCTGAACCTGGTGGTACTACCTAGCTGGCTGTAGCTGTCTACTCCTCGTATATCATAGCCGCTCGCCACCGTGATGACTATATGGTCAATTTCTTCCCACGGCGGGTTCGGTCTCAACTCGATTTGATATTCCCCTTGTTTGTTTTTTCCCATTAAGGAGATTTGAAACTTATCTTCCACTCGGGAAAGCCCTCGAAAAATGTCGTTCAGCATGCTCAACTCTTTTCCGAATTCCTTGGAACAATACTGATAGGCGCGTTTCTTTTCAGGAATATACCACCAGATCGTGTCACCGTTAGCGATGATGGTCTCTGCCTGCGGTGTTTTCTGCTCCAGCCTCATGAAGTGAGGGGGCTTAAAGTAGATTTGACCTCTGGCCAGGTCTCCTTTGACCTGGTTTCCCAACATATACATGGACCTCGTGATTACCTCTCTAGTGTAAGTGATGGTCAGACCTGGAAGATGGCCATATTTGTTACGGATTCCCTCTAGGATCTTGGACAAGGCCTCGTTTCCCAGGGCAGGGCTTCCGGCCAGGAAAAATATTAGGATATAGAAGATTGCAAAGGCTTTTCGCATTCTATACACCCCTCCTGCCGATTACATCCCGGGGACGTACTCCATCCGATGGGCCCACAAGTCCCTCTCTTTCCATGGCCTCTATCATCCTGGCGGCACGGTTATAACCTACCCTTAGCTTGCGCTGCAACATGGAGATGGAGGCCTGCCCACTCTTGAGCACAACTTCCACGGCCTCATCGTATTTTTCGTCTAGCTCTATTTCTTCTTCAGATTCTTCATCTCTGGCTATCTCAGATACGATGGTCTCATCGTATTCGGGTTTCTTCTGGTCCCGGAGGAAATCGGTCACATTCTTGATTTCTTCCTCAGTTATATAGGCCCCATGGATCCTTGTGATCCGACTTACGCCGGGGGGCATAAATAACATGTCACCTTCACCCAAGAGATTTTCTGCCCCTGACATATCAAGTATGGTCCTGGAATCAACCTTGGAGGAGACTTGAAATGAGATTCGGGCCGGGAAGTTGGCCTTAATAATGCCCGTAAGGACATCTACTGAGGGTCGCTGGGTTGCGATGATGAGGTGTATGCCTGCAGCACGGGCCATCTGCGCCAGGCGGGTGATTGATTCTTCCACCTCCCTCGAGGAAGTCATCATTAGATCAGCGAGTTCATCAATAACCAGAATAACGTATGGCAGGGTCTTGCCGGTGGTCTCGGGACCGGTTGTGGAAATGGATTTATGCTCTTTGAGTATCTTACGGTTATAGGAGTTAATATTTCTGACCCCCCTGTCGGACAGGAGCATATAACGCCTCTCCATTTCTGCCACTGCCCATCTGAGTGCCCTTGTCGCCTCCTTTGGTTCGGTCATCACGGGGTGAATCAGATGAGGGATATCATGGTATATGGAAAGCTCAATCCTTTTCGGGTCGATTATTAGGAAACGCACCATCTCTGGAGAAACCTTAAACAGGAGACTATTGATCATAGTGTTGATAGAGACGCTCTTTCCCGCTCCAGTCGCCCCGGCTACAAGGAGGTGCGGCATTTTTGTCAGATCAAAGGTCACGGGTTCTCCGGTGATGTCCTTTCCCAGGGCGATCGGCAAATCGAACTTGCAATTTTTGTAAGAAGTGCTGGAGAGGACCTCTTTAAGGAACACCGTTTCTCTTTGATTGTTGGGGATCTCGATGCCTATCGCCGCTTTCCCCGGTATGGGCGCCACAATTCTTATGCTGGGGGCCCTGAGGGCCAAGGCGAGGTCGTCAGACAGCCCGGAGACCTTGCTGATTTTGATCCCTGGGGCCGGTTTGTATTCATACATGGTGATCACTGGGCCAGGAAGGATCTCGACGACTTCCCCTTCAACACCAAAGTCCGCCAGTTTTTTTTCGAGGCGCCGGGCGTTCATTTCCAGACTTTCTCGCTGGATATTACTATCCTCTTTCTCGGGTGCATCGTTTAAAAGATCAAGGGTAGGAAGCGTGAATTCGCCCGCAACGTTCATAAACGGGAAAGTCTCTTGCTCGGGCTTTTTTTCTTTTTGGGGCTCGGGCCTTACTATTTTCACCTTTGGCTTAGACTTAATCTTGTTCCTGGCGGATATTGTCTTGCGGGCCCTTTTTTTGCGTTCCTTTCTCTTGGTAATGATATCGTTTGCTCGTCTCAACGCTACCAGCACCCAGAGGCCTAACCTGGAAAGGAGCCCGCCCAAGGAAATGTGTGTCAGGAACATGAGGGAGATGACAAAAATGGTCAGGAGCAGGACAAACGCACCAAAGTTGTTCAAAAGGCCTTTTGTCAGACCGGCCAATTGATGGCCCACAAGTCCTCCTGGGACCGTTTCTTTCCCCCTGAAACTCACCACCCGAGGCAATTGAAGGTTCAGGATACCCGAAAAGGACACAACTAGTATAAGGGACGTGATTGTACTTTTGGCGCGGGATGGAAAGGATTGACCACTAAAGTAAAAGAAGGCCAAGGCAAGCAAGATGACTACCAACCAGAAGGAGGAAAAGCCAATAAGATAAAAGATCGCCCCTGCCAGATGTGCGCCAACGGTGCCAAAAAGGTTATG